>Ga0222695_1000845_pt1 | contig 14296 bp, 7 predicted proteins | sample AntAcemetage1398_FD_179834 | JGI IMG/M metagenome (GOLD analysis project Ga0222695, IMG submission 179834) | Saline water microbial communities from Ace Lake, Antarctica - #1398 | ecosystem: Environmental > Aquatic > Non-marine Saline and Alkaline > Saline | place: Antarctica: Ace Lake...
TTATTACTGACGGTGACCTGCGAAGGATATTTCAACACTATGAGAATCCTTTTCATGAAAAAGTGCTCCTGCTGATGACAAAAGATCCTAAAGCGATCAAACCCGAAACCTCAGGCATCGAAGCACTCGAAGTAATGGAAACTTATTCTATCACAATGATACCGGTTGTGGACGATGACCATAAACCGGTCGCAATGCTGCATATGCACGACCTTATTCGGGCTGGGATAGTACCGGAGAATTAGAAAAGCGGAGGATACATGACTGTAAATTTGAAAGGAAGAAGTTTATTAACATTAAAGGATTATTCGAAAAAGGAGATCCTTTATCTTATTGAAGCTGCTCTTGAGCTCAAAGAACATAAAGCACACGGAACCTTAAAAAGGAAACTCGAAGGTAAGAATATCGCATTGCTTTTTGAAAAAAGTTCGACACGAACCCGTTGTGCATTTGTGTCCGCAGCAGTGAATGAGGGAGCACACACCGAATTCCTCGGGAAGAATGACATCCAGCTTGGCGGCAAGGAAACTGTCGAGGACACAGCTCGCGTTCTTGGAAGAATGTTCGATGCGATAGAATTCCGCGGTTTCAAACAGGAAACTGTCGATCTGCTGGCTGAATATTCCGGAGTTCCAGTATGGAACGGATTGACTGATCTGTGTCACCCCACACAAATTCTGGCAGATTTGATGACAGTGAAAGAAGAAATCGGCATACTTGAAAACGTAAAGTTCGCATATGTAGGGGATGGACGTAATAATGTTGCAAATTCACTGATGATTGGCGCCACAAAGCTCGGAATGGATTTTCGTGTTGTATCTCCCGTGTCTCTTTTCCCGGATCAGAAACTTGTTGATGAATGTGAAGTGTATGCTCAAGAAAGCGGAGCTCGTATTTTCATGACAGATTCTGTAGAAGAAGGTGTGAAAGATTGCGATGTGATCTATACTGATATCTGGGCTTCTATGGGCGAAGAGGATAAAATACCCGAGCGGATAAATTTATTAAAACCTTATAAGATCACCATGAACATGCTCAAGAAAACAGGAAAGGAGAATGTAATATTTCTCCATTGTCTTCCATCATTTCATAATTTGAAAACAGGCATCGCACAGAAATATCCTGATATCTGCGAAGTTGAAGATGAAGTGTTTGAGGGCAAATTCTCAAGAGTATTTGACCAGGCAGAGAATCGCTTGTGGACTATAGAAGCAGTAATGGTAGCAACACTAACGTAATAGAACACAGACTCACGCAGAGCACGCAGAGAAAATATTTACCACAGAGAACACAGAGACCACAGAGAAAATATTAAGAAAAAAATATTCAATTATTTTTCTGGATCAGCGTTAATCTGTGTACCATTCTTTCTTCGGAATAGCAGGTTGACACACGCAGATTTAAGCAGATTTTAGTAGATAAATAAAATATTTAATGTAGGGTCAATTCCCCGAATTGACCGATTCTTTTGTGCGGTTGATTAAGGGTAATCAGCCCTACCTATTCATTGTAAACGTAAGCTCAAACTAATTTCTATTTAACTACCCATCTTCATTGCACTCCAGTCTTCTCCGCCAACTGCCGGAATGGAGTTCCGTATGAAGACATTATGATGGTATCAATCTGAGCCGCCTGCTAACAGGAAAACCTGGTCCGGGATGAATAATATTTTCAACCGTTGCGAAGGTTTCCTTTCGTCACCAGTTCGCATGGTTTCACTTCAAACTGGACTTCACCACGAATCAGAGATATATTTTAAAAAAAAGATGACAAATTGTTGGTATTAATTAAAAAATTGCAAAAAAATATTTTGAGGTAGGATCTGATGAAAAAATTATTTCTTTTATGGCTGATTTTTTTTGTCATAGTTGTTTCTCTTTATTCATCTCAAAAGATCACATTTGAAAAAGAAGTTCATGATTTTGGAGATATCAAAGAAGAAGGTGGACCATACGAATACAATTTTATTTTTTCCAATACCGGAGATGAACCATTAAAAATAATTAAAGTAAAAGCATCCTGAGGGTGCACATCTCCCAGTTGGTCAACTGGTTTAATTAGTCCGGGGGAAAAGGGTTTTGTCAAAATCAAATATACATCAGAGAACAGACCAGGAGTATTTGGAAAATCAATAACAGTAACTTCCAATGCAAAAAATAATATTGTAACTTTGAGAGTTAACGGTAAAGTAATTCCCACACCGGGAAAGTTCAGAACCAAGTATAGGATTGGCAATCTATACCTGGATAAAAGAAGTATTACATTTGGAAAAATCAAAGATACAGAACTCAGAATAGATTCAATAAACACATGGAATGCAGGTATTGAATCTCTGGAAATAATTATTGAAAATGAAATACCATATTTGCTAATAGCAACAGAACCTTCTATATTAAAACCGCAGGAGAAAGGAAAGATAATTATTGCGGTCAATGCTCCGCAGATAGATAAATATGGAAATATTAAAACTGATATTAAAGTTGTAGTAGTTACAAAATCTAATAAAGTTTATGGCAATATTCCGGTAATAGCAACCATTGAAGAAGATTTTTCTCATCTAACAGAAAAAGACCTGGCAAATGCTCCCATAATAAAATTTAAAGAAAAAAACATCAATCTCGGTTTGATAGAAAAAGATAAAAAAATTAATTGTGAATTCATATTTTACAACCCAGGCAAAAGAGATTTAATTATCCGTAATATCCAGCAGGGAAGAGATTATACAATTGTCGATTTTAATAAAGAGGTTAAACCAGGAGATTCCGAAAAAATTGAAATTGTTTTCCAAACTAATTCAAATTTTGAAAGGTATAAAAAGAATATAGCTGTAATTTCAAATGATCCTAAAAATCCTGTAACCTATATTACAATTACAGGCAAAGGGCAAAAAAAATCAACAGAGCATAAAAAAACTGGTTATGAAAATATACCGCCTGAAAAGGCATTCACTTTAATAGAAGAATATCACGGAGATGATAAATTTGTGATCCTCGATGTGAGAACACCCGTTGAATTTGGTGAACAGCATTTAAAAAACGCTGTAAACCTGGACTTTAATTCAAATGATTTAAAGAAAATTATTTCAATATTAGATAAAAAAAAATTCTACCTGATTTATAGTGAAAACGGAAAACGCAGTGGTGAAACAGTTGAATTAATGAAAAAACTTGGCTTTGATCGAACTTTAAATATGGAAGAAGGTATTATCGGCTGGGAAAAGAGAGGATATCCTTTGGTAAAATGAGAAATTTATACAAGAAAGAGTGATATACAGACTCACACAGAACACGCAGATCACACCAGACTCACGAAAAGTACGCAGAGGACACAGAGCACGCAGAGAAAGTATAAAAAATTTTCACCACCGGTCCCCGTTTCACTACGCCGTGGCAGGTAGAGAAAATGTTGAAGAAAATTATTAATTTTCTGTATCTGTGTTTATCAATATCATCAGCGTTTATTGGTGTCCTCTTCTTTTCTTTTAATAGGACACCTTCATCTCCGGATCTACGGCGCAGCACGTATGTTCAAGTTTTAATTTTGGGGGGTAATTTTCCCGAAATGACCGCAAAAAACGGCTGTTGATTGGAAAAATTCTAAGCAAGATTTTTATTAGAATAACAGATACTAAAAAGCATTTTCATTGTATCTTATGGTGAGTAGCAAAAAAAATCTTCATAAATTTAAAAATAATTTGACAAAGCTTTTAAAATTATAACAAATTGCAATGTAAGAAAATAATAATGTTAAGGATAATACTGAGTATGGTATTTTTATTATATCTTTTTTTATTTAAACAAAACATGGGAAAAATAAACTACAAAAAATGTCTAAAATAGGAAATTAAATATGTTAACTAAAAAAAATTTAGAAAGGGAAAATAAAATGAATAAAATTGTATTGATTTTAGGAATTATGCTGTTTACTGCAACACTTGGTTTTGCAGCTACTGGTGATGATTGTACAGATCCGATTACTGTAGATTTTAGTAGTGATCTTCCTTATTCAGATTTAGGTCAAACTACATGTGGACGATTAGATGACTATATGGATACTGGCATGGGATATTATGACGGTGGTGAAGATATCATTTATGAACTGACTGTAGGAACTGCAGGAGTTTATAATTTCACAATGACTACAACGACTTCATGGACTGGAATGGGGATATTTGATACATGTCCTCCAGGTGCTACTACCTTGTTTTTAGACACCAATAGCGGTAGTGGTGGATGTGAAATATTACTAGCTGATCTGGCTGTTGGTACATATTATCTCATGATGGATATATGGCCAACACCTGATTGTTATGAATTTGATTTATCAATTACTCAAATAACATGCCCAGAACCAACTACTCTAACTGTAGCGAACATATCTCAAACAACTGCTGATCTTGGTTGGACTGAAACGGGAAGTGCGAGTACTTGGAATATAGAAGTAGGCGCTCCCGGATTTACTCCCGGAACTACAACATATGATCAAGCTTATACAGGCGTTACTACAAACCCTTATACGGGTGGTGGTTTAACAGCTTCTACAAGTTATGAATTCTATGTTCAAGCAGATTGTGTTACAAAAGAAACAAGTGATTGGGCAGGACCCGAAGCCTTTTCAACTAATTGTGCCGCTGTAACAACATTCCCGTTTGAAGAAAATTTTGATGGTACATGGTCTGGAAGTCCTGCTGCCCCAACTTGCTGGTCTGTTGTGAATAACGATGCTGATACATATACCTGGACGCAAAGCAATACCTACATAACTCCAACTCATTCGGTACCTTATGCTGCTCAAGGTATGGGAAATCAAGATGACTATTTAATTACTCCCGCTCTTGTTTTTGCTGATGATTATAGGGTGAAATGGTGGGATAAAGTCGAAAGTGCTTCTTACAATAATACTTATGATGTCTTAATTTCTACCACTACCAATGATATTGCATCATTTACAGATAATCTTGGTACTTATAATTGTGTTAATGTACCATGGACAGAGCACATACTCAATTTGGATGCTTATAATGGTGAAACGATATATATAGCTTTTCATCAAACTTATTCAGCAGCAACTTATTATGGATTTGGAATTGATGATGTTTTAGTTGAAGAAATTCCCGCTTGTCCGGATCCAACTGATCTAACAACTACAAATATAACTCAAACTACCGCCGATTTAGGTTGGACTGAAGCTGGTACTGCAACCACCTGGGAATATGCTTATGGTGTGGCACCTTTTGCGGAGCCTATAGGTGCTGGAACTAGCACAACCGACAATCCAGTTAGCATTGCAGGATTAACAGCTTCAACTGATTATGAATGGTATGTTAGAGCTGATTGTGGAGCCAAAGCAACAAGCGATTGGGCAGGTCCCGAAGCCTTTTCAACTCCATGTGCTGCCGTTACCACATTCCCATTTATCGAAAATTTCGATGCTGCTTTAAGTACACCCGCTTGCTGGATAAATAGCAGCACGGAACCTTGGAAATTTGATACAGATGTTGATTATGGAGCTTCTGAAGATCATACAACAGGTTTGGGATATTTTACATTTGTTGATGATTCATCACCTTACGAAAATCCATCTAATCTCGATACTCCTTTGCTCGATGTAACAGGCTTAACTATTCCCATGCTGACTTTCTGGTACTGGATTGGAGAAAATACTACTGGTTCTACTCTATACATCGATATTTTTGATGGAACTTCCTGGACCGAAGGAGTTGCTTCTTATACTCCCATTAATGAATGGACTGAAGGTACTATTAATATTAGTGCATATTCTTCTGCTGCAACCCAGATCAGGTTTAGAGGAATTGAAAACGAATCTTATTTTGATTGCGATATTTGTGTCGATGATGTTTCTGTTTATGAAGCTCCTTCCTGCATACCTCCTTCAGATCTGGTTACAAGTAATATTGGAATTACATCTGCAGATCTGGGCTGGACAGAAAACAACACGCCTCCAGCTCCTTCCTGGGATATTGAGTGGGGTGCTACACCATATACATTTACAGGTACACCCACAGTTACAGGAGTAAGTAATCCTAATAATTTAGCAGGTTTATCTATTAGTACAGAATATACATGGCAAGTTCGTGCCAATTGTGGTGGCGGTGATTATAGCACCTGGGCAGGACCAGAAACTTTCACAACATCAGATGGGAAGGCAACAAATCCGGATCCTGCAAATAATGCTATAAATGTTGAAGTAACTGCTAAAACCTTTGATTGGGATGATGTTATAGATGCATTTGGTTATACTATCGATATCGGAACTGCTACCGGTCTGTCAGATATAGTTAATAATGCTAATTGTCCTACAAGTACATATACATACTCTGGAGCAGATTGGGATTTTATTGAAGATTATTATTGGACGATTACTACATATTATACTGCAAAAGTAACAGTTGCTGGTGATGAATGGAGTTTCACAACTGCTTGTGATGCTTGTACACTACCAATAGTACAAGGTTTCAACGCAGCAACTATCCCAGCTTGTTGGTCTGAAACCATTGTAGTTGATCCTGACGCTGATGCAGCTTTAACTTATGTTACTTCCGGCGAATATCCTACTTGCTCACCAGATGAAGGAACTCACATGGTTAAATTTAACTCATTTAATTGCGATGATGGAGACGAAATAAGACTTGAAAGTCCAGAATTTTCAACTGCTGGAATGTCTGCTGCTCGAGTTTTGTTTGCCTGGTATGAAAGTTCTAACTATCCCACATATTTAGATGAAGGAGTTACAGTACAATGGTCTCTTGATGGTTCTACCTGGAATGATGGAACTTTTTATCAAAGGCTTAATGCTACAAATGGATGGTATGATAAAATTTATAATCTACCGGCAGGTGCTATTGATCAGAGTACTGTTTATGTTGGCTTTTTGTTCCATTCTCAATATGGTTATAATTGCTATTTCGATAATGTAACAATTCAAGAAACTCCATCATGTCCTGCTCCAACCTCTCCATACACAGATGCTATCACAGATACCGGTGCTGACTTTAATTGGACAGCAGGCGGAACTGAACCAAACTGGAATGTCGAGTATGGACCATTCGGATTCCACCAAGGTGCCGGAACTATGGTCATTAATACCAGCAACCCTTACACTGCCACAAGGTTGAATTCTGCTACCATGTATGATTGGTATGTGCAAGCAGATTGTGATGGTGGAGCAAAAGATGAAAGTATTTGGGTTGGTCCTCAAACATTTTCTACAACCGGAGCTGGCAGTTGTGACCATTATGTAGTTCTTATTGATGAATACGGTGATGGCTGGAACGGTGGTGTTCTGGATATCTACAGAAATGGTAATTTAGCAATACCTGATTTAACCTTAACAAGCGGCGCTGGACCTGATACTACAGTCATTGCAGCTAACCAGGGTGACAGTCTCTTCTTTGATTATACTGCCGGTAGTTATGCATATGAGAATGAATATTATGTATATCGTGTTTGTGATGATTTATTAATAATTTCACAGGGTGCTGGTAGTGTAGAACCTATAGATGCAAGCGTCGATAACTGTTGTCCTCCTCCAACTCTTGGTGTTACACCAAGTCCGTATGACTTTGGTAATGTTCCGTACAATAAAACACCAACTCAGGTATTTACATTGACTAATATTGGAGTGGGGACAGTAACTGTTACCAATGCAGCTGCTATCACACTTTCTGGTGATCTGCAATTCACTATAGTAAGTACATACTTTAATAATGGAGAACCCGGAACACTTCCACCGGATGCGATCACTGTTGAAGTTCAATTTGCTCCTGGAGCTGCAATAAGTTATTCAACTATATTGTCAGTTGTGTGGGCAGGTTCCGTCAAAAGTCAAACAGATGTAACTATTACCGGTAACGGATGTACTCCTGTAGCAAACGATGATTGTATAGATGCAGAACCTATCAATGCACCTTATCCGCAATCTGGTAGCGGCTCAAACGAATGTGCTTATGTCGATTGCCCAGGATTTCTGGATTGGAATACTGTCTGGTATGAAATCGAGTTACCTTATGCATTGAATGATGTTTATGTCACTATTTGCGGGTCAACCGTTGATTTGTTTACTGTAGGAGTGGTATTGATGGATGATTGCGCTTGCGATGATTACTTCTTATATACATCGATTGCCTGGGGAGATTCTTGTGGAACCGGTTATCAAGGTGCAGAAATATTCTATAATGATTTAGCCGGACCTACAACTCTCTTGTGGCCTGCTTATGCTGCAGATGATACGGATACAGGAATTGCTTTCAACTATGAAGTCGATGTAAAAGCTGTCGATTTCAAACCCGCAGCTCCGGATAGTGTAGATATTGTTGTCGATAATACTGCCAATACAGTAACGGTATCTTGGACTTATATTCCTGGTTTAACATACAATGTTTATAGTGATACTGATCCTAATGGAACTTTTGCAACTGTAGCTGGAACCGGTATAACTGCCGGTAGTCTTGTTATCTCACCAATCCCGACAGTAAATACATTCTATCGTGTTACTGCAGACGTTTTGGTTCGAGGTGTAAAGCAAACTCAAACTTATACAGATCCAACTTTACACAGATTGATTGAAAAAGCTCCACGAATCATTGGTACTACAAAAACAGGAACTTCAAATCAGAGAAGAAAATAATTAATATTACCCGAGCCGGTTTTTTAGCCGGCTCGGGATTGGTTTTAATAAAATGCGAATATCAAAATTAAGTTCTGAAATATCATGTAATAATGATTTTTGGTACGATATGATGTGTAAATTTAAAATTAGGAAGGTAAATTATTTACCAAAACATGTTAATTTCAAAGATAGGTTAACTAATGCATGTATTGTATGCATTATAAGATATTACCGTAATAATTTGGAACTATCAAACTTATGATTAATTCATTGTTTGATATATTAAAAATGTGAAAACAAAACAAATAAGAGGTAAACAATATGAAAACTAAAATTTGTTTGTTAATGGTTTTGTTATTGATCTTTTCTGTTAGTTCTATTTGGGCTATGAAAGAAGCAACCACTGCGACAATACCAACAGAAAGAACAGCTCCTCAAATTAAAAAAGCAGAAGCTCGTCCTGTTTTACCTGATGATTTTACACCAAAATTTGCTAAAAAAGGTCAAGTTGCTCCTATTAATGATGACTATGAAGCTACGAAATCTCGCGCACAAAGAGGTGGAATAGTTAATGTATGGGAAGATGATTTTGAAACTGAAGGTTCTTACTGGTATTATGCTGGTGCAAGCTGGATCTACGCTTTGCCTGATCAATATGGAGATACTGAATTTGGCACTCGTTTTACTATTAATCATACTACTGCTAATTTAGATGGTGCATGGTTCTACTGGTATAGCGCAGTTGGCACTCCGAGTGCAATGGTTCATGTGTATGACGTTGTTGCTAATTACCCGGACACTGAGCTTGGTTCAGTAGTAGTTGATTGGGCTGATATTACACTTGGATGGAATTATGTTGACCTATCAGACATTACTCGTGGACTTACCTTTGATTGTGGAGAAGAATTATTTATTACTTACTCTGTAATTGATGGTGAATATGGAGTCACTCAACTGAATATAGTTACAGATGATTACACATCAGGTGCAAATCGCTCCGTTGAACTTTGGGGAACTTCCTGGGGTTATATGATTGATGATTGGGGTGCAGACATAGAATTTTGTATTGATATAGTTCTTAGCTATCCCGACACATGGACTTGCGAAGGTGGCTGGTGGGAATATGTTGAAGACAGCCCTGCTGCTAAAGACACAGTATCTCACAGCCCTACCCATTGCTGGTGGATGGATGAATTTATTACAGGTTCTTATATTAAAGATGCCATAGTTTCACCAACTTTTACTCTATATTCTGGATTTCCCCTTTATTTTATTAGTTTATGGCAAAATGTAGATCTTGTGAGATATGCTGCAGGACCAGGTTATATTGATGAAAATTACGATGTGTATATTACAGATGTAGATGAACCAGTTCCAGCTGATTGGCATACAGACTCTTTAAACCATTATGCAGGTGAGAAATCCTGGTGGTGTGGAAGAATGGATCCTGCCTGGGCTGGCGGCTGGGGTTATGGAAACAACTGGGATCAGTGGATTGAAACTCCTGAGTTGAGTTTCGCTGCAGCAAAAGACAGTATTTGTCTTGATTTTATGCATCGCTATGATGTTGAACCAGACTATGATTTCTGTTATTTAAATATTTCTACAGATGATTGGGCAACCCAAACTACTCTCGCAACATATAATGACACCATTGGACTTCATAACACATGGACCGCAGAACATATAAATCTATCTGCTTATGCTGGACAAGATGTTAAAATAAGATTTCAATTTACTTCTGACGGTGGTTGGTCAGATGAAGATGGCGAAAATACTCAAGGCGCCTGGTTTATTGATAATGTAGTAATTGCTGATTATGCCAAGGTTACTTACTTTGAAGATAATGCTGATGATAAGGTGAACTTCATTATAAATCCTGGCAATTATCTATGGACACGACTCTGGTATGAATATCAGGGTTATGATGGATGGACCCTGTTTGATAAAGATCTTGTCTGGTGTACTGGTTGCACATGTGATGTTACAGCTTATGCAGGTAAAGACATTAAAATTAAAATAGGTGCACAAATAGATGATGTGACTGATATAGGTAAAGGTTTTGGTATATACATTGATGATATTGCTATCACAGGAATTGATCTTCCTCCATATGATATGGCTTGCGATATCACGGTTGTACCTTATCCTACCACTGTAGGACTTGATTGCAAATCTCTTAATATTTATCCCAAACTCATTATGCATGAAGCAGGATATGCTTCAACAGGTGCTAAAGCTTTGATTAATGTAGAAGGCACAGGATCTGCACCTCCGCTATGGAGTTATTATGATTGGAACACAGATCCTCCTCTGGAGTTGCTGGAATACGGTATATATGATCTCGCAAGAAATCCAGGTTATACTCCTGTAGCAGGCACTTATAATTATGACGGTTGGGTAGAACTTGATACTGATCCAAACCCGGATAATGATCATGCCCCTCCAATGCCTGTTACGATATATCCTGAAGGTGAATATGAACTAGGATATAACAGCAGAGTAGAAGGTCAATGGTATTTTCCAACTTGTACCGGTGCTGTGACATACTACTCACCATTTAGAGATGGCATATTCAGTTCAAAAGATGTTTATCAGATAACCGGTATAAGACATATGTTATACAACCGCTTTATTCCAGGCGCATCACCTTCTGACACCCTGCAATGGGCTCCTCTGACCTTCAAAATATATAATGCAGCAGATTCTGTTACTTTAGGTGCACTAATTTATGAAGAAGAAATCATGATACCTTCACAAACTAGGATTTCATGGATAGAGTTTCCATTTGCTATTCCTGTACCAATTACTGATGATTACTTTGTCCATATTACTGGTGAGTTTATTGACGGACAAACCGGTACAGCACCTCAACCTCCACTTGACCACCCAGAATACTTCATGCTTGTTGATGATAATTCAGAAAAATATCTTGGCACTAGTTATTACAGTGGTCACGCTTTCAATTATGGAATTTCTGCGAAAGATTCATTAGAATTACATGATATGGACTACTGGGTCAATACCTTGATCAATGTTGATGTTCCTCTGCCAGGATATTGTGAAAATCTTGCGATAACGTCAAGTGGTAAAGATGGTGATGATATAGTCCTTGTTTGGAAAGCAATGCCCAATGCAACTGATTACAAAGTCTACTATTCAACCGATCCTTATACTGGGTTTACTGAATTAGTAGGTACTACTGGTGGCGCAGCTACATATACTCATACTGGCGGTGCTTCTGCAACCAAGTATTTCTATCAAGTTACTGGATTTTAACTATGAATAAAGTAATTGTAGCTAATGTCAGAAAAAAAGTTGATAAAAAATTTGACATTCAAGAAACGTTAATTTATAAAACGTCTAACTATAGTGTGTTAACAAAAAAATTATTCGGAGGAATAAAATGAAAAAATTAATTGCAATCATTGCAATACTGGCGTTTGCCACTACTGTTTTTGCAACTGAATCTGATCCGAGTGAGACTGTTGGGTTTATTAAAATTGATGCAGATGTTGGTTATACTCCTTTTGGTTTACCCTTCACTTTCTATGATGCACTCCATGCCCAAACAATGGCTCTTGATGATATCATTGGAGCTCAATTTACTGGCTCTCCTATACCACCCCAATCTGATCAGATTATAGATATTAATACTGGAGCTTATGGAACGTACAATTCTGTAGCAAGTGCTTGGGTAGGCATGACGTCTTTTACTGCAAATCATGCTCAATATGCTTATGTTCTCTCAGGACATCCCAATGTAGATATGTACCTTGCAGGTCAAGTAGATCAATCATCAATAGATTTTGGTACTATGGCTGTGGGTTATAATGTTGTAGGAATAAGAGAAGCTGGTGTAGTAAATGTATCAGATTTAGATCTTGTAAGTTCAGGATTTACTGGCTCTCCTATACCACCCCAATCTGATCAATTAATAGATATGAATACAGGTGCTTTTGCAACGTATAATCCTGGAACTTTAACTTGGGTAGGTGCATTGACGACTGTTACTCCAGGTCATACATACTATGTATTTGTTCGTTCCGGTCATACCCCATTTGATTGGACCTATGATCCCACAGGTGCCAAGGCATCAAAAAGTACTAATGTAATTAAAGTCAAAGCTAATAAAAGGTAATAATCTGAAAGGAGATTAAAATGAAAAAGTTTATAATAATACTTGCATCATTAGTTCTTATTGCATCCCTTGCTTTTGCTCAGGATGTTCAGAGACTTATGACTACTGACATGGGTGGTTCTGTTTTCTATGGTATTAAAGACCAGTTGGGTGTTCCTCTTGCGGACGGTTGTCTGATTCAAACAATTGTTGATGGTGGTGATGCTGTTATGTCTCCCGCGGATCCTGCAACCGGAGATCCTACAGGTGATGATCAATTGTGTTTAAATAATATTTTCTACCTGATGGCAGTTAATACTGGTGCATGGGGACCTGGATATGAAGGTGGTTTATATTGGACAGCCTACTTTACATTTGAAGATCCGATTGGTTCTCCCCCTGAACCTGTAGCTAATTGTGGCGATTATGTTTACTTACGTGCATGGGATGGCCCAGCAATTATTCCTTTTACCTCTGCCTATTGTAATACATGTGTTATGCAAGTCGGCCCTGCAGCAGGAAGTGGTCCAGGACAAATGGACTGGCCATGTTGGGATGATGATCCTTGCGATTGGGTAACCCTTCCAGTGGAGCTTTCAGCATTCACCGCAACCTTTATGGATAGCTACACTTTGATCAGATGGTCAACTGCAAGTGAAACAGATGTTCTTGGATTTAATATCTATCGTAGCACTGAGGATGAATATAGTACATCAGCTCAAATTAATATTGAACATATTCCAGGACATGGATCAACAACCGAACCTCAAGATTACGAGTTCCAGGATATAGATCAATTGATTTATGAAACTACCTATTATTACTGGCTTGAATCTGTTAACTTTGGTGGTAGTAGCAATGTATATGGTGCAATAGAATATACTCCTGAGAATGGACAAGGTGGATTTGAAGAAGATTTTGAAAATAATATGCTTATGAACCAGCCAAACCCTTTCTCAAGCGTAACCACTATTAGTTATGCTATCAAGGGTATGCTGAAATCAGAGCCTGTTAAAATTTCAATCTACAACACTCTTGGGCAGTTAATTCTCGAAGATGTGGCAAAAGATGGTGTATATCAATTTGATGCTTCTGAACTTCCTACAGGTGTTTATTTCTACAAACTCGAAACCGAAAGTTATAATAACATCAAGAAAATGATGATTATTCGATAAGTTTGTCTGTTGAGACAATATTCCCGGGTTCATTTATTTGGACCCGGGTTTTTTTATTCAAGTAAATAAATAGGACGCCAGTCTTCGTTCCACTACGCCTTGGCAGGCAGACCCACGCAGAGTGGACTGAACCTCGCTGATGAAGGATTAAGTAATTTTTATTCCCCTCTAAAAAGAGGGGTGATTCCGTTAGGAATCGGGGTGTGTTATTTCAAATTAGACACATTCAGACTGTATAGATTCGAAAATTTTTGTTGATTAATAATTCATTTTTTAATTCCCCCCTAAAAAGAGGGGTGATTTCGATTTATCGGAATCGGGGTGTGTGATTTCTCTTCAAATTTTCAACATAATCCTCAATAGCTTCAATAAC
>Ga0222695_1000847_pt1 | contig 14282 bp, 17 predicted proteins | sample AntAcemetage1398_FD_179834 | JGI IMG/M metagenome (GOLD analysis project Ga0222695, IMG submission 179834) | Saline water microbial communities from Ace Lake, Antarctica - #1398 | ecosystem: Environmental > Aquatic > Non-marine Saline and Alkaline > Saline | place: Antarctica: Ace Lake...
CTTCATTCCACTTGTAATCTTTTTTAATCTGTTCTGTGCCTAATCCGCCACGTTCCTTTATTGCTGATATAAGTGTTTGTTTCTTTTTAGGCACCGTAGGCTTTGCTACAGGTTTCTCTACAGGTGTATCAAATAATCTCTGCTCTACTCCTTTATCTACCGATGTCTTAGGAGCCGGGTGTAAAGGAACATCCAGTTCAGGCCGATGAGCAACTTGAGACTTGAGCCATTCTTCATACTTTCCTGACTCATCTATAGCGGATTTTTCCAGTTTGCTCTCTATCTCGTCAGCATTATTTACTATCTGATTTTTTACAGCTTCCTGCATAGCATTTATATCTTGTGGAGAAACACCTTTATCGAGAGCATCTCTTATTAATCCATCTGTCTTTATACCTCTACCTGAAGTGAGTCCACCTAAAACACCACCAGAACCTGCCCCACCGATAAAGCCTTCTATCATACCTTCCGTTAAATTTCTTGTTTTATCATATCCTATTCTTGCTATAAGGTTCTGCCATAATGCCTGTAAAACTTCTTCTCCGCCCTCCTGGATAGCCCCTAAGAACATATCTTTGCCTAATTTACCACCGCCACCTTTAACGAAACGAGTTAAAGGCAGAACCTCTAATATGGTTGTTCCTACAACAGATAAACCACCCATTACATTAGCAGGAACAACGTCTTTACCTGCTTGTCTTGCTTCCACATACTGCCCAGAACCTTCTATCAAGCCTAATGTGGCTGCACCAGCTAAAGGATTTCCAGTAGCAATACCTATTACTGTAGCACCTGCAAGTGATGGAATTGCCTCTGCAACAACAGCAACCGCCCTTGTCCATGAAGGATTTTGTATAAAACTACCTTTAAATGTTTCTATATCTGGAGCCTCAATGCCTCTTTGAGATTCTTCGCGCCAAAATGAATAAGCATTTTTCCCCCATTTGGCTATCTTATTACCTACTTTTTCTTGGATATTTTTCTGCCATTCAGGACTACCTTTAGGAAGCAACTGCACCCCCGGAGTAAGGGCTTTTGCCACGTCTGATGGTATGCCTTCTGCTATATTCTCACCCATCCAGTATGTAGCGGCCCCCAAACCTGCAAACAACCCCTCAAAGCCTCTAAGAGAAGCCTTACCTGCTTCGGTGGCCATTTCTCTGCCCTCTTGTGCAACAGATTTTCCAGGCTCATCTAATACTAATCTTGGGCCAGTAGGTTCATCTAAAACCAATCTTGGGCCTTGTCCTGCGTATGCTTCACTTACTTTAAATGGATTAAGAGAACTTATATCAAAACTTTCTCTTAAATCATCAATCCTGTTCTGCCACCCTCGCTCAAATTCTTTATACTTATCAGGATTATCTTTAATCAACTTTGCGTGATGTGCTTCACGATTTTTTAAAATATTATCTAATAACTTATTTTCTCCATGCTGGTTAATATATTCACCTGTTTTTCTACGCGTTTTGTTTCCTATCATGCCATCTGACTTTGTTCCAACTACTTCTTGAAGCGTTTTAATGGCTCTCTTCGGATTTGACATTACACCGTAATCAAATAAAAGTTCTCCTGTTTTCTTAGGCAAAGTATGTATTTTAGGAATTTGAAAAAATTCGTTTTTATATATATCTTTTGCTTCATCAACAGTTATTTGTTCTACGCTTTGGTTAGGAAGATTTTTTCTTCTAAGATAGGAGTCATAAATATCTTTAGTAATACCTTTATTGGAAATACCACCACCGCCTACTTCTCTTCTATTTATACCACCTTCATACCTTAAAACACGGTCATAAGGAGGATCTTCTTGATAGAACTCCTCTTCTATCAGGTTTAGTTTCCTGGGAGCTATTGGCTGGTTATCCAGAACTAATCTTGTCATTCTTCAATCCGATACTTTTTACCGTTTTGCATAACCTTCCATACACCATCCTCTAAAAACGCGTTGGGGTATTCTTCATAAGGAGATGGCTCTGATGATATTTCTTCCGAATCCCCATCAGATAAACTTGCTAAAAATTCTTCATCAGATAATTTTGTAGTCGAAGTTTTTTCCTTATAATGCAGTTTTTTTGCCTCTGTTGCTGTTTTTCCTGTTTTATCTTGAGCTTGCCTACTCAACTGTGCAAGGAATGGGTCTCTTGCATCACCTCTATCATATTCAGAATATTGCTCTACAAATTCAGGAGAAGCTACTCCTACTCTTTGGCCACCTACACTGGCTGTAGTGCCTGCTCCTGCCATTATGTTTCTTGCCTCTGGTTCTGTGTACCCTTCGCTTTGCAGTGTATTAAGTTCGCCTGCTCGATAGATGTCTATGCTTTTCTCTAACTCCATTTTCTTTTTCTGCTCGTTTAATTCCGCATTACCTACCTGGCTTTTTTTGACTTTCATATTCATATCGTGTAACTGTGTGGCTTGTTTAAATTCTTCCCTTTCGCGTTGCATCGCCTCCGGGCTTGTTTCAAACTCTAACTTCTTGAGCTGTGCGTCCTTGACCTTTTTGTTGAGCTGAAACTCCTCATCTTCTCTACGGAGTTTTTCTTTAGCCTGAGAGATATTCACGAGGTTTGTTACTGCCTTGTCAATTCCTCCTGCGATACCTGCCAGTATACTGAGTGTTCTTTCGCTCATAGTTTTCTCCTTTAGCGAGGAAATCCTCCACCCCACGCATATTGTTTAGGCGTTGACCTGGTTGTTGCGCCACTCGCTGCTTTACCTGCGGCAGAACCTAATGTTCCACCTACCATAGCGCCTGCAGGCCCACCTATCATAGCTCCACCGATCGTGCCAAGAGCCCCGATTCCAGACTCTAATATTTTTCCCCACATAGCATTCTTACTGGCTTTCTTAGCATCTTCTCTTTCCTGTTCTTTTAATCTTAAATTCTCATTAAATTGGTCAGCTTGTAATTGAAGTCCTGCACCCTGCATACCATACTGATTCTCTTGTCCTGCATATTGTAACCCTGCGCCTCTAACACCAGAGATAGTGTCTAACCCTGTGCCGAGTAAGGACTGTTTTTCTCCTGCGGCTTTTTGGTAGTCTGTCCAGGATAGATTGGTAGTAGCGTCTGCGGTTGCTTTAGCGATAGCCGATAGACCTACTCCACCCTTGATATTCCTACGGACTAAGTTCTCGTTTACCGCAGTGGCAGTATCTCTGTTTACTAAGGCAAGCATATCCTGGAATTGTTTAGAATTTGTCTGCCCCATGCCTTGATAAAACTCAGGCAATTCACCTCCCAATATTCCCTTGCCTGTAGTATATGACAGGTCTTGCGATTTCTTAAAATAAGGGTCTGTTTTAAAATCTGGTAAATTTACACTTATAGCCATATTATTCTCCTTTTTTTATAGCTTTTGTATATACGCTAATGCATAGTAAGGGTTAATTACATTGCTTACTGTAAATATTGGATGATAGCCTGGATCGCCCCTAAGTTCTGCTCCTGTAGCAGCAGTAGCAGTACAGGTTAAAGAACTCTCCGTTCCTCCGATAGTACCACCGCCTGACGCCCCTGGAGTAGCTAAGTTACCCGCGCCGATGACAAATCTATCGGTTAAATCAGGCGTTCCGTTATCTCCATCACACAGCACCCACCCTGTAGGAATATCGCTAGTCGTGCCTGACCACATTACTATTACACCTGAAGGTATAACGGAATCCCTATCATCTACTATGCTTGTTATATTGCTATCTGAATCATTAGTAAAATACCCTAATCTTAAATAATAAGTAACTCCCGACGGAAGTGACGAGCTTTCTGATACCTTAATAGTAAAGGTAGTATCTGATACCGCACTCATAACTGCGTACACATAATATGTAGTGCTTGCCGCCTCAGAACCTGTATCAATATCATCCCAATCTACCGTAGTGGCGGATGAGTTTCTTGCCATTAACCTTATCGAGCCAGAGGTATTAGAGCATACTACTGAGCCTATACCTACGGTTAATTCAGAGGCTGAACTGTAAGCAAGTTTACATCCAAACCTGCCATCTGCTAAAAAGTTATCTAATGGGGCTACGATATTATCGTATATAGCACTATCTATTGTACCCGGATTTATTGAGCCTAAAACAGTTTCAGCACCGTCACCATTTCGCCAGTTTTCGACACAGTATCCATTATTTACTTGACACAACGATATAGATAATGCTATAATTATAGTAGCTAAAGAAATTACGGATTTTTTATGTTTAAAATGGGCGATGAGTAGGTCTTGAAAAAACAACCGTTTTTTCTTTAGCTGACTGAAAGTCGCCTTTTTAATTTGGAGGATGTTATGCCTTTTAAAAAAGGACAAATTGCTTGGAACAAAGGTAAAAAATGGTCTAAAAAAATACGCACAAAATTTGGTATTGCTCATATTGGCAAAAAACATTCTCAAGCAACTAAATTGAAAATGAGTCTTTCTCGTAAAGGCAAGAAAATTCGGAGTCGGAAAGGTGGACACATTATCCAAAATGGATATGTATTTATTAAAATGTCTGAGCATCCTTTCTGTAATGGAAGCGGTTATGTTGCTGAACATCGTCTTGTAATGGAGAAACATCTTGATAGATACCTTACAAAAAAAGAGAGAGTTCACCATAAAGGTATTAAATATCCTATTGGCTCTATTAAGAATAAGCAGGACAACAGAATTGAAAATCTTCAGTTGTTTGATAGCTGTGGTTATCATCTTAGTTTTCACCTTACTCTTAATCGCCTTAAAACAAAACTTTAAAATCATTAACACTATCCATAATCTTTTCATTATAGCTCCTTTTTTTTGTTTAATTATATTACTATCAAGAATAAGTTACAACTACGCCCGCTTGCTTTTGTGTTGTGGTTGTATTCTGACCAGCAGATGGTGTATTCCAACCATAATAATACCAAGTATCTACCGCCAATCCAGAAATATCTACCGATTTTGAAAAAGTAGCATATGTTTGATTTAATGTTTGGCTACTTGAATTTGCACTACCACAATACCACCTCATACTGATACCACCAGGGGCACTATTTTTAGCCTGACAGTCTACTTTCATATAATTTTGATAAGCATTTGACTTATAAAAACGATTAAAAGAAATATCGCTATCAGCAGTATTCCCAGTATCAAATGCAACTTCTGCATCGTCTGAAAATACTATTTGGTCAAGTGTACCTGCTGCCATTTTAACAGCAGTAATACTTGCGTCGGTAAATCTAGATACTGATATAGTACCGGCTGTCAAATCATCTGCATTTAATGTTCCTCTAACTGTAAGTGCTGTGCCATTCCAAGTAAGTGAATTTGTACTACCATTGCCAATAGAAAATCTAGGTGTTCCAGAGTTATATTCCAACCAATAACCACTACCCGTATTATAGGCAGTCTGACCACTTTTTATATATTCATCAACATTAAGTGAACCCGTATTAACTGTAAGAGCATCTAGTTGAGACACATTTATTTGAGTAGCCGTGACTGTATTGGTATAGATATCTCCACCGTCTATAAGAGTAACGTCAGAAGCATGAGCCCAAGCTTGTATATTATTTGAATATGCGCTCGTATCAAACATTCTATCTGTTACAGCAGAGGCCAACCCCGCCACCACAACTGAATTAGTGTATATATCTCCACCGTCTATTTTAGTCGAATCAGAGCTAGAAGACCAACCTGTTGCTTGTGCAGCGTCATAGAGTTCCCATTCACCTGCGGTAATTGCGTCGTCACCTATATTGGTTGCCCTATATAATTTATAGTCATCTGTGTCTATAAACAAATCACCTACTGAAACAGCCGTAGGCACAGCACTCTGCCTGAATACTTTTGATTTAACATCTGCTGTGGTTTGCGCCGTTGCTATCGCATCGTCCTGAACCTCTATCCATTCACCACCGCCTATTTGGTCATCACCTGCGGATGTAGCTCTATAAAGTTTGTTCCCATCATTTGTGTCTATCCACATATCGCCTATATGCAATGATGTAGGAACTGCATCTTGTGCGAATGTTGTTACCATACCTGTTGAGCCACTCTCTACTATTATAGTACCTTTAATCCGTAATCCATTTGTGGGGTCATATTTTAAGTATGCGTCAGATTCGCCTATCGCTATCCCGTATAAATCTGTTGAATACCCTAAGAAACCATTAAGATTACCCATCCTCATACGAGTTGTTATTCCACTATCCCAAGGGGTAGCATCTATTGTATATACATCTATAAACGGAGAGTTAGTTTCAGAGGCCGTCATTAAAATACCACCGTCTAGGTTCTGTCCAAAGTTTACTATAGCTGCTCCTGTAGTCCATTCTGGATTTGAGCCATCTGCATAACTTCCTGCCTTATCTCTTATAACAACATAATTCTCTGCATCAGTGGCAGTTGCAACCTCCATCCATTCGTCGTCCACTCCAGTGGATGTGAGAGCTTTCATTCTTAAAAAATCCCCTACTGCGAATGTAACATTTCCCTCTGTTACCATTGCCGTATCTGTATCATTAGCGCCCATGTCTGCATTGAGCTTATCTGCATCATGCGATACCAGTACGGTACCACCAACTGCTGATATAGTTTCATATTCAAACACGGTAGATCTCAATATTCCTCTAGCATATACATTCTGGAATTCAGCCCAATTGTTATCTATCTGCCAACCTTTTCCTAATGCTCCTGTCACAAAATTATTACTCTTGATCAACTCATTACCACTATCTATAGTAAGGTTTGTAGACGATAATGTTGATGATCCTAAAGTCCATCCGCCTATTGTTCCTGATACTGCTTTAAGAACCCCGGCATTAGTCACGCTAAATTCTGCATCAGCAAAGGTAGAATCACCCATTTGTATGCCTACACCAGGAATCAATCCTATATAGTCGTCGTCTGTGCCTGCGCTTAGACTCGTATCGGAAAAAGTCCATCCGCCTATTACTTGTTGCGTGTCTGACACCTCATAAACAACATTGCTTCCACCTGTATCGTATATTCTTAGACCATACACCCCGGCAGAGAGGTAGCCTAACTCTAACCTTTTAGCAGAGTCCTCATAGCAAGTAACGGACGCATCACCTGAAGTTAGTACCAGTCCATCATTAGGTACAGAAGTAGGCGTTCCGCTTTGAAGGCTGTATAGATATCCTGACACCATATTCCAACCACCCAAATCGCCCGTAATGCCTGTTACAGAACCTGCAGTTATAATTCCTAGATCAGCATATATAGCGGACAATGTAGTACCTGTGATTTCCGTACCAGTAATAGTTCCGGCAGATATATCGCCCGCTACTATTGTATTAGCTGCGATCAAGTCAGTCGTAATCGTACTGGCTGCTATTTCAGCAGCGGTTATAGTATTTGCTGCAATTTCGTTAGCCGTGAGCGTATTAGTTGCTATGTTATCAGCCCCTATAAGCGTTCCACCTACTCCACCCGCTCCACCAAAAACTTGATATGTAGCGTACTTCGTGACATCTGATACATCTTCTGCTACTCCTATTAGAATCTTATCACCGCCTACGCTTGTTGACGCAGTTGTAGTCGTTTGCAATATGGTTGAAGAAGTGCCCGTGTCTAAATAAATATATGTTAGTGCCGTCATATCCCCGGTGTTACCTGCGCTGATGCTGTAAGTATTTGTACCGTCGGACATAGTAATCGTCCCAGACGTCCAAGCTGCCGTGTCATTATCAGTAGCACTAAACGTCATATCTTGCCCCCACCCTCGAATGGAAGTCAGTGCTAAATCTTCTAGGGTTTCGTCCAAATACCCTAAAGTATCATCAGTGGATGATGATCTACCTCTACCATATAATAGGGCCTGGTCTATCTTCCTAAGATGTTCGTTAAGAATGGGCAGGTCTTTATCGGTGTCAAAGCCGGTAAGGTAGTCCCCTGCATAGGCTGATGTGCATAAAATAATAGATAATAATATTGCTATTGATTTCATCATCTTAATATAACTCCTGTACTTCGTATAGTATTTCTATTTTCTGAATTTCCCATCCAACAATCCCAGTTTCAGTAAGTTCAAAACGGAATAGTTGGCTTACCAAGGATGGGGCCTCCTCCTCGTTTATCGGGGGCAGGTATGTATATATCTTTAGATTCTCGTCGCCTGTATAGTCGTCCTCGGTGTCAGAATCAGCATCAACAGATAAATCTATTTCTATATCTCTATCTATGTCTCCGTCGTCTGCTTTTATATTGAATGTTAAGGTTCCGGATGTGCCGGTATAGAATACCTTGATTCTCTTAATTAATTTCTTGTATCCTTCCACATCAAAATCTACCCATCCGGTTTTCCATTTGCTTACTACGGATGTCTCTTTGGTGGAACCTACTTTATCGTATATCATCCTAAAAACATATCCGTCTGCTGAGTATAGTGTAGGCGAATATTCCTCGTCGGTAGTAGTGAAATTTGCCCTAAATTGGATATAGTCATTTGCTGTGATACTAGATAAATCTGCGCCGTTCTGGTTTGTAACCGCTGTGTTCCATGTTATGCCTGTCATATCAGAGTCGGAATCTAATCTTACCTGGAAGGTTATGTCGCCGTACGCTCCAAGAGATTCATTCCAGTATAATTTGTCTAGTGCTGCTGCATCAATATTATAAACTTCGCTTGTCCACGTTCCATCCTTGTCCGGCCTGTCTATTTTTGCATCAGGCAGATAAGTCAATATCTCGTCTAGCGTGTCTATATTGGCATCTTTAGTCTGTAATTCTGTCAGCCAGGTGTCTATCGTGCAATCCCACCCTATCTCTATTATAGGATAACTATCAGTTCCATATACCCTGGTGTCGTCATACGTTCCCGAATCAAACTCGCTTTCATACCGAATATTTAACAACGGTTCTAGGTATGATGCGCCCTGTACCAAACCGTTTGCGAGAGACGATCCTAAATATATAACTCCCGTGTCCGTGCTAGCGTTGAAAGCCGTCCAACAGTTTACGTTTATTGTGTCTAGCACATATGAATCTCTGATCAGGTTGTACAATAGCACTCTGTTGTTGTTGGTCACCCCTGACTCATAAGAATTATATGCTAGTCTATATTCGTTATTAAAATATATACCTGCGCATTTGGCTATATTTGTTTTGGATATGTCTCTTATCTCTGGGGTTACTGCGTCTGATATGAGCTTAGATCGTACCCCGTCAAAGGTATACAGGCCGTCTCTGGATAGATAAATTATCCCTATCGGTGATGTGTCTGCTGAATAAGGTGCCGGACAGCCTACAAACGAGAACGGATCACTTACATACCAGTCTGTCGTGAATGAACCGTCTGTGTAATATTTTTGGATGCTATTATTTTTTCCTATGGTAAGCGTCCCCATAAATGTCTCTAGGAATGTTATCTCATCTCCGTCATTCGGCCTTATTCTCTCAAACGAGTCAGGATCGAAATATTCCGGGTTACTGTCATCAGAAAAATAAAGCCTTGAGTTATATGTAGTATTCCCGCCAATCCATAGCCGATCCTTATTTATGTTACAATATTTACCTTTGGGCGGGGAGGCATTGAATTTAGCCGCAGTTGACCACGCTGTATTCCCTGCCAGAGTAGAATCTGATACTGTGTCGTTTAAAGTCGTTGTGGTGTTGTCTGCAAGCGTACTCGCAAGGTAATAGGTTGTATTAGACTTGCATGCGGCCTTAGATGCACTTCCTACGTTTCTGTATACATACCTTGCCGTAGTCCCTAAAGGGCCTATAGGGATGTCTGTGAGGCTTATATTGTATACCTCAGCACCCGTTAGGATAGGGTTACTGCGAGCGTTGGAATAGTACCCTACAGCGCTTACTAAATACATCATTTTATACTGATACCACTTTGCCGCGGTTAGGTCAGTGCCGGTGTTGAGTTCCGCGAAAGGCGCGCCTAAATCAGCACAAAGCTCTCCTACCGTTCTCGCGCCGTCTGTGTTGGCCGTGGTAACGGTTTCGCCATCATATTTTACAGGATTGTCAAATCCATTCATTCCTATAGCGTTGTCTTTAAAGGTAACAAATGTCCACCTCTTGCCATCTGTCAGGGCTGTATCTATGTTCGTTGTGCCGGTATCTGTGGAGTTTCCTATATCTAAGGTCGTACCGGTGGCTATGATCGTTTTAAAGGTGCCGTCGCTCTTGTAATAACGGTGTAGAGAGTTGTTTGTGGCTGAACCCGTGTCCCAGGCCGTAATCAGTGGTTCGCGCTTGCCTATGGCCCCATAACGCTTGTTTACGCGTACATTCTGGGCCTCTACTGCTTGGTTGTCAGGAGTGTTTAGCGGGCTTATATGACTATTCTGGCCTTTACTGAAGTCCTGTAAGACAAAGAACTTATCCTGTGCATAAACAGGCAATGCAACCGCCATCAATAATAGTCCTATAAATATACGCTTCCTCATATGCGAGGCCCCCTTAGACGCATCTCCGCTGAATTGGCTATATCTTTCCTGCGTTTTAACATATTCAGTTTCTCCTCACGCTCTAATTTATACTCCTGGTACAGTTTATCCGCATTAGCATCATTAGACAGCATAGGTAGTATTCTCCATCTGGCAAAGGCTATTATCGAATAATCAAATATCGACAAATGCGTCAGTTCAGTTTTACTTCCCGAAAAAGGATAGTCCGAGTCCTTTGACATCGAAACAGGAGCAGACCCGTAATAAAGCCACAAACCACTGGCAAGTGTCGTGTCTGGTGTAGGCGATAGGGTTACAATATCCGAGTCTATTGAATAGTAGAGCGGATCGCCAGAGCCTAAATCTCTCCAGTTAGGACGGTTTATATCAAACCATTTAAGAGTACGTGGATAGAGTTGTTTCCACTTTGAGCCATTATACCACCACAAACCCGGAGAATCGACTGCAACATAATCCCCTATAAAAGAAGATAAGCTGTATTCGTACTTATCAGCCGTTATCTTGAATTTCTTATTAGCCTTTAAACATACTGTATAAGCAGCTATATCCTTTACACCTTCATTGAGTATCAGGTTAAAAGATGCGTTTTTGACCACAGATACTTTTGCTCCTGGTATCAGAGCGCGACCCGTTTGTCGAAGTTGAGATAATGTCATGTCAAGATTCTCCTTAAAGGTTATTCTTTATATAGTTCAGCGCAAGATTGATTAATATATCAATTATGCTGTCTGGAATGTACTTGCCCCTTCTGATCGCCTCTGCTTTTATATCCACAAATGCTTGGCTACGCTTTTCCTCATTACTCAGGTCTGTTTTCTGGAGAGTGCCTACTACGTTAAGCACAAAGTCCTTAAACTCCGCTATCAAAATCTGTATCAGAATAGGCAATGCCGCATCTATGAAGCTCTTGAATATCCTCAGAAACTTATTCCATAATCTTTTAAACCAGTTCATATTATTTTCCTTTCTTTTTTTTACTTTTCTTAATATTGTCTGCTTCTATCCTCAATACAGCAGCGAACGCATCCGGGTTTTCTGCATATAAGCCTCGGATAAATTGCAGCAAAAGACTTACGATCGTACCCCTTTGTATCTTTTCGCTTGCTTTTTTGCCTAATTGCTTATCCATTAAGGCGTCTGCTTTCTTACCTTCTTCAAACATATTTACCTTGCTTGCAGCTATTCTTATTACAGTCGAAGCAATGTTACCCTTTAGCCACTGTTTCATCTCCATTATTAGCCTCCTTTTTTGGAGCCCGTCTAAAGAAATACTGGAACACAATCATATATATCGCTATCAATACATCAGGTAAGTTTAATATTTTACCCTTAGTTACGCTATATACGAAATAGAACAATAGCCCCAATGTCATTAGTATCAAAACAATATACTTAAATACAGAGTCAGCGTTTTTCATTCCTGCATCACTCCATTCCGAAAGGTTCTCCATCCACTACGCTTAAAGTCAGGGCAACCAACATCTTCGTCCCATTTCCAATTCTTATGTTTCTTTTTACATTCTCCCCAAAAATAACCCAACCCAAGAAACATTGATTTCGGAGGGTTTAAATGCTTACAATTTTTACAATAATTTTCCATATCACCACCTTATAGTCTTTTTAATCATTATCCGGCGGTCTTTCTTCTTGCCGTCCTTATCCTTACCATTCAGCAATTCAAACAATGATTTCAATAGATTTTTAGCTTTATCTGCCATTAGAATTTCTTTTCTATCATGAGCGACCAGTAGTGCTGATTGCTCTGGGCTTCTAATATCCCATTGGTGAATTTATACCCATAGGCCCACTCTGGGTCTTTACCGCTTTCTACGTCAAGATCGCCCCATCCCCATTTATTTATGAGTGTCCAGTCCTTCATAAACTCCCAGCCAAATTGAATATGTGTTCCTATCTCATCATCCCAATCTGCCTCGGCTGAATAGTTAGGCTTAAAATAGGGGTCTAAATAATCTATTCCAAATCCAGCGTGTACGGTTTCGGTGAAGTACCATTTAAGCGTTACGAAATAATCAAGCAGATTAAGCCTTCCCATTGACTTTCCCTGATAGGGGGTTTCTACCTGAGTATCGTGCGCGTTAGAAGATGTTGCGCCTACACCTAACTCTATACCGATTTTAGGTCTTAGATAGTTATCTTCTGGATTTGGCGAGAACGGAAGAAAAGGTATTTTAATTATTGGATTAAATTCATATCCCAACTCTACCCTGGGAGAACTATCAAGCCCTTCTACCAGATAGTCAGCATACCCTACCTTAGCGTTTATGCTGTCAGCATGCGCTATGCCTACAAAAGCTAAAATCAAAATACTACTTATTATTATTCTCATCATTTTTCCTCTTGGTTTTTTTGCTATCTTCTTGTGCTTTGCGGATAATGTTCTCTGCAAGGCTAATGTTCTGTTTAGCGTTCTCAAGATGTTCCATTGCGTGAGCAAGTGCCCTGTCAGAGTTTCTTCTGTATTTACGATTAGTCATTATGTACCTTTAGTTTAAACTTGTTATAAAAATTGCATCTTTTGCATTTCTTATTTCTATTAGCACACATAGTTAAAACGCAATCTTCTGCTTTCATTTAGTTGCTATTATCCAAATTGCCCTGCTTATTATTGCAATCACCATCGCTGACCCAAGTCGCCATAGCCAAGTAATCTGTTTATTATGCCCCCTATGTTTCTCTGCGTGAGTTTGGCATTGTAGATTATCAAGTTTAATGAAGATAGCCTTAATGCTACCTTTTACTTCTTTCCATATTTCCTCTGAACGCTTGTCATGATTATCCCATCGTATTTTTGTTTCAGTTTCGATTACTGTCAATCTGTCTCTTTCTTCCTGTTCCATAATAACCTCTATATTCTTCCTATTATAAATACCGCCATCAACCCTGCCATTATTGTGAATAAAAAGTATGCTCTCACTCCAACTGCCCTACAAGTTTAATTATCTTCTTTAGCAAATCATATATCTTCTGCTTGATTGCTCGGTTATGCATGCTCTTTGTATTGGCGTCCATATTTTACTCTATTTTAGCTATTGCTGTTATATCGGCTATCATCTCATTTCTCTCTGCAATCCTATCCTGAAGTTCAGGTATTTTCAAGGTCATTCTGTCTATCTCGTTTTGGTCTTGTGTGTTATCGTAGTCTAACTGGTGTATATCTATTCGTTCTGTTTTGTTTATTACAGTAAATTCCACGTCTTTTACATCTTTGACTTTCTTGTAAGTAGTGATGTCATACTTCTTGACGTTATCTTCTAACTCTATGTCTTGGTCTGGTACTGTGGTTATTGTGTAATCTTTCCCCCCTGAATTAACCTGCAAGGCTTCTTTTGCATACCCATTAACTGCTATTGCCATAACAATCAAAATTAAAGCTATTGTTTTCATTGTTTCCTCCTTATGTTAGCGTTCATTGGACCAACTCCTGTATATGTCTATTGTTTCCTTATCACATTGCATAATCCAGTATTCTACTCCTACTCCATTTGTTGATGGAGCATCCCAAACTTCTTCTTTAGTATGATTAACAAGTTTCATTATACCAAACCCTGTTAATACGGCTAATAGTATTATTATAGGAAATCTCATCTGGTATAGCATCTCTTTGATATTCATTAACCTTACCAAGTCGCCAATGTTCGCCACGCACCATCGGCATACATTCTGATTACATTGTCTGTGTTGTTATAGTAAATTATCCCCTCTACACCTGCTGGGTCACCTGTATCTGCTTTACTTATGCCACCTAAAACTAAATATCCACTACTAACCGTTATTGTTCCATTTGTATCGTTATGTGCTACCTGCACATTCTTATCATCACCTGCGGAGTTTACTTGGAGTTTACCACCATTGC
>Ga0222695_1000849_pt1 | contig 14250 bp, 10 predicted proteins | sample AntAcemetage1398_FD_179834 | JGI IMG/M metagenome (GOLD analysis project Ga0222695, IMG submission 179834) | Saline water microbial communities from Ace Lake, Antarctica - #1398 | ecosystem: Environmental > Aquatic > Non-marine Saline and Alkaline > Saline | place: Antarctica: Ace Lake...
GACTTGATAAGGATTCAGTCTTCTGCAAATACTGTGGGAAAAAATTAGAAAATTAATTTAACGATGAAAGTTTACCCATCAGGTTGTTACAGGAGCCTCCGGGGAGTCCTGTAAATCTTGCATTTAAACTTGTTTCGTGTTAAATTTCGTTTGATTAATTTCAAGGATTTAATGGAGACCGATTATGAAAAGATTTTCATTTTTTTTGATGTTTGTTTTTATGTTTATGTTAATTTCCTGTGGAGACGACAGCAATAGTGAAAATAACGGCGGTAGCTGCAATCTTGTGGAATCAGAAGGATATTGCATTGAGTATACCGGATTAGGCATAGATTTTAACGAAGGATCTCAGATCTGTAGCAATGAAGGCGGAGTTCACTCTGATTCCAATTGCCCCGAAAGTTCCAAGTTGTTAGGAAAATGTACACGCAGCGGCGGAACAAACAACGAAAGAGTATGGTTCTTCTATTCAGATAATTACACTGTTAACACAGCAAAAGGACACTGCATGAACCTTGGCGGAACATGGGCAGCTACTGCCGGCGACAATGGCGACACAGATGACACGGACAACACTGGTGACAGTGGTAATACGGGGAATACCGGCAACACTGGAGATACCGGAAACACAGGAAATACAGGAGATACCGGAAACACAGGGAATACAGGTAACACTGGAGATACAGGAAATACAGGTAACACTGGAAATACAGGGAATACAGGTAACACTGGAGATACTTGGGAATCCTACGCAGGTCTTGAATGGTCCCCGCTTTCAGATGATAAAATGTATTGGGAAGATGCAGGTTCCTACTGTGTCGATCTTGGCGGCAGACTTCCAATAATCGATGAACTCCGAAAGATTATTGGCAACTCCTATGCTGACTGTCCGAGCAGCACCTATGGCGGGACATGCCAAGTATCTGATCCGAACTGTTTAGGAAGCGGGTGTTGGAGCGATGATTGTCGCTGTTCTGAAGGTTCCTACTCATATTCCGCTCTCAACGATAGCAAAAATACAACGTTGTGGTCATCTTCCCTGCATTCCGATATCGATGATCTTGCATGGTGTGTAGCTTTTAAAGATGCCGACGTTACTACCGGGGAAAGCTCCAGAATTTTTAATGTCCGTTGTGTAAAATAAACAGTATCCGATAAAGATTCAGGTTAACTTTCCCTCTTATTAAACTTTTCTAACCACTCTCCACATAACTCAAAAATCTTTTTCGAAATATCGGCTCTATCAACTTTTGGATTAAATCGCAGCTCTTCATGAAGTCTCAAAATATCTGAAAGTTTTTCAGCCTCGAAAAGCCTTTCCCGACTTCTTTCAAGCCATTGTCTGAGCGATTCCTGATCTTTTTTATCACCCCGGCATTTATCAAAAACGTCATAGAACGGCGAATTGAGCCCCTGAGGTGTGTAGGAAAATAGCTTTTCTTCTTTAGTTTTCCCTCCCCGAACAACTTTTTTTCTAAGATAGATCTTCACCATCATAAAAAGTGTAAGAATTGTTGCAAGAATAATCAAAGCGCGGTTAAACGTTTCACTTTTCTGTCGTCTAAACATCTCATATTCAACTCTCAACCATGAAAAAAAATCTTTAATCGGCTCAAATATCGACTTTTTCTCTCTATCAACAGATCTCCATTGAGGTGGAGTATTATCAATGGTAATCCACTTGCCTTCCACCCAGGCTGTAACCCAGGCATGTCCATCTCTGGCCCTGACGACAAACAGGTTTTCTAGCATACTGTACTCAGAAACAGAATAGCCGACACTGTATCTGGCTGGAATTCCCATTACTCTAAACAAAAGTGCCGTAGCTGTAGCAAAATACTCGCAGTGACCACTTTTTGTTCGTGTCAGAAAATCTTCAAGAACAGATTCCCCTCCTTTTGAATCAAGATCAAGGGTATAGCTGAACTTTGAAAAATACTTTTCAACATTTTTTACTGTTTGAGCAGGATTATCACCTTTAAGAGATTTCTCTGAAATAACTTTTTTCAAAATAGTTGCTTCATTTTTCGGGACCATAAGATCTTTTTCCTCAGGAGAAGGTTCGTATCGCACATCTTTGTCAAAAAAGATACTATAGCTTAGAAGTTCAGGACCTTCATCTACCGTAACAGCTCCCAGTTCTGTTTTTTCAAGCCCTGCAACATCAAGTTTCACTGCTCTCTTTGCACCAATTGGAAGTTGAAGTATTCCCCTTCCATTCCTGCCCATCCATGTGGAAATAAACATTTTCCCAGGACCTTCACCTTCACCGAAAAGCTGCCACTCCAGATCCCTATCAAATCTAATTGCTGTCGTTTTCTTAAACCTTGAATGCCAGACACTTCCTGAGAGAATATTGTAGTCCGCAGATTTAATGTAGATAGGAATTCCTTCCCTGTTTTCCGGCTTGACACGCATGATAATACTACCGGAAAGTTTGAGATATCCTGTTTCTCCCAGGGCAGTTGAAGTCCTGAAGGGATCGGAGTTCTGCGATTTATACCAGTTTCGGTAAAGCTCCATCATCTTGTGAGTAACGGCCTTGTGAGTTATAACTATACCGTCTGATAGAAAGAGCGATCCGATAAAAACAACTAAGGTAAAGATCATAAATTTAACAGAAGATCTCCTGTTGATAACCGATCCTGAAAGAAAAAGAAGAACAAGGATAAAAAGTACGGGAAAAAACCAGACAGACTTGTTTACCGTTGAAGCGGATCCAATAATAATAGCAACCATATAAAGAGTGCGGATATCAATCGGTCTGTGCTTATGAACAGTCTTTCCGCCAAAGGCTGTTCCTATCACTACTTTTTTACTTGTACTGTAAAGCTGAGCAAAAAGAAGAGGCATAAAAACTATTGGATTTGATGCAAGAAATGCCATAAAGATCTGTCTTGGGTCATTTTCAAGATAGGCATAAAAAAGAAGAATGAGCATAACGACTGAACTGATATCCGATATTCTCACAAAATCACGTTCCTTTAGCTCAAACCTTGTCTTTATAAAAACTGACAATTCGAAGATAATAGCTGCTATAATCGAAAAGATCTCCCAGCCTGAAGAAAAACCCCAGAAAACTGTCGCTGCACCTATCAGAAAAGGAGGAATTCTCATAATGATATTCCCTCCTTCATGGTTTCAGATTCCACCTTTATCTCTCTTACAACATCCGAACCAGAAGCAGTCTTTTCACCAGCGTAGATAACACTTACTGGGATTTTGTTCTTAACAATAGACTCAACTACCTTCACTCTTTCTTCATCGTATCTGGGAGTAAGGAACACGACTGAACAGCAGTCCTTTATTTTTTCTAGAAGAGTTACTGCACTGTGGGTTATTCCCCCAACTGACTTATCATTTTCAACAGTGGCAAAGACTGAAAGAATCCTGATCAGAGCATCTTTCCCTGTTTCAGGAACATCGTAGAATTTTGACCCGACAATAAGTCCCTGGGGTAGCCTGTCATTTTCATAGAGATAGTTAAAAAACGAAGCAGCAACACTTACAATAGTTTCAAAATCTTCCAGATAACTTTCCTCAAAAAAGTTATCTAGAAAAAGTACCACTCCTGCATCAACTTCACGATGGAACTCCTTGACTTTTAGTTGGCCGGTCTTCGCACTTGCCCGCCAATGAATATTTCTTGGACTATCCCCGGGGTTATATTCTCTGAGTGATTTCAGTTCATACCCTGGGCCAGTTTCTTCAGTTTCCACTGTATTATCATTTCCTGCCTCTGAGAGTCCTTTAAGACAGAGACCTGATCTCACAGGAAACATTTCAGGAAAAACAGTGAGCTCATCATAAACATCAATGATCCTGCCTTTTTTTATAAGCTGAAAAACTCCTTTTTTACAGACATAAGCTCCACCAAGTCTTATTTTCCCTCTCCTTTCGGGAGTAAAAGCTGTCTTAAATATGATCCCATCGCCCATGTCACCACTCACAATTGTTTCAGAAAATTTTACACCTTGATTTCTATCAATGAGCCATTTCCATCTGTAGTAACCCATCCTTCTGTCATAGCGATTTCTCTTCGATTCTCCCGGCTCAGGCGTTGATATAAAAGTTTCATAGTCGGGCGTAGGATCTTCGTGAATCTCGGTGTAGAATAATTCATCGTTATTTATCGGCTTTGCTCCTGTAACCGCAACTTTATATGACACATCCTGACCTTTTGTTACATAAGGTGGAAGGAACCTTTTTACAGTTACATCAGGTTTCCTGCCAATTAACGAAAGATAGTCAACGACCATCAGAACAATAGCTGTGGCAAAAACCATATAGAGCATACTTTTCCCAGTGTTAAGGCCGAAAAAAATAAGAGTAAAAGCAATTAGCTGAACAGCAGCACCTTGAACGGTAAATATCCTTCCAAGCTTTTCATTGAAATAGTATGTTTTACGGTACCATCTATGATATCGACGTTTCATGGAGGTATTTTAACATTGAGTTAAGAAAAGAGCAAACTAATAACAAATCTGCAAAGACTTCATTTTTTGACAAATTCAGGTCACATAATATACTCCCTCTGTCAATCTGTGCAGGAGGTATCCAGATGTTCACAAAGACAATTGAGAAATATATTAACTTCTCATTTAAATACAGCATTATTTTAATTATAATCTTTGCCGTTTTGTTTTCACTCGGAGTTATTTTTGCAAAAAACAATTTCAAAGTTGACAGTGATCTGGCAGCGATGTTCGAAGGAAACAATCCCAACATCATTAATCTAAATAATGTTAGAGAAAGAGTCGGTACTTTTGAGACTTTTCTCATAGTCAGCAAAGCCCAAAGTCTTGAAAAGAACATTGAATATATGGAAGTTCTTAAAAATAGGATCGAAAAACTCGATACTGTTAGATCCGCTGAACTTAAAAGGGAAATGAAATATGTAGAAGACCATGCTCTTCTCTATGTTCCACTTGAAGAACTTAAGGACAATGCTAAGAAAGTACAGCAGCAGATCGCAAAATATGTAAAAAAAGCAATGGCTTTTGATGATTCTGAAAATGTTGAAAAGGAAGAAGACGGTGAACTTCAAAAATCCATTGAATCAATAAGAAAAAAGGCTCAGGAACGTAAAAAAAGCTCTGACATGTCTGAATACTATACCACCGATGACGGAAAGTATCTTGCCATGAAAGTCCGCCCCACAGGAAACGACACAGATGCAAAGAATCTCATAAATATTGTTAATTCAATCAATAAAGAGATCGATGCAATTCAAAGTAATTTCCCTAATATTCAAGCGGAAACCGGTGGTGACCTGCTTCATAAAGTTAAAGAAGTTAAAAGTCTTAATTCTGATCTGATCTATACTCTTGTTCTCTGCATTGTGCTTCTTTCCTTTATTATCATCTGGTATTTCAGAAGTTTTCTATCTTTATTTATCATCATGCTTCCCCTTTCAGCAGGAATTCTTTCAGCTGTTTGTCTTACCATAAACATTGTAAATATCTTTAACATAGTGTCCGCATTCAGTTTTGTAATACTCTACGGTCTTGGAATTGACTTCGGTATTCATCTGCTTTCCAGATACGGTGAGATCAAGAAAAAAGGGAAAAAACCTCTTGAAGCAATGTCTGAGACTGCCTCAGCAGTTTTTCCTTCAATGCTTAGTGGTGCAATAACTACTGCCGCTGCCTTCTTTACGCTGTACTTCATTGATTTTAAAGGTTTTTCTGACTACGGACTCGTTGCCGTTATAGGCATTCTAGCCTCACTTCTTTCCTATTTTCTTTTCTTTCCAGTTCTTGTTTTCATTCTTGAACGGGTAAAACCCATGAAAGTCAAACCAAGAGAAATTACAGTACTTGAAAATATCTACGCTTTCTTTTCTAAGCACAAAAAGTCCGTTCTTGCTATCTCGATCCTTATCTCAATACTTTCAATTCCTGCCTTTCTAAATATTCCTTTTGAAAATGACCTTAAAAAGCTCAGTTTTAAAGCAAAAAAGGTTGAAGGTTCTGTTGTCGATGAATATGAGGAACGAATAAGAGCTGAAAAAAGGGACATCAGATCAAGGGGAAGAAGTGGAATCTACTTGACTAATAGTCGTGAAGAAGCTGCGCTCGTTACCGAAAAACTTCGGGAGCTGAAGGAAAAGGAAGGAAAAGACAGCAGAATAGTTGGATTTTTCAGTTTAAGCACCTTTATTCCATCACAGCAGAATGAAAAGATAAGAGTAATAAAAAAAATAAAGCGACTCATTGAAAGAAAGATTAATCTTCTGTCCGATAAAGACCGTAAAACTATCGAAGAAGAGCTTATGCCCTTTCTTTCAGTGACTGATCCAATCGAAGAGGAAAAGCTTCCTGCCTGGATCAGCAACATGCTTAGAGAAAAGAATGGTGACGTAGGAAATTTTGTTCTCACTCTTATATCAGGCAACTACAAGGACATGAGAACCGTTGTTGATATAAAGAAAAAGATGGGAACAATAAAGACAGATAAAGGTGATTTTACAATTGCAGCACCATTCCTGATGCTTGCCGATGTCGATGATATTGTCAAAAAAGAAGTGCCTCTCTTTGCACTTTTCACAATGATAACGGTCATCCTCACGCTGCTTATAATGTTCAGGAAAATCAGACACGCGATCTCACTTTTTATTCCTCTGCTGGCAGCTGTTCTATGGATGTTCGGAACTACATTTCTGCTTGATATAAGATTCAACCTTTTCAACATGGTGATCGTCCCCACGATGATTGGAACAGGAATAGACAGCTCTATCCATCTATTCCACCGTTTCCTCAAAAGTGGAAGTAAAAAATCAAAAATACCTGAAATACTCAGACACACAGGCGGAGCAGTCCTCTTCAGCTCTCTAACTACATTTGTAGGATTTTTCAGCCTCGTCTTTTCTGCACATCAGGGCATGGTCTCAGTCGGTGTGATCGCCTCGCTTGGAATAATCATGGCAACGATTGTAAATCTTACCATCTTTCCACTTGTTATGGAAAACTGTGATAAGGAGAAATAATAATGACTGTTGGTGTGAAATCTTACGAAAGGATCATTGAAAATCTTCATGATGGACTTTATTTTGTCGATAAAAATAGAGTTATCACCTACTGGAATAAGGCTGCTGAAAGGATTACTGGTTTTTCACAAAAAGAAGTGGTCGGAAAACCTTGCTCCGCAAATATCCTTACACATGTAGATCATGAAGGTAATAATCTGTGTAAAGGCATGTGTCCAATTGCGGCTACACTACAAGATGAAAAACTGCGAGAGCAGGAATTGTATCTTCATCATAAAAACGGGCATAGAGTGCCTGTTCTCGTTCGTGTCAGCACCCTTACTGATGATAACGGAGAGATAATTGGAGGCATTGAACTTTTCACAGATATCAGCAATCGGGAAGCTACCGAACTGAGAGTAAAGGAACTTGAGAAAATGGCTATGCTTGACAACCTCACTCAACTTGCAAACAGGAACTTCCTTGAGCGTGAATTCAAAGCTAGATTTGAGGAACTTCGTCGTTACGAGGTGCCTTTCGGAGTGCTTTTTATGGATATAGATCACTTCAAGAACTTTAACGACACACATGGACACGACGTTGGAGATAAAGTTCTAAAATTTATTGCAGCCTCTCTTGTCTCAACCTCAAGACCATTCGACATTTTCGGGCGTTGGGGTGGAGAAGAGTTTGTAGGTATCATTAAAAATGTTAAGAAAAAAGAACTTGAAATTATTGCTCAGAGAGTGCGGATGCTAATTGAAAAATCATACTTGAAGACCAATGGGCAAAAACTTCATGTAACAATTTCTATCGGTGCAACACTTGCCGAGGCTCATGATAACATGGAAACAGTTATTAAGAGAGCAGATGAACTCCTTTATAAAAGCAAGGCGAACGGAAGGAACTGTCTTTCTTTAGGGTAAATTTCAATCTATAGTTTTTTCCGGATTTTCAAACCACACACCTTCATCTTCTTTCGGTAGATAAGAAAACGTTTCAAAGGTGAGTTCTGTCAGATAAGAAAGGTTTTTCTCTTCGTTCTCACTATTTCCGTTGAGATTTCCACCCCAATATGCAACTGTCCATCTTGGAGTCATCGCAACAACCCAGCAGTCCTTATTTCGGCGTGTACATGTACTACTGACAACTGCTTTTGTATCTGAATGTTCCTCTTTTTTCAGCATCTTTTCGACTGTCAGCCACGAAGCTTTAGGAGTTAGAAGCTGTTTTGCATCTGTAGGCAATTTGTGTCTCTTTCCTTCAAGACTGAGTGTGGAAAACTTCCCGTATCTGGCTAAACCGCTGTATAATTTTGCAAGATCGATCAATCTCACATCAGTACCACCTGAAACGAGTGAATAGCTGTACCACTCAGGTGGGTAGTTGAGTGTTTTCAGGCCCGCAACTTTTAGAAAAGTGAAAAATTCTTCTATTCCAACAACATCAAGCAATCTAACAGCTGGAACTGTTCTCTGCTCAAAAAGTGCCTTTCCGGCCGGTATTTTGCCAAGAAACTTTCCGTCTCTATTGGTGGGACTGTAGTTTTTATATTTTTCCGGAAGATCTAAGATCAGAGAATCAGGAAGAAGAAGTCCCTTATCAATTGAAAGTGAATATAGAAAAGGTTGAAGCATTCCTGCAGCAGGTCTTCTTGCAAGAACTCCGTCAACCTGACCATTGATATAATCATTAAAGAAATCCTGTGAACCAACCCAGATGCGCACTTCTCCAGTCTTATTTTCAACTGCCACAGCCGCAATATTGGTTAAACTTACCTCAGCCTCTCCTGAGCTCCTAAGCAGTTTTTCCGTCTTGTTCTGAGATGTTTTAAAAAGACTGGTAACAATTGAGTGCTTGTGACTTTTAGATTTGAGATACCTTGTAGCATGCCAGGCTCCTGTGTCAAAAGGCCACGCAATTCTAGGAACTTTTTCTGAAACTGCCTGATCATAATCATCTTTATCCATTATCCCGGCATCAAATATTCTTTTTAAAAGCTTGTCTCTCTTTTTTATCAGAAAATCACGGTTTTTTTCAGGATGCATCAGTCCGGGAGCATTTGGAAGAATCGCTAATAGCGCCGATTCAGCCCAGCTGAGCTGATCCGGTTCCTTTCTGAAATATCTTATTGAAGCTGTCCTATATCCGTAGACATTTCCGCCGTAAGGACAGAACGTCAAATACTTTCTCAGTATATCTTCCTTTTTATATTTATACTCCAGCTTCAAAGCCTGAAAGGTCTCAAGTATCTTATTTGAAAAAGAGCGATCCTTTTCCTTCATCAGCCTAGCAAGCTGCATTGTTATCGTACTTGCCCCACTAAATTTTCTTCCCTTTGAAATATTCTGATAAAAAGCTCTTAAAACTGAAAAAGGATTCACACCGAAATGATTATAAAACTGCCGATCCTCAAAGAAAAGAACTGCTTTTTTAAGTTTTTCAGGAATTTCATCATCCAATTGATACGGCATGACAAAGTGGCCTTTGTTACTTATGAAGACTCTCAGAATATCGCCATTATTGTCATAGATAACAGTACTCTGCTTTTTTTCCAGGCTATCTTCAGGCAGAGAAACGCTCGCAATACCTCCGGCAATAAACCCTGCTATGACAAGCAGCGAAAGAAGAAAAATTCTAAAAGGCGTAAATAAGTGCGGCATCTTCAATCTTTCACTTTTCTTTCCATAATTGAAAAAAAGCGATATCAGCAGCTCCAGTTCATCAGGAGATGATCCGACAGAGATAACTGTTTTACCCGATCTGTTTCTCAACTTTCTCCTGTCTTTTACCAACTCTGAAAGACTTAGGAATTTCACTTCCGGAAAAGGTTTTCCGATATCGGCAAGATTTTCTGACGGCACAATAAAAACCGAAAAACTGTCGTTACTTATAAAATGCTCAAGCTTATTCTGAAACAGATCTACTTTACTTACATAAACTTTTCCAAGCTCAACATTTATTTTTCCTGTTGCAAGAATATCGACCTGTTGCGACAACCAGGAAGCCGGATGCATATTTCCCTGACAAAGCAACAAAAGAAGACCTGCCAGTGTCCAGCTTTCACCAAAATCTTTTCCCGGCATCTGTTCACTTCTTTCAGGATAGGCATAACCTCCCATTCTGATATCAGTCGGCAGAAAATGAAGCAGTGTCTTTTTATAGGAAAGTTCGTTTATTTTTTTTCTGATAGTCCCGTACCATTCATTATCAGGCTTTTCTAAACTTCTTTTTACAGAACAGGTCGTAACGGTTTTATTCTGTACAATAGGAAAATGGATCTTAAATTCCTTCACTTTCTACTCCTGGATACCAGAATCAATTATCAGATAACATCTAAGGGTCCCTTTTTCAAGCTGTTCCATAATATTTTCCGGGTTCAGAGCATGATCTGTCAACTCCTCCCGGTAGTAATACTCCTCAAAATGACCGTTTTCAATACTTATTTCCTTTCTGAAAAGCTCTTCACTTTCCTTTGCAAGAACTAGCCATATCCTAAAAACTGCACTTCTAATATTAGCTCTGCCATTTATTGAAATAACAAGATCTCCATCCTGATCCAATCGTCTTTCAAGTGAATAGTTGATCTCTATGCTGTTCTTTTCCACGATGCGGCTTTCAACTCTATTCCCACCTGAAGCCTGCTGCATAACAAGCTCCGTGCTGTCAAAAACGAGCAGATTCTTTATCCCTTTTTTAATTATATCCGGAACCGATTCCAATTCAAGAGCAAAGCTTTTTTCACTGTAAAGCAGGAAAAAATCCCTCATTTCCAGTTTTATCTTTTCAAGCGGATCAATTCCTTCAAGATAGGTTCTACCTCGAAGAGCGCTTCCTGAGTCATTTTCTGCATTCATAAAATTGCCTAAAGCTCTGTCATCCATCTCACCGACTTTTTTCAGACATGAAGTCTCATGTATCGTTATTAAAGTTGAATCAACCCAGAAATCACGGTAACTTCCTTCCTCAAGTCTAAGCTTAATGTCATCTGCGCAGGCCATACTGTCACCGAAAAAAACCGGATGCCCGGAGATTCTCCTGCCGTTGATCTGCGTTATTAGAAAAAGTGGACTGAAAATAGAGTCCTCGAACATTCCATATTCAGCCAGTTTAAATATTTCAAAGATCTTCATTCTTTACCTCCCAGAATGCATCCACCAGATCTATCAGGGCAGTCATAGTTACATGCATTAACTGTTCATCCAGCTCTGACAGCACTTTTGAAAGTTTGAGAAAAAGTTTTCTCTTTTGATCTGTTATCGTAGACGAGCTTACACCATGTCTCTTTGCAACATCTGTCATTTTGATCTTCCCTGAGCTTTCATCAGACAGAAGAGCTTTAAGGATCGAAAACTCGGTGTAACTGCATTTACCTACAAACACCTTCATTGTGGAAACGGCCTCACTGTACAAAAGATCATCCATTTCAGCAGATCTTACGGCAACATCATCCCCTATCTGTTCATCAGGAGTTTTTAATTCAAGCCAGTAGTCTCTAAAACCAGATATAAGTTGTGCAACGCTGCACCACGACTGACTTACGTCAAGCAGAACTTCAGAACAATTCCGAATCTGATCATAAATACCACTTTCGTAGTTTCCCGAAGAAACCAGTTGATCAAAGTCGGGTTTTGTCTGTGTCACAGGATCGAAAGTCATGAATACACTAGACTCGCTTATCTTTTCCTTAAGTCCCAAAAATGAATTGTGTACTTCGCCAAAAAGAGGTTTTTGATCAATCCACCGACTAAGTCCAAAGATCACAAATATTCTCTGCCTTCTGTTCTTCTTCTGACGATCATTGAACCTGTTATCAGACCTGAGAGAATCCCGTGTCCACCTTGCAAGCGTCCTGTATCCGGTTCTTAAAAGCTTTTCTGTCTGCTCACCAATAAAATAGTCCATTTCCATTTTAAAAAAGGCAGACAGAGACTCAAAGGAAAATGACCTCGCCCAGATCGATTCATGTTCTATGAGATATATCATGAAAGACTGTTTAAAATCATCCATATTCTGAACAATAACTGCATCCAGTTTATACTTTTTCCTGAGAATAACGGAGGCTTTTTCGATATCATTACGAAGTGATCCTGTGAGCAACTTTCTTCCCGAACGGCTTTTATATTTTTCAGCTATCAGCGTCTTGACATCCATTTTCACACCTTCGATATCCGTGCCTACAAACATATCAGAATCACTCCGCAAATACAAACTAAATCAAAGTCATACAAGCTCATCTTTCTGCAATTCTCTACCTTTATTTTCTGACGAAGAGGCTGTTAATACTGTGTACCAGTCAATTGATCTAGAAAAATACATCACCACAGCAAGTATAACAAAAACACCCACACTACCGGCTAGAAGTGCGTATTCATACATGTGAAGAATAACAAAGACAAATCCGTAAAGAAGCAAAAGCTCAAAAGTAGTAATAAACCCCACGATCTTTTTGCGGTAAATAGAAAAAGAATAAAAAGATATCAATCCAGAAGTTGCAAGCATTGCAATAAGATAGGCCAGATTAAAGTTCATATGCTCAGCAAATGAAAGGAGCAAAATATAGAAGATCACAAGTGAAACACCAACAAGGGTATAATGTATCGGATGAATCCTAACCTTACTAAAAACCTCGGCAAAAAAGAAGACAATAAAAGTGAAAAGAATAAATAAAAACCCATACTTAACTGTTCTATCCGTCTTACTGTAGGTGTTAATCTCCATAAAGAGCTGTGTTCCGATTATATTGCTGTAGATCTCATTATTGATAGAACCGCTCCAGACATCGGGAAAGTCACGGTTATATGAAAGAACATTCCATGTCGCTTTAAAACCTTCATCTGTAACAGTTCTCGTTTCCGGAAGAAATGTACCTGTGAATTTGGGACTATTCCATGAAGAAGAAAGCGAAACCGATGTCTGTTTTCCAATGGGAACAACAAAGAAACTCTCACTGCCTTTGAGTTTAAGATCCACCTTGTAGGAAAAAGATCTTTTTACAAGTTTCCTGACAGTTTCTTTCCCTTCAGTAACAACATCCTCATACTTTATTGGAACAGATGTATGGAGCCCTGAAGAAAATGTGCCCGCACGACCTGGACCTGCCTTAAAAACCATAGCAGCAGCATCCCAAACGATCCTTGTTTCCTCACCTATACCTTTAAGATCACTGATAAAGAATGAAACAAAGACTTGATCCCAGAGAATTGAACTTTCGGAAATACCTTGAGACTGAAAATCAGGAATAGTAAATTTTCCGGAAAAAGTCACTTCTGATCGATAAACAGGTATTTCATAGATACTTCTGTAAAGAATATCAGGATTCAGGACACCTTCGACATTCATTGTGTCAGGAGAAGCGTTGAGATATCGAATGATCTTCACACCGTCACTATTTAAAGCGGTGTAGGGAAAAACAAGAACAGGACCTCCGACATACTGAGTATAAGCCCAGTCCCTGCGAACCTCTTCCACTGCCTGAATCTTTGTTCGCTGCCTTTCATTAACAAGATCCTGAACCATTGAAAGAGGGATTAGAAGTAAAAGCATAAAAATACCGATAATAAACATGTGGGGCGTTGTGCCCGATAAGAAATTTTTCATTGTAACCTCCACAGTTAACGTTATTCATATTGCTGTAGAGGAAAAAATCTGTTCTTTTTCGGCAATTATTTAAAGAAAGTTCTAATGTCCAAAGAATCCTACGAAAAAAGCTACCATCTTATTGAAAAGATCCTGCCTTGAAATAGCATTGTAAAGTGCTGTAACCACAACTGGAATGATCAGAAGAAGAAAATACCGCCCTTCACTTTCGTTGACTTCCTTAATATAGTTTCTGTCAGGATAAAGGTCGCTAATGCTGAGTTTCTGACGAAATTTCTGCTGTCTTTCCTTTATTCTGACAGTAGGTCTCCATTCTCTGGATTTTTTTGACTCTGTTTCATTCTGTAACGACATTTCCTGATTAGGATCTTTTTCAACAATGTTGTGAAGCGCTAATTTTGACATTAACTACCTATCTTTTTTCCGTTTTACTTAAGAACTTCAATTCCCGGCAATGTATTATTCTTTAAAAATTCAAGACTGGCACCACCACCTGTTGATATGTGAGCAAACTTGTCCTTCACTCCGGCTTTCTTCATCAGTGACACACTGTCTCCTCCACCTGCTATAGTAAAGGCATCGGTTTTAGTGACAGCTCTTGCAAGAGATATACTTCCGTTTGCAAACTGTTCTTTCTCAAAAACACCCATGGGACCATTCCAAAAAAGTTTTTTAACCCCTTC
>Ga0222695_1000859_pt1 | contig 14207 bp, 8 predicted proteins | sample AntAcemetage1398_FD_179834 | JGI IMG/M metagenome (GOLD analysis project Ga0222695, IMG submission 179834) | Saline water microbial communities from Ace Lake, Antarctica - #1398 | ecosystem: Environmental > Aquatic > Non-marine Saline and Alkaline > Saline | place: Antarctica: Ace Lake...
CGTCTCAAGAACCTCGTTCCCGAGAACACAACACGTAATTTCCCTTCCGTCCAAATATTCCTCTGCCATAACTTCCCCATCGTATTGAAAGGCTTTTTCTATACCCTTCAAGATCTCCTTCCTGCCGTGTGCTATAGAAATTCCTAAACTGGAACCCTCTGATACGGGCTTTATCACTACTGAAGTCCCGAGCCTATCCATCAATTGGTCCACTGAAAAACTTTCTCCCTGCTTTACGATAACCTCCGCCGCCACCCGAAGACCAACGCCCCTGAAAACATCCTTGGCAATCCTTTTATCCATGGCCATGGCGCTGGCCAAGACCCCTGAACCCACAAAAGGGATATGCAGAACATCCAACATCCCCTGAACCCGCCCATCCTCCCCGAATTTTCCATGTAACAGGATAAAGACAAGATCAATCTCCGCCTTTTTTTTTGTCAATATCCCCAGATCATCCCGGGGATCATAAATCGTGACGTCATATCTCTCCCGATTGAGTGCGGCGTAAACCCCCTTACCACTTTTCAGGGAGACCTCTCGTTCACCTGACCAACCGCCTGCCAAGATAGCGATCCTTATTTTCTTCTTCACCCTAATTTTCCTCTCTTCCTACAAAAATTTTTCATCAAGGTATTTGATCCAGCACTTTACATAACTCTTCATTGTGCAATGTTCAATTCAGACCGCATATCAGACCGTTATAAAGATCCGGTCAATCCGAGCAGATCAAACAGATTTAGAAACTACCAAAAAATCAAACCAATAAAACTGAAAATGGCCGAAAAAGGGAGAAAAAGGTAGTTTTTCAGAGTTTGCAATTGTGGAATAATTTATCCACAAAAAGCTGAATCGTCTTAATTAGATGAATTTACAACTGATTTTCTATATCCAAAATCCGCCCTTTTATCGACCCTTTACAACCATGACCCCCATTTTACCTGTAAGCGGAACAGGTTAGCCTTTGTCGAAAAATAGATTGCATGTAAGTGTTCATTCCCCTCAACGGCCTTTGACAGGACTTTCAACTTTCGTGTAAGAACTCCGCATACTGTTTCGCCTTTTACACCTTTCACCCTTTTCCCTACCGTCAGGAGTACAGAATGAATCCCCTCTGGGACGAAATCAAGAACCAGATAAGACCTGTCCTTCCAAAAAACAGCTACTCTCTCTGGATAGACCCCATCTCATGCTTAGAGAGCAAGGAGAACTCCATTGTCCTCAGTTGCCCCAACAGGTTTTCTCGGAACTGGGTCCAGGAAAACTATCTTGACCTTATCCGGGACAAATTCAAGGATGCGGGTCTCAGTCATGTAGAACTCTTATTTAAGGTAGAGCGCCAAAAAAGGGCGCCCGCCCTCTCCTCTTTACCTCCTGACCCTGACCAGTTAACGCTCCCCTCCCTCCCTAAAAGAGAGGGCCCCAGGAATCTCTGGCTTAAGAGCCAATTCACCTTTGACCGCTTTATCGTGGGTCAGTCCAATGAGTTTGCCTATTCTGCCTCAAAGAGCATGGCATCGGGGGATCCATGTAATTATCATTCTCTCCTGATGTTAGCCAACACAGGATTGGGTAAGACCCATCTCTCCCAGGCTATAGGTCACAGGATATTGGAGAAGAACCCCTCCTCTCGAATCTTTTATATGACTGCCGAGGACTTCACCAATGAAATGATCTCATCCCTCAGGACCAACCGCATTGAAGAGTTCAAAAAGAGGTATCGCCGTCGCTGCGATGTGCTTCTATTAGAGGAGGTCCATTTTTTAGGGGGCAAGGAGAAAATCCAGGCCGAGTTGGGATATACATTGGATGCCTTAACCGGTGACAACAAAAAGATCATATTCACCAGCGCCCTTCCACCAAAGGACATCCCCCGGATGTCTAAGGAGTTGACTTCGCGCCTCACCTCTGGTTTAGTTACTGCCATTGCTGATCCTGATTATGAAACCAGGGTCCAGATCCTTACCAAAAAGGCGTCTGTTTATAATGTGGGGCTCCCGGAAGAGGTTATTCATTATCTCGCAGAGCGTCTTAAACAGGACATCCGGCAGATGGAAAGCGCCCTCAAGTGTCTCAAGGCAAGGGCAGAGCTTATCGGAGCGCGGATCGACATGGATTTGGCCAAAGAGGTTGTAAGCGCCTTAGTTTCGGGGGAGTGTTCCATCACCACTGAGAATATTATAAAGCTGGTATGCGGGTATTACCATGTTGACCGGGAGAAAGTATGCTCCAAATCGAGAAAAAAGGTCTATGCCTCCCCCCGCAATATCTATACCTACCTCTGTCGCCACCATTCGGACGAAACCCTGGCGGGAATCGGAAAGACCATCAACCGGAGCCATTCAACTGTGCTCTATTCCGTAGAGCTTGTCGACCACAAGATGAAGACTGATCGTAATCTCAAACATCAGGTCGATTTCCTCTCTAAACGCCTCGGTGAAATGAAAAAATGATTGAAGAAGACCGATTACAGTTCAAAACTGTTTTTGCCTGGGGCTTTGTCATAATTAGTGGCCTTATAGCTGCCTATATCGCCTTTTTGTCCCTTATCTCCGTCTGGGTAGGTTTCACCCATCTTTACCGGGCAGGTTCCTGGGTCCCCATCTTGGCAGGGATGGTTCTTCTCACACTCGTTTCGTGGCTGTACTTCCGACTCGCACGAACTATACTCAGCCACCGGAAAGAAGAAGGAATAATCAATTCAATTTCTTAATCATTTAACTCGCTACTTCTTCTGATTTATAAAAAGACCTCAGGAACTCCTCATCCTTTGGGGATAGGTTGAACTGGCCGGCGGCCTCCTGAATGAGCAGGGCAATACTCCTCCCCTCATCTTCCAGGCGCCCTTCAGAAATCCACTTGACTGCCTGCCGCACCTTTTCACCCTTGGGCTGGATCGTTGCCATATCTTTCTCCCAATTTAGTCAATCGTATCTTCTCAATAAATCGGGATAAATCTTCTGCTGTGCCATTTCTCTGGATTCCCGCTTTCGCGGGAATGACAGACCCTTACTCTATTTCGTCATTCCCGCGAAAGCGGGAATCCAGGACCTGTTACCACGACTTATTGAGATGTTACAGTCAATCATCCTCACTCATCTTCCATTAACTTGGCGACCCCTACCACCTTCTCTCCCTCTCCAAGGTTGATCAACTTAACCCCTTGGGTATTCCTCCCTATGACAGAAATGTCAGCCGCCCTTATTCTTATAATCTTTCCATGTCCGGTAATTATCATCAACTGATCCTGATCACTCACCTGATAGGAATAAACTACTGGGCCGTTTCTTTCACTGGTCTTGATGGTGAACACTCCCTGCCCGCCTCTCGCTTGGCGCGGGTATTCATCCGTCTTTGTCCTCTTTCCGTATCCATTTTCCGTCACGGTCAGGATCGTGGCTCCCTCACTGATTGTCTCCATTCCAACGACCGCATTATCAGGCGCCATTCTAATCCCGATATTACCCGTAGCCACCCTGCCCATACCCCTCAATTCCGACTCTTTGAAACGGATCGACTTACCCTCCCTTGTGGTGAGAAAAATATCCTGGTCTCCGTTTGAAACACGCACCCCGATGAGCTCATCCCCTTCCCGGATCTTAACTCCAATCGTCCCTATGGATCTTGGATGACTGTAGGCCGTAAGCTCTGTTTTCTTGACCAATCCCTCTTTCGTGGCCATGACCACATATTGCCCTTCCTCATAGTCCCTCACCGGGAGAATGGTTGCTACTCTCTCCCCCTTCTTGAGATCCAGGAGGTTCACAATCGCCTTTCCCTTGGACATCCGGCCTGCCTCCGGAATCGCATGGACTTTCTTCCAATAAACGCGTCCCTTATTAGTAAAAAAGAGGAAATAGTCATGTGAAGAGGCTACAAACAGGTGTTCGACAAAATCTTCTGCCTTCGGCTTGACGCCGGTCATACCTTTGCCCCCCCGGCGCTGTGCCCTGTAAAGACTGATCGGATTTCTCTTGATATAACCATCATGGCTTATTGTCACGACCATATCTTCCTCTGTGATCAGGTCATCCATATCAATGTCATCCACATCCTCAAGGATCTCTGTCCTCCTCTCATCCCCATATAGTGCCTTAATCTCCTCTATTTCATCCTTTATAATCTGAAGCACCATGGCCGGACTTTCTAAGATGGCATTGAACCGCGCTATATCCTTTATTAAATCCTGATATTCTGCATCTATCTTTTCTCGCTCCAATCCGGTCAATCTCTGTAATCTCATATCTAAGATAGCCTGGGCTTGAATCTCGGAGAATTCAAACTCCGAAATAAGTCGTGCCTTTGCCTCTTTAGCATCAGATGAAGACCTGATCAGTTCTATAACATCATCAAGGAATTCCAAGGCCTTTTTCAGCCCCTCAAGAACGTGGGCGCGCGCTTCCGCCTTTTTGAGCTCGTAAATGGTCCTTCGTATGATAATTTCCCGGCGATAGTTAATAAAATGCCGCATAAACTCTTTGAGCGCAAGAATCCGGGGACGTCCATTTACGATTGCCAAAAGAATAATTCCAAAAGATGTCTCTAACTGGGTAAACTTATATAGCCTGTTCAGGATAACCAGTGCCATACTATCACGCTTCACCTCTATGACGATTCTCATCCCGTCCCTGTCAGACTCATCCCTTACTGCCGAGATACCTTCTATCTTTTTATCCCTAACGTATTGGCCAATCTTTTCTAACAATTTTCCCTTATTTACCTGATAAGGGATTTCAGAAATTATGATCCTTTCCCTGTCGTTTCCAAACGTCTCAACAAAGGCCCTTGCCCTCATCTTGATAATACCCCGGCCTGTCCCGTATGCCTCTAAGATCCCCTTTTTACCAAAAATGAATCCTGCTGTAGGAAAGTCCGGTCCCGGAACGGTCTCCATCAACTCCTTTAATCCAATTTCGGGATTGTCTATTACCTTCTTAATCGCCTCACAAATTTCAACTAAATTATGAGGTGGAATATTTGTTGCCATCCCAACCGCAATACCACCAGAACCGTTGATCAATAGATTGGGTATCCTGGTTGGTAGAACCACAGGTTCCAAAAGGGACCCGTCATAGGTAGGCACGAAATCAACGGTCTCTTTTTCGATGTCCGAAAGAAAATCCTGAGTAGCCCGTGTCATCCTTACTTCAGTATATCTCATCGCCGCTGGCGGATCGCCATCAACAGAACCAAAGTTCCCCTGACCATCTATTAGAGGGTATCTAAGGGAAAAATCCTGCGCCATCCTGACAATTGTATCATATACAGCAGTATCACCGTGCGGATGATATTTACCTATAACATCACCAACAACCCTCGCGGATTTTTTGAAAGCTCTGTTATAATAATTCTTCAGATCGTGCATTGCGTAAAGCACACGCCTGTGAACCGGTTTAAGACCATCCCTAATGTCGGGCAAGGCCCTCCCCACGATAACACTCATGGAATATTCAAGATAAGATTTTTGCATCTCATCTTCTATGCTGACAGAATCATACTCTAAATCCGAAATCATTATTCTTCACTTCTCCAATTCCTTAATGGCCTCGTAAAAAGTCTCCAAAGCCGTCACTCCCGCGAACGCGGGAGTCCAGAAGTGGTTGATGTCCCTGGATTCCCGCGTTCGCGGGAATGACAATGACAGGTGCTTTCTGACTTTTTAGGAGTTCATTAATCCCTAAATTCCTAAATTCAAAATTCCTAAATTCCAGCCTAAATGTCCAGGTCAGTAACCTCTAATGCGTTCTTTTCGATAAACTCTCTTCTTGGCTCTACCTTGTCACCCATAAGGATAGTGAAAATATTATCGGCTTCTACCGCATCCTCTACCCTAACTTTAACAAGGGTTCTCTTTTCCGGGTCCATGGTTGTATTCCACAACTGATCCGGATTCATTTCACCTAAGCCTTTATATCTCTGAATTCCAAGGCCCTTTTTGGCCTTTTCCATAAACTCATTGAGGAGTTGTTCCGGATCTTCAATTTCTTCCTTTTCTCCTTCTCCAACCCTGAAACTACCCCTCTTCAAGTCGCAGAAGTCATCACTCAGCTCCATTAACTGACGCAACTCGGGTGATGAGAGGAATTCCCAGCCCACCTCAAACCTGTGCCCTCCATTTTTAGTTTCTGTTACCGAGAATTCGTAATATCCGTCCTCTTCTCCAAGACTAATATCGCTCACACTAAAACCGCCTTCTTCGAGTTTAACAAGGAGATTTTCCATAAAGGGCCTGTCCTTGAACTGGCGCTTATTTGTCACCCCATTTAAGACTAAGAACTCTATAAATTTTGGACTGAAACCCTTTCTCGATAATTTATCAAGACGCTCAAAAAACCTCACAAGCCGGTTAAGCATGGTGATAAGCCTGTTTCCCGAAATCTCTCTTCCATCATCGAGAAGAACAGCCTCGTTTTCAGAAATACGTGTCAGAATAAAGTCATTAAATCCCTCTTCATCCTTTATAAAAAGCTCCTTCTTCTTATTCAACACACGGTAAAGCGGGGGTTGCGCCACGTAGAGATATCCCTTATCAATAAGATCCGGCATCTGTCTGAAAAAAAACGTCAAGAGGAGCGTACGGATGTGGGCCCCATCCACATCCGCATCGGTCATAATAATAACCTTATGGTATCTGATCGAATCGATATTATAGTCCTTCTCTCCAATCCCTGTTCCCAGGGCAGCAATCATTGTCCGGATCTCTTCACTCGATATCATTTTGTCGAATCTGGCCTTTTCAACATTTAGAATTTTCCCTTTAAGGGGCAAAATAGCCTGATTTTTCCGGTCTCGCCCCTGTTTTGCGGAACCACCTGCGGAATCGCCCTCCACAATGAAGATTTCACTTTTCTCCGGATCCCTCTCCTGGCAATCCGCTAATTTCCCTGGCAGGGAATGATCCGACAAAATCCCCTTTCTCCTCGCCAACTCCTTGGCCTTTCTTGCAGCCTCCCTGGCCCTCGCTGCATCAATCACCTTTGCCAGAATTGCCTTTATAACGGGTGGATTTTCTTCGAAAAAAGTACCTAATCCCTCATTTATAAGATTTTCAACCAACCCCTTAACTTCGCTGTTTCCCAACTTGGTCTTGGTTTGACCCTCAAACTGGGGTTCAGGCAGCTTAACACTGATAACCGCTGTTAAACCCTCCCGGACATCGTCTCCCGTCAGTTTTTCTTTGATATTTTTTGCCTGGGGAGAATTCTGCAGATACTGGTTGATACTCCTTGTAAGGGCCGATTTAAACCCTATTAAATGGGTGCCCCCCTCTTGCGTGTTGATATTGTTTGCAAAAGTAAACAGGTTCTCTTTATAGGAGTTGTTATATTGAAAGGCCACCTCTATCAGTACCCCGCTCCTTTCCCCTGAAATATAGATCGGCTTTTGATAGAGAACCTCTTTGTGTTTATTAAGGTATTCCACAAAAGATTTTATGCCACCTTCGTAGAAGAAATCCCTTTTCTTGCCGCTCCGCTCATCCGCTATCTTTATACGCAGGCCCTTTGTAAGGAAAGAAAGTTCGCGCATCCTCTTGGCCAAAGTCTCAAAATCGAGAACTAAAGTTTCAAAGATAGTTGAATCGGGTAAAAAATCGATCCTGGTTCCCGTTCTTTCCGTCTCCCCTCTTATCTCAAGTTTACTCTTTGTTTCTCCCCTTTCGTACCTTTGAAAATAGATTTTTCTATCTCGGTAGACCTCCACCTCTAAGTATTCAGAAAGCGCATTTACCACCGACACCCCAACACCATGAAGCCCGCCTGAAACCTTATAGGACTTGTTATCAAATTTGCCACCCGCATGCAGTTTTGTCATTACAACCTCAAGCGCAGGCATATTAGCGCTCTTATGCATGTCTACCGGAATCCCACGCCCATTGTCGCGAATCGCAACACTGTTATCGTTAAGCAGCTTAATATCAATCCGGTCACAATATCCGGCTAAGGCCTCATCAATACTATTGTCCACAACTTCATAAACCAAATGATGGAGACCCCCGGAAGAGGTGTTTCCTATATACATGGCCGGCCTTTTCCTTACGGCCGATAAACCTTCTAAGACCTTAATATCTGATGCTTCGTAAGTCCTCTCTTCTTCCATTACCTTAAACCCTCATCGGCATAATTAACCCTATGAATCCCTTATCTGCATCGCCTTTTAGAACGCATGGTTTGGCACTGTCCGTAAACTCCATGCTGATCATGTCACTCTCCATAGACTGGAGTATATCAATAAAATATTTTGGGTTAAACCCTGCCTCGATTCTTTCACCCGCATATTTTATTTCTATTTTCTCCTGCCCCTCACCCAGATCAGGGTTGGTTGAAACCAGGTCCAACAGGTCCTTTTCAAGTGTGATTTTTACAGCGCGATATCGCTCATTACTGAGAATAAGCATCTTTCTCATTGCCTCTAACAGTAAAGACCTCTTTAATGGTATAGGAAAATCACATTCTTTCGGTATAACGGCCTGATAATCCGGAAACTTCGCCTCGAGGAGACGCATAACAAGTACCGCATTATCTTTCTTGGCAACGCACTCTTTCTGTTTAAATCCTATTTCAACGGTTCCCCCTTCCGATGCAAGCCTGTTTAGTTCAGACATACCTTTCTTGGGAATCATCACCCCTTTTCCCAAATCGAGAAGACCAACGTTTGAAATCGTCTTATCGATCATTGAAAGCCTGTGGCCGTCCGTGGCAATCATCCTCAGAAAATCATCTCCATCATGGGAAACTCTTTCAGTAAAAACCCCGGACAATTTAAAACCCGCCTCCTCTAAGGTTACTGCGTAGATGGTTTTATTAATCATATCAGTTAGTGTATCTGCATCTATTTCAACCATTGCCACACCTTCAGGTTCAATAAAGGCTGGAAATTCATCAGGAGCGATGCATGCAAGATCAAACCGAGCTACCTCATCTGAAATAAATACCCAGTTATTCTCTTTCATTTTTATCAGAAATGTTTCTGATTTGCTTTCTTTTAGTATTTCAAACAGTTTTCTACCCGAGATAGTTATACTCCCTTCCTGGATAACATTAGCAGAGATGGTTTCTCGAAAACCGAGTTCAAGATCGGTGGCTGAAAGCCGAACATTTGATCCGGAGGCATCAAAAAGGATGGTTGAAAGAACCGGCATGCTGCTTTTCCTTTCAATAATGCTTTGAACTCTTGAAACTGCTTTCAAGAGTTCGCTTCTATCAATCTTTATTTCCATGGTTTCCTCCAGTATTTTAATATTATTTTATTTATAAATATAAAAAGTAATCATAATAATAAGGCGTGTCAATTTGTCAGATACTGAGTTATTTAATTGAAATTAAAGAATAACTTTTTCCCTTATTCTAAAAAAAAGATAAACTATTTTTACAAAAGTACGGTCATCGCTTGAAATGAAAAGCTTTTGAACAACTTTTCAAGAATAATTTAAACAATGTAAGTCTAACTGCTTTGTTTTTGAGCTATAAGCATTTGTATTGCATTGATATCATTTAAAATCCCTTTGTTTTGGGATTTCCGTTTTTCAACACGTTTTACCGTATAAATAACAGTGGAATGATGCTTATTCCCAAATGCATTCCCGATTTCCTTTAAAGAATAAGAGGTTAACTTTTTACTTAGATAGATGGCTACCTGCCTCGGATATGAGAAGGTTTTTCCCTTTTTGTTCGACAAAAGATCGCTCAGGGCTATATTAAAATATTTTGCTGTCACTCTTTGAATTTGATGCAGATCGATATCACTTACGGGATGGTTTTTTTTCTTTATGATCGAGTCAATGACGGATATGTCTATTGGACGTTTATAAAAGGAGGCATAGGCTTGAAGCTTGACAAGATATTTGATCAGGGTCTTTAAATTGTCTGTGGCGCTTGCTAAGAAAAAAACCACGTTATCCGATAGGACCAGATCTTTTTGTTTAGCTGATTTTTTGATGATCTTCATCTTGGTTTTTTGACTGGGGGCGTTGATCTCTGTTATGAGGCCCCACTCGAGACGCGACCTTAGTTGAGGGAGGAGGTTAGGAATCTTACTCGGCGGATAAGTGGCCGCTATTGCTAACTGTTTGTCAGATTCGAGAAAGGAGCTACAGAGAGCTAAGAATTCCTCCTGCGGTCTTTTGTATTCGGTAATCAGATGTAAATCGTCGATCAGGAGAAAATCAGGGCTGCTGCCTTTTTCCCAAACATGATCAGCGCGAGTTGTGTTGTCCGGGGATAAAAAATCCCTGACAAAACGGTCAGTGGAGAGGTACATAACAGCTGCAAACGGATTGTTTTTGATGACAAGATTGCCTATCGCATTTAATAGATGGGTCTTTCCGAGACTAAATTCACTGAAGATATACAGAGGATTGTAGTTATTGGATGGTCCATCTGCCACGTCTAAAGCGGAAGAGTAGGCAAGGCGGTTGCTGTTTGCTGTAACGAAACTGCCAAAGGTGCTTAAAGGATTGAGCCCTTGAAAGACATTTGTCCCCGAACTCCTGGGAGCTTTCTTTTTTGGGAGGTCTTTTTTATCCGAAGGTGCGGTAGAGGTAAAACTGATTTCAGGGAGGGTCTTTAAGTTTTTTCTGAAAACTGTTTGAATTTGATCTATATAATTATCCTGCAGCCAGCGGGCAACGAATTTATTTGGAACCTCTATTATGGCGTGATCCTGGTCGATTTCTTTGAGTGATGCCTGTGATAACCATGTCTTGAATTCGGGCTTAGGGATGCCTGATTTAAAATCGCTTTTTATTTGGTCCCAGATATAATTTTTTATTGTCATGGCAAATAGTTAGAATGCGTTAAAGTGATTTTACAAAATCGTTATAGCTTATAAAATCTTAAGCAGAATATCAATGAAAATCGTAATTAATCAGGTTCAAATTACAAGTTGATGGTCTCTCTCAACAAATCCATTCCCGGATAGCTCCCTTAGTACCTATTCATTCAAATCATGTTTGCTCAAGAGTTATCATATAGCCATAGTGGGCAGAAATTTGTTCACCCTCCGGGGGAGCGTAGACCCATATGGGCCGGAGGTCACGAAGAGCTCATAAAACCATCAGAAACTCATTTTTAGTGCCTTTTGTGTGCTTCGTGGTGAAATCTTTGTTTGGTTCCCCGCTTGTGGTTTTATGAATGCGGGATCAACGTTTCACTAAGACCGGTTTATCCGGTAACCTTGGTGATCTCGTAAAACGGAAAGTCAGAAAGTACCCGTTTTCGTCATTCCCGCGAAAGCGGGAATCCAGGGAACTCAACCACTTGTGGACTCCCGCTTTCGCGGGAGTGACGGCCTTGGAGACTTTTTACATGGGCGTCAACCTTGAATAGTCGTTTAAAATACTTAGAATTTCTGAAATAAAAAATGAGGAGGAAATTATGACATATTCAATTGCTCTGGCTGGTAAAGGAGGTACCGGAAAAACGACAATGGCCGGTATGTTGATCAAATACCTTGTGGAAAAAGGGAAGACACCGGTTCTCGCTGTTGATGCAGATGCCAACGCCAACCTTAATGAGGTGTTGGGGCTCCCAATGGCACAAACCTTAGGAGATGCCAGAGAGGAGATGAAGACAGGGGTTTCTACGGGTATGACAAAGGATATCTTCATGGAGATGAAATTGCAGGAGGCGGTCATGGAAACCCCTAATTTTGATTTGATCGTCATGGGAAGACCTGAAGGGGCAGGATGCTACTGCGCAGCCAACACGCTCCTGACTCAATCCTTGGAGAGACTGATTGACAACTATAACTTTATTGTTATTGATAATGAGGCCGGGATGGAGCATATAAGCCGACTGACAACAAGTGATGTTGATATACTCCTTATCGTATCCGACCCTACCCGGAGAGGACTTCAGGCGGCACATAGAATTGTTGAACTGACAGATAAATTAGCTCTGAATGTTGGCCGCAAAATGGTCATAGTTAACAGACTCAGAGATGGGCAGTTCGAGTCCTTAGGTCAGGCCTTAGATGAATACAATCTGCAACTTGCGGGGGTGGTACCAGAGGATCTGGACCTACAGCAGTTTGATCTTGATGGGAAACCCACAATAGAATTGAAAAAGGAAAACAAGGCCGTGAAGGCGGCATATGAGATTTTTGATAAAATGCTGAAGGGGTGATAATCTACATTTCCCATGAAACAGGGATTTTCCTCTAAATACTCACTATATGTTGTGTTATAATTTTAATTAAATACAATATAGGGTATATTCAAAAAGCATAAAACCCCTTCAAATTCCTACAAAAAATACTTGACAATGAATTGAGATTCATTTAATTTAGGCCGGTAGACCTCAGAAGCAGAGGTATTTTTTTTCCCTGCTTTTGTTATATTTTTCACAAGGTTTGAAAAGGTTTTTTGGTTAAGTGCACAGCGGTAAAACCGATCGTGCCTCGAATTTTAAACAGAGAAAAAATCTAAGTAAGGAGGTAAAATAAATTGACTTTTGAGATTCCTGAACAGCCCTATTCTGGAAAAATAGGGGAAACCACAGTCGGAGCAGGGAGTAGCGCTGTTACGCTGGGAGGGGAAGGTTCTTATCCGTTTCATCTCTTTGAGGGGGATATGCCGAATGCCCCTAAGATTGCCATGGAGATCTGGGATTATGACCCCTCTGACGAGTGGCCGGCAGCAGCTGTTGCACCGTTTAAGGATGTGATTTCTTCGCCCGAGGCCTGGGCCAAGAAATGTGTTGAAGAGTATGGTGCAGACATTATTGTGCTTCAGCTTAAGAGCACGGATCCCAATGGAATGGACAGGGGCGCTGACGAAGCCGCAGCGGTGGCCAAAAAGGTTGCTGATGCGATTGATGTACCGCTTGTCCTGTGGGGTACGGCTAATAATCAGAAGGATGAAGAGGTTCTAAAAAAGATTTCCGAAGTTTGCGAGGGCAAAAATGTTTCCTTAGGGCCGGTCGAAGAGGCAAACCACAAGGGCGTGGGTGCAAGCGCCTTAGGTTACGGCCACACCATAGTTGCCTCTTCACCCATCGATGTTAATTTAGCGAAGCAACTGAATATCCTTCTTGGAAATCTTGGCGTTACGTCTGAAAAAATCGTTATTGATCCCACTACGGGCGGACTGGGTTATGGTCTTGAGTACAGCTATTCGGTCATGGAACGGATAAAAATGGCTGCCCTTACGCAGGAGGATGATAAGCTCCAGGTGCCGATGATCAACAATATCGGCAACGAGGTCTGGAAGTGCAAGGAGGCAGGGGAGGCGCTTGCCGAAGGTCCCACCATGGGAGATCCGGAAAGACGGGGAATACTTATGGAGTCCACGGCCGCGGTTGCGTATCTTTTGGGTGGATCAGATGTTGTTATTTTAAGACACCCAGAAACCGTGCGTCTGACGAGGGCATTTATTGACCTGATGATCAATGGCGGTGTTGCAAGCGATGTGGAGGAGATCTCCAAGACCTTAGAGCTTGAAGAGGCAGACCTGATTGCCATCTCGCCTGAGCCTGATCTTGATTTTGCGGAGGCTGCTCCCAAGGAAAAGCCCGCTGCCCCCAAGAAAGCAGCCGCTAAAAAGCCGGAAGCGGCTCCAAAAGAAGAAAAAGAAGAAGAAAAAAAGGAAGAGAAAAAGGCTGAAGTAAAGGCTGAGCCGGAAAAAGAAGCCAAACCGGAAGTGGATAAGGAGGCAGAAGCGAAGGCAAAGGCTGAAGAAGAAGCTAAGGCCAAGGTAGAGGCGGAAGCCAAAGCAAAGGCAGAGGCAGAGGCAAAGGCAGGGGCCGAAGCAGAGGCGAAAGAGAAGGCCGAGGCGAAAGCCGCAGCAGAGGTAAAGGCCAAGGCTGAAGCAGAGGCAAAGGCCAAGGCGGAAGAGGTGGCCAAGAGAGAGGCAGAAGAACAGAAGATAAGGGAACAACGGGCAAAGGAACAGGAAGAACGGCTTGCCAAGAAGGCATCCGGTACTCCTGAAAAAAGTTCCATAACTGCTGCAAAGGAGCAGAAAACCAGGCAGCAAAAAACCGTTAGCAAGTTCAAACGGGTGCGCAGGTAGGGGTATATAGAAAATAATCAAGCAAACAAAATAAACATGAGGAGGAACCTCTAATGGCGGGAGAAAAACCGAAAGTAGCCAAGTTGGAAAAGAAGAAAAAAGTAGTTGATCCTGTGGCAGCCACGATAGACGTTGCATCACAGGAAATGATAGCAAGAGCAACGGAGCTGGGCATAGAAACAATCTTTGACAGGGCTTT
>Ga0222695_1000870_pt1 | contig 14037 bp, 16 predicted proteins | sample AntAcemetage1398_FD_179834 | JGI IMG/M metagenome (GOLD analysis project Ga0222695, IMG submission 179834) | Saline water microbial communities from Ace Lake, Antarctica - #1398 | ecosystem: Environmental > Aquatic > Non-marine Saline and Alkaline > Saline | place: Antarctica: Ace Lake...
CGCCAGAGCCTGTAACTTCGCCTGTATGTGTAGCGTTAGTTACTTTTGCTGTGTTTAAATTAATAGCAGTTCGGTTTTCCTGTAATGCAGTTTCTACATTTGTACCAGTAATTATTCCACCTGCATCTGCTATCGAAACCCCTGCGGCATTTTGGTCGCCAGTATTCGTTCCTGTTAGTCCTAAGTCGGTTTTAAGAGTTGCAAGAGTGTTGACTTCAGGCACACCCACACCCGCTGTCTTCCTGTAGATCAAAGAAGCGGTAGCCATATTTGCCATCTTTGCTAAGGTGACGGCAGCAGCGGATATTGTTAATGCGGTAGAGCCGGTAACTTCACCGGTGTGAGAACTATGATTGAAAGTCCTGTTAGCCTCCAAAGTCCCGCCACCAGATATACCCGTACCTGCTATCATGTTTATTGTTTTTGCTGGCACTCCCAATGTGGTTCTGGCCGTTAAAGCATCCGCATCATCAACTACGGTTGCCCCAAAAGCTGAAATGGTCGTATCGGCTGGAAGCGATAAAGTGGCAATATCAGCGTCAATCCCAAGGGTTGCTATGACTGCCGCTGCATTAGCATCGTCAAGTATTGATCTGGCGAACGCTGTTAAAGAGGCTTCTGCGATAGTGTCTACACCAGTGGTGTAAAGTATCTTGCCTGCGGCTGTTCCTAACGCTGCCATAGCAGTCAAGAAGGCATCGTAAGCCTGTACGTTTGTTCCTATGACTATTCCTAACTTAGTTCTTGCTGATGAAGCTGTGATAGCTTCTTGCGATGTTGCACCTGAATTTACAAAAACAGGAAGATTGGCTTTACCTGTAAGAGGCGAAACCTTTTCAAAGCCCGTTTCTATCGAATTAAACTCCGTTCGCATTGTAGCAGAAACAGCTTTTGAAGATGTACTCGGTATCCCGCTTTTGTTATAGAAGTCATTTCCCATTACCTTTTCCTCCGCCTTAGGCTGTATTCAAGTATCGCTCCGCTAAACCTGCCTGCGTTAAAACAATCACCTCTTGACCATATTTTTAACGATACGTTTACTCCACTTCCGGTCATGTCTAAATACGCAGGAGATAGAGAAACGCCGTCCCAGAAAAATGCATCCCAGGTAGTATCATCCCATATCGCCGAACTTAACTCAACGGGTTTTGTTGCTGTTAAAGCTTGACTTTGCGAAGGCTGTTCAGTTTCAGTTGACAGGTAGTCTAAATCATAATCAAATTTAAACTCATAATAACCCGTGCCGGATATTTCTACCGTTGCCTTTCTGTATCTTTTAATTAGTGTAGGGTTTTTTGAATTATTAAAAGCAAGAGTTATCCATGCCTCGATCTCACCCCCGTCAAAACTTGTTCCTTTCTCCATTTGATGAATATACCCGTCAGAATCACCAAAATAAACTTCTTCTGTTCCGCCGATTGTCTCGTAAGAATCTATACATTGCACTACATGGTCAAAAAACACCGGCATCATTCCTTGTACTTTACCGTTACTTAACGTCACATACAATCCTGTTTTATCGGAAAAGAAAAGGCAATATTGACTTTTATCTCTAAGCACACATGACGAGATAGCGTTAGGCCGTTTTGTTGTCAGCCATGTTTGGACTTGTTGTGATATTGTTGCGTCTGCAAAGTTTCCGTATTTCTCTGATGCTGCTAAACTTGTTATCCCCCTGTCATCCAACATCAAAGTCCCCCCGATTGTTTGGAGAGTGTATTCTATTGCTCCTGCCTCGTCTTTGTAAGTTATAAGATTCCAAGTACTTACGCCTGTGCCGTATAATATTCCTATTGTGTTTCGTGTGAAAATAGCAAGAGCGGCTGTATCAGAAGCCCCTGATTGTGATACAAAACCCGTGACAGTGTCCCCCATTGCAAGCTCATCGGCTCCGGTGATAGGCGACCAGACATACGGGGTCCCAGGACTTGAGTGTTGGACAGAACCAATATAAGAAAAAAATAGGTGGTTTCTATGGGCACAAACGTGTCCTGGCGCATCAGTAATCATGCCTGTTTCAATAGGCACAAAAACAGTCCCATCAAATTCAAAACCTCTATTCTTTCCGTCACAGCCATAAAGCCTTTTTGTGTTTACATCACCCCCGAAATTTGAGATTTTAAATTCAAATCTTCCGCCTGGTATGGCGAAAGTAATCGCTGCACCGTTACCAGATATATTCGCTACATTGAGATCAGCTCCTACTTTTATTGTTTCAGCCTGGAATGTGCCTGTCTGTGAAGCATAAATAAGCCTTCCAGCAACATCCCCTCCGGCAAAAGTCCCTGTTTCTAAAACAACTCTCGTAAGGATAGCTGTAGCGCCTGAAGTTTCTCCTTCAATAGTCTGGCCTTCTGCTATGACAAAAGTCCCTCCGGAGGTAAAAGACAGCTCTATCCCCAACTCGACCTTAGACCAGCCGGAAGCGGTTGACTTGTACATATCCACAGTCGTTCCGCCGGCATTATTCCTAAAGCCATATTGAACATCCTCGTAACTTACTACCCCTCTAATCATCCCAGAACCAGGGACAGCCGTAATATCATCTCTGTAAATATCCGCTGCGAGGTTTTTATACTGAGCGTGTAGTTTGGAAGTATCAGCCCCGTCAAAAACTTGTGCGCCGGTCGCTGTGCCTTTTGTCGTGACTCCTACCTTGACAACTTCTGCCTGAAATGTGCCACTAAGTTTTGTAAGAACAAAATAAGTCAAAGTTACCGCAACAATAACCCCTGTAGCTCCTGAGTCGTTGCCTGTAAGGGTATCTCCCAGAGTAACCGTCTGTATATCTGTGGCTTCCAATGTCGCATAATCTGCGTCTGACGGTGCAGTCTGCCCGTCATATCTTTCGTACCCTTGATATGGAATATATCCGCCGTTTATATCCTGAACGAAATTTTGTGAATCTCGACAGGCTCCCGGGCTTAGATTAAGCATAGGAGTTACAACATCCAAGCCGCCCTTAAAGGGTATATATTCAGGAGTAATCCTCGCTTGCGGAAGTTTCATGCGAGTGGTTCTCCGTATTCAAGTCGTGGCAACTGATTTTTCTCGAGTTTCCTTAAAAGATTCCTGTATTCATTCAAGCTGTGCGCATACAAATCTGGTGCCCCAGAGTACGCTGAGAAAAGCATCAACCCTTTCCAGACAATAGCCATGTGGAATTGAGAAGGAATTATAGGGATATCATCGTCCACAGTCATAGTTTGAGCTTTTTTAAAATACTCTCCCGTTACAGTATAAACAGCATCAGGGATTGCCCATAAATACAATGAGTTGTCTGGCTTTATTGTGGCTATCGTAGGTCTTCCTGATGTTGTTCTAGTATTCCCAAACATATAAGCCCCTTGGAAGATATCCCATGTCACAAAAATAAGATACTGTTCGTCTGCCGCAGAAGAATAAAGCGTCATGGAATAATCTCCATCTGTCTTCCACGAAGCTAAATCAGACAAAGAAATATCAGCAGGAGCATAACCTTGAATGCCTGACGTGGTAGAAAAACTAAAGCTTGTTTGTAGAAACTTCCAGTTTGCGTAAGCGTTCTGGATAGTCTCATAAGCAGAAAGAACCCACTCAACAATCCTGCCCAGCTCACCCGTCTGGCTTACAACGGTGATTGGCCCGGTTCCAGCTATGCCTGCTTCTAATCGTAATCTCTGAGCAATTTCTAAAAAGTTCATTATGCCCCTTTAGGTTTGCGATAAAATCCCGTCGAGCCATTGGCGACCATTCGGTGAAGGGTCGTATAAGACTGCGAAAGGGTAAGAAAGCGTTGTTTGTGAAACGAGCTGTATGTTCTCTGGGCGGTTAGAATCCACAATCCTCTGAACATATTTAGTCCCTCTGGTACGAGCAAGAGCCTCTACATACTTACGCTTAATCTTAGACTCAACTCCCCGTATAACTGGCTGATTAAGGCCATTTACCTGCGGTGTAACAACGTCTAATGCCCCTTCCTCAGATGAAGGATGAATGAGAATAGTTAGAACATTATTCATAAAAGCCGCAAGTTCAGCAGTTTTTGCAAAGTCATTCTCAGTCACTTTTTCTATGGGGCCGTGATCGCCTAACTCAGACTGTTCCATTGCTTTATCTTTACCAAGTTTATCACTATGTGCTTCTGTTGCTTTTGACATTTCAATCTCCTTGCTCCATAGTTAATGTGAGGAAGCTGTCTGGAGGAAACAGTATTCAGGCGCGCGCCCTATCCCCACATTTTATTTTACGATGTCAATGGAGCCGCAGGAACCGCAAACAAATCGTAGTAAGTTACTGTTCCACCACTGATATCATCGGTCAAATCATCCGTTCCAACTGTGAATGTTGCACCATCGGTGGCAATCTTGATAGCACCAATCGGGCAAGTATTTACTGCCGGGGTCGGCCATACCAAGACATTAGTTCCTGCCGTTAAACTGGCAGTAGTAACCTCTGTGCCTTTGATTGTATCAATAACATTCCCTGTGGTAACTGTGATTAAGTACAAACAGGTTGTATCGTCTGCCTGTTCAGCACATGCTGTTGGGTCGATATTGTCAGCACTTCCCTTGTAGTAATTGATGCCATTGATTGCGAATCCAACCCCAGTGCCATTAGGCGCTGACGTCTTGATTGTAGAATCGTTTGTACCTTCGGCAAGGCCTGCTTTATCCTTACAAAAGGTTCCGCCGCGAATAAGCTCATTAAGATTTAAAGTCATTTTTTAGTCTCCTTTTTCTATTTCAATAAATTTTTCAAGCGGAGCCAAAACATCCGCTGATACGTTAAATGGTTTTCCGTCTACCTCAAGAGGCAAACAAACTTTCTCAAACTCAACTTCAACTTCTTCGGTCATAAGCTTCATATAATCTTCCTGAAACTTGACCATGTTCTCGCTGTTAGGCGCTATCGAAACACTCCCTTTATCATCTTTTTCGCCATGCTTATTTACCAGTGTGTTTCTAACACCTTCGATTGCATCGTATAGTTTCCCGATTGCAATCTTGAGCTTTGCCAATCCGAAACTTGCCTTGACCGGTAAATCTTTTTCAGAAAGTGTGTCCAATGCGCCATGTGCCATAAAAATTTCACCGTTTAAAAGTTTCATAATAATTCATATCTCCTGTAATATTTCCTGAGGTTAATTGTAGGAGCGGGGTCGCTCAGGAAACAACCCCTTCAAGCCATGGACTCTATCCCACAATTTTTATGTTAGGTTACACCAATAATAGTATCATGAACGTATATATATCCCGAAGTCCCATTCAACATGACCTTAATAGAGGCAATAGGTGTTTCGTCATACCCACTATTGTAGGTTCCCATTGTCAAAGCAGCCTGACTTCCATCTGTTTCATTAAAATGTATAGCATTGGTTACTGTTCCGACCAAACTAATTGCATGAGTAACAGCAGAAGTTGTACTAGACTGTCCTTCGATGTGTATTCCAACAGGCAGAGCGGCAGTACCGGGTGTAGCCAATATTCTTATTGCTGCTGTCTGATTGGCGCTCATACTACGAATATCAAGACCAAAATTAACATAATTAGCAGCTTCACAGTTGACATTTATCCGCATACCACACGTTGAGCCGACAAGGCCATTTTCACGAACCCGAGGCCGAATCTCCAAGCAAGCACACTCTTGAGCTACAGTTGCACCAGCAGTAATATCTAAATCAAACAAACCGGCTGTTAATGTAGCAGAACCAGTAGCTGTTATAGCATGAGCGCCTATTTCCATCGAGGCAAGACAAGCAGACTGCTCACCAAGAGCACAATCGTCACCAATAGCTACTCTTCCTCGTGAGGCATAACCATTTACAAGATCAAAATTAACATCAAGACGATTATACCCAACATGGATATAGCCAGCACTGGCTGCTTGAGTTTCAATATAATTCACACTGCCCATTACATAATCAGCAGAAGCTGGAGTAGCAGTAATATGCGTAGTCTGCATCACCAAGGTGTCGGTCACCGTTCCATAGGCAAGAGCAGTATTATATGAACCATGCTGCAATACTGACGCTGTAACGAATCCATCACCGGCTGTCTGAGCGACTGACACATTTACAGCTGTTGAACAAGCCCCTGAAAGAGCAATACCGTCTGTAGCTGTGCCTGCAAGCGAAATACCAGTCGTTCCGGTAAATCCACTTGTTACGGATATTGCCGTTGTTCCATCCCCAGAAAGGGTTATACCCGTAGTATAATCGCCTGAAATTATAATTGGATAGGCTGTGTCGCTAAAGGTCATTGCCTTAAAGGTGGTCGGGTCGTCATCGTTTAAAAACTTTGCAAATATAGACCGAAGTGAGCGCCTTGCTCTTGAATCGGCTATATAGTTTATGTAACTCTGTATTTTAGACATATTACCTCCTTACTCATGTGGCTTTCGCCGGGTAAGTCTTGTTTAATTTTTTACTGCTAAATCACATTCTTATAACTGTGTACTGCACGATTCTATGCGGACAAGCCAATTTTCGTTTAGTCTCACACAAGACAGCCAGAAATCAGCTCCAACGAATCCGAACATACCTGAAGGATTGGCATGGTCTTTCACGTTAGACGGAATTATCGTGGGTGAAATACCTGTATATCCATGGCCTTTAAGTGAAATATGACCCCATGCTGACTCTGCCATCACAATCGCAGGGTAAACATCATTATTCGAACCACCCGCGGAAACCATCGTGTCATCATCAGCTGCACCAGCAGCAAGATAAGAAGCGAAAAGCGGTGAGGTTACAAATCTAAATTCCTCGACTGCTCCGATTTCTCTTGCATGGACGGGTTTAATCGCTGATCCGTAATCAACTCTTTTAGTGAATCCTGCAATATCTCTTATGTCTGAACTCTGATCTGTGTGAATGAACACGATATAAGCCTCTTCAACTGAGCTTACTCCAAAATCAGGGCCGGATTTAATCGCGGTAGTTACTTTTTTACCCCTGTTGTTTTCAAGCGTTCTTGCAGCCTGACGAAGTTTATTCAAACTTATGGCTGTGTTAAGACCTACTCTTGTGTCACCATTTGCATAAATAACACTCGAACCAGCTTTTACCTGACCGTATGCAATAAGCTCGGCTACTTCACCCATCGTCTCGCCTGTGAGCTTTGCCATATCATCAGGGATGTTATCTTCATAAAGAAGTTGTGCTTTGCTTGAGAATTTAAACAACACCGCATATTGGCTTAATGAGGAGGTAACATCAGTATAACTAATTGTATTCGCTGTAGGTGTTACACCCTCAGACGTTACAAAGTCAGCTGCGGTTATATTTGGTGTTTCATTTGCGTTTGCATTAAAGGGTTTTAATCTCCTAAACACAACCGTATCTGTCTTGTTTAACGGATGTTCTTTCTGATCTCCGAACTTGCCAAGCACGATTATCGGCTCTGCGTGTTTCAACATTTTTAATTCTGCATACAGCAGATTTCTACTTGGATCTGTGGAATATTTTTGGGTACTCATAATTTTACCTCTCCCTATTCCTCCCAGATTTCAGCGGCTATTTTTTTTCTTATTTCTGCGTCTGACATGTCTGCTTCCGTCTTAATCGGTTTAGTTTTCTTGCCATCCACTGCAACTGACTGTTTCAGCCGTTGCTTTCTTTCCGCTGCTATCTCGGAAGGTGATTTATTGTTTTGTTTGTTTGTGAATTTGTCTAAGACCGAAATTGCGTCTTTGGCAAACTTACTTGTTGTCAATTGTTTAACTTCATCCGGTTGCTTCCCTATCCAACTTAAATACTCAGGTGTTTTAATTGTTTCTTCCCACCCTTCATGTTTGAGATCGAGAAGCGATGTCTGGGTAGATTCAAGCATTTTTTCAAGACCCGTTATCTTGCCTTCTGATTGCTCTCTGCTGGCGTTAAATGCTTTCTGGCTATCCATGATCTCTTTCTTGCTCAACTCTATGTTGGAGTTGGTCTTTGCAAGCCTTGAATCAATAGCCTCTGCCCATTCGGGGAAATCCTCTTTTAATACGTTCCATGCTTCATCGTCTGACGCAGCCTTTTCAACCTCTTCTTTCGTGGGTGCGGGTTTCGTTTCAGCTTCATGCATCTTATTCTGGATTGACCCTATCCTGCTTTCTGTCTGTTTTAACCTTGCAACCATTGTGTCAAAGTCTTTTAATTTTGTGTCGGAGTCTTTTAATTTATTAGACATAGCTTCAAAAGTTTTTCGCAGGGCGGGACTTACTCCGGCCCACTCATCTTCTGGCTCTTCCGATTCGACTTCAACTGCCTCGGCTACTTCTTCCTTGCTTTTAGTTTCTATCGGTGCTTCGTCAAAGACTTCGGCAGCGATTTCATCTCTAATAGCTTGGTTTTCTTTTTCTGTTTTCCCTTCTTCTGTTTTATCTGGCATAATATTTTTCCTTTCTCAGCTAAACGGTGAGAAGTTCGAGGCGATTAAATCGGCTCGTAAAAATAAAAAAAGCCAGTTAATGAGATTTCTCCCATCAAGCTGGCTTCTAAATAGATAGCTCTATTCGCTTGTTATGTTAAATTGTTGTATTTATTCTTTATCAATTTTAATTGAAATTGTCAAATTAATAAATTTCAATCTGTCTGTTCTTACTTTTTCGACTTTATAATGAATACTATGATCCTTTAACATCTGTTCTATTTCGGATTGTATGGTTTCTGCCTGTGCTTGTATCATGTTTTATTCTCAGGTAATTTAAGTATCTCTTTTAACAGCTTAATCCTGCCTCGCAATGCTGCTGTTTTTAATTCAGTTAACTTCTGGAAATCGTTTCGTTCTCTTGCATTAATAAGTTCACCTTCAAGCCATTTTCTTACAAATACCCATGTTGGAGAATATGCGTCAATAAGACCGTCATAATCAAAATTCCTTGGTATCTTGACCTCTAATCTTTCTATCTGCTTTTTTTTTCTGGGTTTAAACCACAACATTATGCTCCTATTGCATCCTTTAGTTCTTTTTCCCTAAGTGATGAGCAAGGCTCTTTTTTGCTCCTTTTAATTTAGCTTTTTCAAACCCAATTCGATCATGAATATAACGTTTGATTACCTTCCCACACTCTGCACATTTTTCAACACCCATGTTTGTCACATAGGGATCTATTATAATAAAATTAACATTATAATGTTTACATTCCGCTTGATATATCTTTAGTTCTAACGCCTCAAACCTCTCTCTTGTTTTTTTTAACATTTTACCTCCAAGCGATGTTTAAAACACACCGTCTTTCCCCTCCGTGAAATTACTTAACCATTCAATTTCAGAAATTTCCACCCAGTTCTCAGCTTCAGCTTCACTATTAATCTCAGCGCAACTTATGCTATGCCCTGTTTTGTCAGCTTCTTCTACAACAAACACATGCCCCCACCGTGTTGTTTCTACCTCACCGACTATTGAAATGTATCTGCCTCCGTAATGACGATAATATTTTCCTTTTTCAAAGCGCATTCGATTTTCCTCCTAAAATCATATTAATCTTCAAAAGCTCTGCCATCCTTTGCTTTTCCTGCTGGCTCGCTTACTGGTTCTATAATTTGCTCTCCCCCACCTTTTTGTGAAGATAGATCACGCTGTAAGTTCATTTTCGCTGAATTTGTTGCAAGATCGGCTTTTATCTTATCAAGGCTTATCCCTGATTTAGACGAAAATTCCATTATCTTTATTTGGTAGTCTATTCCCTTTATTTCTTTTTCGTGCTGTCTCTCGGCTTCTGCGTCTTTGGCTTTTTCTTGAAGCTCGGATATTGTAGCGTCTCTTCTCAATTTAAACTCTTCGTTTTGACCTTTCTGAGACATTTCGGCTTTTTCCATTTCTGTTTGAGCTCTTATCTCTGCGGCTGCAATACGTGGATCTTTTGGCTGTTCGGTTTGTTTTTCTTCATCTGCCTTTATCTCGTCATCAGATTTAAGTATATCTAAATGCATTGCAGAAAATAAGGCTTTAATGGCTTTCTTCCAGTCAACTAATGCTTTTATATCAGGGTCTTGTTTTGCCTGGAATACTTGGAATAATGACTTAGCCTGCTGGTCTTTTTCAAGAAGTACTGAAGTGCCTCTGACGTCCACGTTATAGTCGCCTTTAATTTCCGGGTCCTCGTTGTATTGCATATTCCACGAATAATAACGAGTTATATGCGGTCTTGTAATCCTGTCATCCCATGTTTTTACTCTTGATCTGAGCGCTACGTTGTTTGCATCAACCATTATGTTCGTTGCGCCCAAGGTTTCCGGTATCTCGCCTTTTTCACCCTGAAACATCATCGGCAAAGAGGTTTCCATGTCTATGAACCTTAAGGCTAACTCTATTATATTCTGGAGCTCTACTTGATTATTCGCTATCTGAAACTGAGCGAAGGCCTGCCTTACATCTTCACTCTCTCCTGTCGCCCTCCATATTTTTTTGCCTGTGATTTCCCACCTACCATCGTCCGGCTCAACCCCTGATCCTAAAACTATATTAGCTCCCGCAGAATCGCCGGCGTTGTCCATCATTGCCCGCCAAGCCGCAATCAAACATCTTTGCTGCCATAAAGCTATTCTTGGGATACCTATTCCCCACGGAGAGCCGTTGACAGTTGTCCACTGAAAAAAATCATACGGTAGCTCACCTGAATCAAGGGTGTTTAATAGAACTTTGATCGGTCTGTCATTAACAAAGACAACACACGCTGATAAAGACTCGGCATTCGCTTCTGAGCAATCACACCCTAAAGACTCCAGGGATTCCTTATCTAAGTCCCCGTAGTATTCCCATCTTTCGTAAGTTGAACCAGCTGACGCAATCGTTTGTTTTATCTGTTGTTTTTTGTTTTGTGCGATATTTACGGTGGTTCTTTTAGGTTCTTCAGATAAAATCATAAGGATTTGGTCTTCTAAATATCCATCAACGCCTATTAATTTCCTTAGTTCCCGAGGGAGTATTTCGTCACGTTCCCACATGTATGCTGCTCTTGAAATATCTTCTTCGCAGTCAGGATCAGGGTAAATATTCCACGGATCGACACTCTTAGAAGCTGGTTTGAAGTCCTCTATAATTTCTGCAACATGAACTGTTGTTTCTCCATCTGTTTCAGGTTTCCATGACCTTTTAATGGTTTTGACTACGTTCGGGCCTTTTAAAATTCCGGTTCCGAGTCTGACTGCATTTGCAACTACCTTCCTGCATTCCCCGTTATATCCACATTCTGTTAATTGATCGTCTATTGCCGTTTCCATTCCTGACATTTTATCTTTTGCTACATCCATATCAGAGGTGGCAACGTCTTTTATCTGCATGGGCTGGCCGTCAGGTCTTTGTAATGGCTGGTTGTCTTTAGCTGCTTGTCGAGTGTCTTTCATTGCTTCGGATAGTTCTGGAGCAGGTGTTACTTTCAGCCCCCAGTTCCGATCGTCAACTGGTAATAATATATCAGAGAACCTCCCTTCTGCTACTTCACACTTGCCGCGGATGACATTGACAACAACCTGAGACCTCTTCGGTCCGGATGAACTTTTAAGAGTTGCTTCACCTGTGGCATAGTCTATCATTCTATCTTGACTTGATTTGTCCACGCCGTTGAAGGTATTTTCATCTTGAGACCACCTGGATTCCACGCCGCTTGCGGCTCTCGCTTCCACTGCTTCGTTTCTTTTTGATAGTAAAGTCGAGGCAAGGGAACGTATTAACTGCATACGTTCTTTGTCGGGCTCGTCTGTTTCTTCTGTGTTCTCTATTCCTTCGTAGTCTGTCATAATTCCCTTTAATAGTTTATAACCTCGTCTATTGGCTGATACCCTTGATGATAAACCATCTTAGGCTTCTCGTCTTCGTTTGTGAAAGAGTCTGCATTCACACAGATATACCTTAAATTATCACAGCCGTGCGAACTCCAGTCATGGAGTGGCGCACCAGGCTCCTGTGTCTTTAGATTAATATGACGTCTGTATCTCTTTATGCACTCAACAAGTCTGTGGTGTCCTTGAGAAGAGCCTTCTATCTTTTTAGCAAGCCCAGTTTTTTCTCGGTCAAAGTATAACCGGTTGAACAGCATGCGCACCTGCATAATACCTGACTCAATTCCTATTTGTGCAATTTCTTCTATTTTTGCTACGTTCCAACCAAGTTTTTTAAGAATCTGCTCTGTTGACATACCGGTTTTAAAATCTTTATGATAGCCATCGTGCGGGAGCCAAACTTTGCCCCAATTATACATTTTTGCTTTTAACAGGGCTGAATAGTAGTCAAGAGTTTTGTGGGAGTCTTCAATGTATTCAATTATTCTTAATTCCGAGGTGTGTTTTTGTACGAGTGAGATCGCCATCGCGTCGTTCCAGCCAAGGTCAAATATGACCTGTACCTTTAACATGGGATCATAAGGCACATTGCATATTCTATTTTCATTCGCGGCTTTTTGCACCTCGTTGTAATAAATAGCACCTTCAACAGCAGGTTTACACTCCCCTTCCCAGATATTTCGATAGCCTTCAGGGTCATTTGCCTTACAATATAGTCTTTCTTTTTCGAGCACTTCAGGAAACCAAGGGTTGTCTTTATAGTCTAATTTCACGGCAGCGGTGTCGGGAGGAGGATTAGCAACAAATCTTTGGAACGTTTCGTCTGACTCCAATGAAGGGTTAAATGTTATCCATATCTCTGAGTTTTCTTTTCGTATAGTAGGTATCAATATGTCCCACGACCGTTTTGTAATAGTGTGAGCTTCTTCCGCCCAGACGAAATCAACACCTTCCATTGACTTGATCGATTCGATAGTTTGTGTTGATAGGCCAGCAAAATTAAATTCACTTCCTGCTTTGCCCCTGATTGTGCTTTCTAAAATCTCAAAGTAAGCTCCGAGGTTTAATAAGCTAATCTGGTCTGATAGGAGTTTATGGACGGAATCTTTAATTGATCTTTGAACTTCTCTGGCACATAGCACCCTAATAGGCTCTGTGGCTGCCTTAATTAATAACGCTCTGGCGCAGGACCAGCTACGAGATCCACCTCTCCCGCCATATATAACTTTATATCGGTGCGGCTGGAATAATATATCCAGCTTCTCGGGGAATTGAGCTTTTAAGATACCATTGTCCATTTTACTTTGCCCTTGATTCAGGTCTCGGGTTAAAAAATGCTTCGTGTCTCCCGCCCGTTACAAGTGGAGACTTTCCTGTGTCATTACAAATGCTTAACTTTTGAGGTTCAGCCGGCTTTGAGCGTTTTTTGGCGATTTCAGGCAGATTGTCAGTATCTTTTGCATTAACCTCATATAAAACTTTACCGTTTTTTGTTATCTCAAAGGGTAGGCTCTTGAGTTCTGCGCTCAGGTGTTTGTTTAGTTTTTTTATGCTTATTTGCCGCATGTTTGCCTATTCCCTTGCATCTGTTTTGCCGTTACAGAGCATCTCCGGGCTTCTGTTTTTTGCTAATTAAGCTGTCTTTTAGTATTATCGCTGCTTGTCACTCGCATTAACGAATGTAACTTCAACGCCCTTTAGCTCCTCACCGTCTTTGCCTGTGTGTTGAAGTTTTTCGGTAAAATCTGCCTCCGATCTACCTAGCAACTCAGATGCTTTTAGTTTGTCACCATCTCGTTCTGAAGCCTCCATCATTTCTGACCAAAATTCTTGCCGCTCTTCTCTTGTTTTAATATGTTTCTTGTTACGTTGATTCTCTCTTGCTCTTATAGCCTTAGCTATTTCAGGTTTTTTTAGGTTCTCATCGCCTACCTGCCCTAATGTGTTGCCATTACCCTTGTAACCTGCTTTACGAGCCGCGTCTGTAGCATTACCGTCATATATATCTACAAATCTTTGCTGTTTAGTTGTAAGTTTTTTCATAATAATAATGGTTGGAATGGTTTATCTAATTTATTACTCTTGCTCAGATTATCAAACGTAATTATCTGTTCTGGCCTTGGCCGCGTCCTTTGCCCTGACCTTTTCCGATTCCTGATGACTTGCATGGTTTTTTATTTTTGTTTAATCTTTGTCCGGATGGTTGTCCTTGTCCTGATCCGTTTTGCTTTCTTACTGCCATAATTAAATCCTTTTTTTATTATCCCTCTTTGGAGTTCTTTTTTACA
>Ga0222695_1000886_pt1 | contig 13866 bp, 14 predicted proteins | sample AntAcemetage1398_FD_179834 | JGI IMG/M metagenome (GOLD analysis project Ga0222695, IMG submission 179834) | Saline water microbial communities from Ace Lake, Antarctica - #1398 | ecosystem: Environmental > Aquatic > Non-marine Saline and Alkaline > Saline | place: Antarctica: Ace Lake...
GACAAGGTACACAAACCGGGGAAAAATATCTTGGAGAACGCTGAACAACATGCTGTCTTGCAGGGGCTCCAAAACTATGTGCACAGGATGGAAACGCCCCTACAGAGGGTTGAGCACACCTTTCATCTTTGGGTATCCTTTCTGATTGTCCCGATCTTTGCAATGGCAAACGCGGGTATCCCTATCGATTTTGGATCCTTGGGAGAGGTATTGGTTCATCCGCTCACCATGGGGGTCACTGCAGGGTTGGTTGTTGGGAAATTTGGTGGGATTCTTTTGTTCTCATGGCTTGTGGTGAGATCCGGGGTAAGTCGTCTCCCGGAATCCGTGTCCATGTCTCAAATAGCAGGTGTCGCCCTCCTTGCGGGGCTCGGGTTTACCATGTCCATTTTTGTTGCCGGCCTTGCCTTTGAAGGCCAGACTGACTATCTTGTAAAGGCAAAAATAGCCATCATACTCGCCTCAGTCATTGCTGGAGTAGGCGGTTTTTTGTGGCTCTATGTTGCAGGGAGAAAGGCGGGGGTTTAATGAAGCAGGAAACTTTTAGATAAATATTTTTGACCTATTAATTCGCTTGACCTCCTCTGCCTGTTGTATATATCGTTAATATAATATATCATGCAAGGGTTCGGCTCTGATGATATTGATTCAATTATCCAAAAGGTTAGGGCTGAAGAATCATAGAAGTTGCTATTGATACAAATGTTTTTATCTCATCATTTTTTGGCGGCGACCCTAAAAGAATTATCGATTTTGTGAATTATACTATAAAGGAGGATTATTATGGCAGCATTACCAGAAAAAGCGAGTAAAGCATGGGAAGACCGGGAAGGTCCAATCATTTTATCTACTGTAAATGGAGATGGGATTCCTAATGTTATATATGCTACCTGCGTGTCAAAATTCAGTGAAGATACTATAGTGGTTGCGAATAATTATTTTTCTAAAACACTGGAAAACATACTTGCAGGCAGCAAAGGATCAATTCTTTTTATAACAAAAGAAGGAAAATCCTATCAAGTTAAGGGAAGTATTGAATACCACAAAGAAGGTAGTATCTTTGAGGATATGAAAAAATGGAATCCTAAACAGCATCCAGGTCATGCTGCAGCAGCATTGAAAGTGGAGGAGGTCTATACAGGAGCAGAGAAACTTCTATAGGTATAATGACTCGTTGACTAAATAAAAAATGACAATCACTTAACGAGGTGTGAAGGAGGAAACTATGGAAAGAATAGAGGCTATTATTGCGCGCGAGATCTTGGACTCTCGAGGTAATCCCACCGTGGAGGTGGACGTAGGGTTAAGCGATGGCAGTTTCGGAAGGGCGGCAGTGCCCTCTGGTGCATCCACCGGCAAGTATGAGGCAGTGGAATTGCGAGACAAAAGGAAAAAACGCTACGGGGGAAAAGGGGTTGAGCAGGCAGTGAAGAATGTAAACGGTCTTATCGCGCCCGCGATTCTCGATATGGAGGCGACTGATCAGCGTCTCATTGATAAGACCCTTATTGAATTGGACGGGACCAGCAATAAGGGGAAGTTGGGGGCCAATGCCATATTAGGGGTTTCCCTCGCCGTTGCAAGGGCTGCTGCCGACTCTCTCTTTATGCCTCTCTACCGGTATATCGGGGGAACCAATGCATGCCGACTCCCCATGCCGATGATGAACATCCTGAACGGTGGGTCTCATGCGGGAAATAATGTGGATTTGCAGGAATTCATGATTATGCCGATTGGGGCTAAGACCTTTAAGGATGCCTTAAGGATCGGTGCGGAAGTTTTCCATGCCTTGGCCGCTGTTTTAAAAGAAAAAGGGTTTTCCACTGCGGTAGGTGATGAAGGGGGTTTTGCTCCGGACCTGAAATCTGATGAAGCGGCAATTAAAATGATCCTGGCCGGTATAAAGGCGGCAGGGTACAAGCCTGGCAAGGATGTGGTTCTCGCCCTGGATCCGGCCTCCTCTGAATTCTACGAGAAAGGTAAATATGTCTTTAAAAAGTCCGATCAATCGGTCAGAAATGGTGAGGAGATGACCCAATTTTATGCGGACTGGGTGGACCGTTATCCGATTTATTCCATAGAAGACGGTCTGGATGAGAATGACTGGAAGCACTGGAAGAAGATGACAGAGCAATTGGGAGATCGCATACAGATTGTGGGTGACGACCTCTTTGTTACAAACACCCGGCGTATTGCAAGGGGAATCAAGGAAAAATCGGCCAATGCGGTCCTGATCAAACTGAACCAGATCGGGACCCTGACAGAAACCCTTGAGGCGGTGCAGATGACACACAGGGCCGGGTGGAATGCGGTTATTTCACACAGATCAGGAGAAACAGAGGATTCATTCATTGCCGACCTGGCCGTTGCAACCGGGACCGGACAGATAAAGACCGGCTCTTTGTGTCGATCCGAGAGGATATGCAAGTACAACCAGCTCCTGAGGATAGAAGAGGAGTTGGGGGAGGCAGCCGAGTTCGGATGGATTGATGATTGATGATTGGCGATTGATGATTGATCAATCAGGCGCGGTTTAATGGAGGTCATAAGGACAAGAATTAGGCAGCTGACTTTTTGTGAACCTATGAATATATGAATATTGACGATTGGCGATCTCAGGTTTAGGTGATAGGTGTTGATTTGTTGGGTTCGAGCACGTTCAGCCGTGTAACAATCAACAATCATCAATCAACAATCGCCAATCCGATGGGGGTTATCAATGGCTTATGATGCAAGTAAGGACCAGGTGTTGGACACCTGGGAAAATGATGAGACAGGACTTCAAATATCCATAAACCGGTACGGGGATGGGGAACCGAAGTTACAGGTCGGTCCCAGGACCTATATCAAAAAAGATGGAACCAAGGGCGGTGCTAAGAAGGCTGGCAGGCTCAGTATCGCCGATGTGCTCTGGCTTGAGGAGACAATAGTGGAGGTCAGGGAAAAGATGAACGAGTATTTCTTGGGAGAAAGTTAGGGCTCTGGGGAGTCAGGTTTCTGACCTTCTCTCATGCCAGGTCCTGGATACGAACACCTTTTTGTTTAAGTGCTTTTCTATTGGCAAGGAGCGGTCTCCCAACAATATTGTCCACCACATAAATCAGGGTGCCTCCCTCTTTCGCATATATCTGGCCATAAGAAATGGGGACATCAGGGGTTGGATCGCCCAAGAGCGATTCGGCCACCGAACTGACTTTACGTTTGCCTGAGGCCAATAGCACCACGGCGTTCGCTTGGTACACTAACTCAGCGCCCATGCTAACGGCATAGCGGGGACAATCTTTTTCAGAGGCGAAATGCCCGTCCGCCACGGCGTTGGCCACAGTATTGTCATCTAATTTCACTAACATGACCTTACTCCCCTTGAAAGGGATTCCTGACTCGTGGAATGCCACGTGGCCGCGTCCGCCCACGCCTATGATTTGCAAATCAATGCCGCCTGCCCTTTTGATCTTTCGGGTGTATGCGTCCAAGACCCCTCTGCGAATCCAGTCCAGGTACTCTGAGTCGGGCCTGCTCTTTATGGCAATGGACCTGCCTGCGTCGGTACCCACTTCCCGCCAATCCCCGGTATGTGTCTTGAACTGGCGTACTAACTGTTTTTGATCGATCAGGGTGCCAAAAGGGACACTGGTTTCAAGGAACTTATTTTTCAGGAGGCCGAAAAACTCCTGAATCATGAAGTAACAATAGCTCTCCGGGTGCATCATTCGTTGTTGGGCGTTTTCTCCGGGGAGGCCCACATATTCATCTAAATTGAAACTACGTATCCGCGCGGTTTCAAACTCACCCGCATTGGCTGCCCTGGCAAGGCGCTTGTAAAGACCGGTGGGTGAACTTCCTGTTGCCAGACCTAAGACGAACTCCTTCTTCTTGCGGAGAGTTTGAGTGATGTTTTTCTTAACGGTTTCGGCAGCTACATCGCTCATATGATTGAAGTTCTTAGTTATGATTATTCTGATAGACAATGGGTACCTCCTTAGTAAAGATCAGGGCCCGGAGGACCTGGCTTTGGTTATCGCCAGAGGGAATTTAGTCTACTGGCATTTCAGTGGCTCATGGAGTGATGGAGTACGGGAATGTTGGGCCGAAAATCGGAAAAAGGTCAAATCAGCGTTCATATCAGTATTCCAATACTCCATCACTCCACTACTCCACTACTCCATCACTCCAAGTACAATGATAAAGGGTGAATGATTCTATTTGCCAACATGCTGATCTAAACCCGGTGTAAATCAGTTGAGAGCGGTCTTCACCACGTCGGCAATCTGTGTGCAATATTTTTCGGTGAGATCATCGGTCGGCCCCTCAACCATCACACGGCACACGTTCTGAGTCCCGGAATATCGCACCAAAACCCGGCCCTCATCTCCAAGTTCGGCCTCAACCTCCCGGATTGCCTCCATCACCTCGGGCACCGAAGAGATATCCGGTTTGTTCTTGACCTCCACATTGATCAGTTTTTGCGGGAAGACATCCATCAATGTCGCTAATTCGGAAAGCGGTTTGTCTTCGCCGATCATTGCTGCGATCAGTTGCATTGCGGTGAGGATGCCGTCGCCGGTTGTATGGTGGTTGAGAAAAATCAGGTGGCCCGAGTCTTCGCCGCCCATTACCGCGCCTAAACGTTGCATGTCTTCCAAGACATAGCGGTCGCCCACTTTGGCGGCGTGATGTTTAAATCCGTATTTCTTGCAAGCAATTGTCAGGCCGAGGTTACTCATCACGGTGCTGACCAACAGGTCATTTTTCAACTTGCCCTGGTCTTTCAGCACCTTGGAGCATATGATAAGGATCTGATCACCGGTGATCTCGCGCCCGTTTTCATCCACAGCGATCAAACGGTCCCCGTCGCCGTCAAAGGCCAGCCCGATGGCTGCGCCCTTTTCTTTTACGCGCTTTGATAGGTCCTGTGTGTGCTGCGAGCCGCAATTATCGTTGATATTAATCCCATCGGGATTGTTGTGAATGATCTCCACATCCGCGCCCAGTTCGGTGAAGACAGCCGGGGCTACCCTGTAGGTAGCGCCGTTGGACGCGTCAATGACGATCTTCATCCCCTCCATTGACAGTCTACGGGGAAAGGTGTTTTTGATAAAAACAATATATCGGCCGCGTACATCATCAATCCGTTTGGCGCGACCCATTTCCCTGGCAGGCGGCACCTGCTCCGGAAGCTCACCATTCAGGATGAGGTCCTCAATAAACGCTTCCTGTTCGTCGGAGAGTTTGAATCCGTCCCCGGAAAAGATCTTAATACCGTTGTCCTGGTAAGGGTTATGGGAGGCCGAAATCACGATCCCCGCATCGGCCCGCATACTTTGTGTGATAAAGGCGATTCCCGGAGTGGGCAGCACTCCTACGAGATAGGGGTTGCCCCCCATTGAAGTGATGCCTGCCTCAAGGGAACCTTCTAACATGTAGCCGGAAATGCGGGTGTCTTTTCCGATGATAACCCGAGTCCGGTGATCGCCATTGCTAAACATGTGGGTAACTGCCTGGCCCACGGAAAAAGCCGTCATGGCATCCATTGGGTAGCGGTTGGCCTCCCCCCTGATACCGTCCGTTCCGAATATTTTGCCCATCTCTTTGCCTCCTGATTTTAGATAACGTCAACAATATTGACAAACTCGTAAAAAGTCAGAAAACACCCCTTTTTGTCATTCCCGCGAAAGCGGGAATCCAGGAAACTCAACCACTTGTGGACTCCCACTTTCGAGGGAGTGACGGTCTTGCAGACTTTTTACTAGACCATCAATATTGTGCAGAGAATAATGAGGAAGGGACGAGGCCGCCCCCTCAAATAGTGCCTGAACGAAAACTGTCTTTTTCGCCCATATCTGCGTCAGGCTCAAATTTTAATCCTCGAAATACTCAATGTATTCCTGCGGTTAAAATTTTCGCCTTCCTTGGTCTGAACAAAAAATCCTAATTTTCGTTCGGGCACTAAATAGTCAATATTTAATTTTTTTACCCGGGCTGGGTGATCAGTCTCTTGAAAAGAGCCAGTCCCGGCAAAATTGCGGCTGCCTGCCGGGAAATCTCATCGATGATTTCCTGGAGCCATGCAGTGCCTTTTTCTGAGGCAACCGCAGGGAGACCCTGCACTATCTCCACATAGGCCCCGTCATTTTGTTGCGAATGATCAAGAAACGCTTCCATAAAGCTGTCTCGCGCCTCTTCACCGCTCTTTTCGACGATCTCCCCTGAAAACAATTCAGAGAGCTGTTCGATGTTGTCGCAGAGTTCACGTTTGCCGGCGCCGGCCCGGCCTTTACCCCCATATTTCTCAAGGGAATTCTCTATCTTATCTGTCATAAGTTTGAGGCGTTTGACACGTTCTTTTTTGGCTAAGGCCAGTTTGTCGATTACTCCGGCGTAGATAAGGCCCCCCAACTCCCGAGAAGTGAAAAAGGGCTGTCTCACATGGATATACCATTGTTCCAGGGCAGCGAGATTTGCCAGATAGAGAATATTCTTTTCAAGTAAGCGGGAAATGCCTGTGTAGCTATCAGAAACTAAAGGGAATACGCCGCCACGGGGGGTTTTGGGGACGATCAGATTATTGTCCGCTAAGACATCCTTACGCAGGATCGCACCCGCTACTACTACATTGCCGTAACCTAACCGCACAGGCCCGACCATCCCTCCCTGGCCGCCTAAAAAGATGGCCCGCTGATTGAGCATGACGCCCCGGGGGACGTCGCCAATAAGGGATGCAGTGGTCTTGTCGCCGCTTGGTGTAAAATTGAAATGGATGTATGAGCTGCCCACCTCGCTGTGGTCTTTACGGCTCGTTCCCCCGGCCATGAGACAGTCACAGAAGTTGATCAGGCTCCCTAAGGTGACAAAAGGGAAAAGTATGGTCTGTTTCAGGCCGACGCAGTGGGCCCCGTTGGCCTGTTCTTCGAATATGCACCCCTCGCGAATGTGAGCGCCTGAGCCCATGCCTGCCTTTTCTAAGAAGGCGGCTTTTTTGAAATAACCGCCTTTGAGTTGGACCTCGGGGCCGATCTGGCAGTTTTCAATGGTCACAGGCCCTTCTTGGCCAATCTGGGCCCCGGCCGCAATGACGGTTTCCTTGCCATAGATGCGGCACCCGGGATAGATCTTGACCCCGTTGCCGGAAATCCGGGAAATTTCGACTTCATCGCCAATGCCAAGAGTCAGGGGATTGGGAATTTCGACCCCTTTGTCAATTAACTGGATAATTTTCTCGTTGTTTTCAGATTTGAGTTCCAAGGTTTCCTCCTGAGACGTAAACGGTCTGTCGTCATAAAAACAAAAAAATCCACCCGCTACACATTCGTAGTCTGTGGACTTCATCGTCCCTTTGAGTAATACGCCTTTGTATCACTGACTTGGATCTGATTTTGGTTTATATAGGCAGTTCAACCCCTTGTCAAGGCTTTATTGCTGAGAGCTTGCATCCCGGCAAAGAATCCCGGCCCGGAAGACGTGGTTTTCTAAGGCAACACAAATCCTGTTTGACATGAGGTGGGAAAACTGTAAAACTGTCTATTATGAAAAATCTTAACATCGTCATCATTACAGGCCTGTCCGGTTCCGGAAAGAGCATGGCCATCGATGCCCTTGAGGACGTAGGTTATTTCTGTGTCGATAATTTGCCGGTGCTGCTCCTGCCCAAACTCTTAGAACTTCATTCAGGGGGTGTCTCGGAGATCCAGAAGCTCGCCTTTGGCATGGATCTCAGGCAGAAGGAATTTGTCAAAAATTACCAGGAGATCTTTCATATGCTGCGAAAGGAGGGCTATAGCTTTGTGGTCCTCTTCTTAGAGTGCTCTGAAGAAGTTCTGCTGAAACGCTACAGCGAAACCCGCCGTCAACACCCGATTGCCAACGGCGCCAACTTAGTTGACAGGATCAGGTCTGAAAAGAGGCAGTTAAAGGAACTCAAAGAGATGGCGGACAGGATCATCGATACCTCCAATCTGACGGTGCACCAGTTGAAGGATGTTATTATTCAGCACGCACTGCAGGGCGTCAAGACGGAAAGAATGCGGATCTCTGTTCTCTCATTCGGTTTCAAGTACGGCGTGCCTCTGGAGGCAGACCTGCTGATCGATGTTCGATTTATTCCCAATCCCTACTTTATGCCTGAACTGAAAAAATTGGATGGCAAGGATGAGCGGGTCCAGCAATTTGTGACCAAATGGACGGAGACCCGGGAGTTTTTTGAAAAATATTTCGCTCTCCTCGAGTATCTACTCCCCCTTTATGAAAGGGAGGGAAAATCATATCTGACAATAGCGGTCGGCTGCACAGGGGGGCGCCACCGTTCAGTGACAGTCGCAGAAAAGATTTTTGAACACCTGAGAGAAGAAAAGAGGGAGCTTACGCTCAAACACCGGGACATTGAACTGTCTGAGTAGTGCCCATCCATAAATGCCCTGCTCATTCAAACTCTTCTGATTCCTCTGTTGGATAGAAAAGGTCGTGAAATTCCGTTCTGATTTTTTCAGGGTCTTTATTCAGGAGGTCTCTTTCAGCGTTCCTTCGAAAGATTTTGGCCCGATTTTCCAAGTCATTCAACTTTTCCGTGACGCCTTGTTTTCTCAGCATTTCCTTGATGGCGCTGAATAGATCTTCGCTACCATAAAGCAATGTGCCTTCCTGAAGGATCTTGCACGCGACCATATGCTTGAAGGTTTGGAACTTCATCTGCTCCCTAACACGATTCATATCCTTAACAATATAGTCTATCTCCTCTCTTAGGTGGGGTGCTATCAGGATATTCTGTTTTTCCTGGTAAATTATTTCGTCTAACCTCTCTCTTAACCGCTCTGGAAATAGATCATCCACAACAACTACTATGTCCATATCCGATCCTTTTACCAGTTTCCCGGTACTCCTTTCAGGACGGGGAACATCGTGGGCCATATTATAAACGATATCCCCTGCGATTATAACGCAGGCCTGTCGACTTATCAGGTCACTGTTTCCAAACCGGCCCACCACTGCTGAAAGGATGGTATAGGCCAGCCCCGACTTTGCCCTGGTTATTTGCTCAATATGTGAATTGATTTCATTGGCCCTTTGAATCAGGGCCTCGTGATCCCCTGCGAGTCCGATTACTGAATAGGTCAAGAATTCCCGCAAAATGGAGGGTGATAGCCGGGCAAAGCCTTCGATCCTGCGGTCCAGTCTTAAATATCTTCGCCCTATGGTCCGGATGGCCAGGTGTTTGGAGAGTTTAGAGCAACGCCACAGGAGAAGGAGGTCATTATCCATCGCCTTCGATATCTCAGCCCCGGTTAACGGGCCTCCTTCCGCCACAAGCCTTATAATTTCTTTTTCCATCCGCGGTTATTTCAGGCCAAGAACCTTCTTTGCGTTCTCAATCATGATTTTGGGCTTAACCTCCGGCTTGATCTCCAGTCTTTCAAAGTCGCGTAACCACCTGTCCGGTTTTATAAAGGGGTAATCGGTCCCAAATAGGGCCTTGTCCTGCAGTCTACTGTTTATCTCCTGCACCAGTTGGGGAGGGAAGTATTTGGGGGACCACCCGGAAAGATCCACATAGACATTGGCCTTATGCACGGCCATTGCGATGGACACATCCGTCCACGGCCAGGCAGGATGGGCGCAGATGATTGTAAGTTCAGGAAAGTCCGCTGCCACGTCGTCTATGGGAAGGGGATCGACGTATTTTAGTTTGATTCCCAAACCGCCCGGCGTTCCCGCCCCGATGCCGGTGGTGCCGCAATGAAAGAGTACCGGGATATTTAACTCCACGCACTTCTCCCACAGGGGATAAAAGCGCCTGTCGTTCGGGAAAAAGGCCTGCATGGCCTGCTGAAACTTGGCCCCCCTGAGCCCCAGCTCCTTCACGGCCCTCTCCAGTTCCTCTATGGCGGCCTTCCCCTTCCAGGGGTCTACGCCGGCAAACCCGATAAACGTGTCGGGAAAACGTTTTACCATATCGGCCACATACTCGTGGGGAGTGGGTTTGATCCCCGATACCGTCTCATCGTCCGTGGGGAGGAGAACCCCCATGATGTCAAGGTCTTTGTAGATCTGTGCCATTTCATCTTCGGTGAGCACGTCGATCTTGGTCTTGAAATAGGCTTCCAGAGCGTCTCCATAGAAACCCCATTTGCGACGGCCTTCGGCCGTTGAGATATGCACATGGGTGTCAATTGCCTTTGTCATTCTACGTCCTCCTTCCAAAAACGCGATCTTAGATCAGGGTTTTCGCCGGGTCCCGTTAGAGATTTTACGGTAACATATTCCATATCGAGAACGAAAGTCAATGTCGTCTGACCCCAAATTTCCCAAAATTGTTCATTGACCCGATCCTTGAAACCTGCTCTTATTGCCCGGAAGATTTATTGTCGCATTGGGTTATCCACTTGGCAATTGAAAAGGTTCTACCATTTGAGGCGTAAACAGAAAACATTTGACAGGATTAAAATGATATACATGATTCATTTTGCCTTTCCAGATGAAAGGCAAAAAAGCGTAATCCTCCTTCGGGGGAGCAAATTGACGGGAAGTTATAACAGGGTTGTCAAAATCCGGTAATGGGATGTCAAGTCTCCTTATACCACCAGTTCTGTTGGTCGATGATTTAGAAAGATTTTTTCGGAAGATTGCGAAAAAGCTCTTTCGATTTTTCAGAGGATGAAAGTTAAGCAGAAACTGTTCAACATTAATACCTAAATTTCAAAATCCCATCATATTTCCGAAGGATTTGTCATATAGCCCTCGGTGGTTACCATAACTTTAGGCATTTTAGGCACTTTAGCTCATTTTAGGCATTTCTCCGGCTTATCCGGGCGAGGGTTAATGTTGGGCTTGACTCGATGGTTAGTGTGGTGTATGATGTATACATTGGAGGTGCATCATGATCCGAACACAGATATACTTGACCGAACAGGAAAGAGACGGTTTGCGCGCACTTGCGGCGGAGAGTGGGAAAAAACAAAGCGAGCTGATTCGTGCGGCTATTGACAGTTTGATAGGGAAGTTAGGTACAAAACAACGAAAGGCAGTTATTAGCCGAGTTGCAGGAATGTGGAAAGACAGAAAAGATCTCCCTGATTTCAGGTCTATCAGGTCCGAATGGGATAGGAACTCTCTATCATGAAGAAACAGATTCTAATTGACACCGATGTTATTGTTGACTTCCTTCGAGGCTATACAAAAGCAATTTCCTACGTTGAAAAGCATTCTGCCGAGATAGTCCTTTCTTCCATTGTTGTTGCAGAGCTTTATGCTGGGGTAAGGGATGATGAGAGAGCGAGACTTGACGATTTCGTTACACTGTTTCCTATTCTACCGATCACATCCGAAATAGCTAAGACTGGGGGATTATTCAAACGTGACTATCATAAGTCGTACGGAATCGGCTTGGCCGATGCTCTCATGGCTGCGACGGCAGTGACTGAAGACGCCGAACTCAAGACTCTGAACACAAAACACTATCCAATGCTAAAGGGTTTGAAGGCGCCCTATATCAAGAGGTAGTGGTCCAACTTCATGCGAGAATCCGCCTCGCGTCATCTATCGATTGGTGATGATGCTGTTCGCCAGGTATGGCACGTGACTACCAGGGTCAAAGTCCCTGTACCAGATATTCGCGGAGCCGAAGGCAAGTCGCAGAATGACTTTGAGCGGGGGAAATCAATAGACAAATAAGAGCGATTGTTCTTGACTTCCGCTTACTTTTCAATATTATCCCTTACATTTAACCTCTGAACCCAGAACGTTGCGCTTTGAGTTTTGAGCCCTAACCCATCAGCTATGAGCTATGAGCCATGAACCTTCTTCCCCTGGAGCACCCACTCAAATGCTGCCCTACCATCTCCTGATAGGAGCTATTTTTCCTGTTGGGAGAGAAATCTTCATCGCAAGTCCAAAACCTTAAACCGTAAAAACCGTATACCCATGAACACCCTTTATTCCACAACTGATCTAATACAGTTTTCTGTATAACAATGAACTACCCCGCCCCAAGGGGCGGGGAATCCAACCCTTGTCCACCTCTGGCGGATTCATATGTGGCGTTATGCAGTTAGCATTTGGGGGGAAAATACGAAAAAGCTCTTTCACTTTTTCAGAATTTGAAAGTTAAGCAGAAACTGCTCAATCACTGGTTGGACACGAAATAGAATGAAGCGGGAACAACGAAAAAGCGCTGTTCGGGAGAGAAACCTCCACTTCGATTCAGAGTGGGTTAATCCATTCTCTGAGGAGGAAATTCGCCGAACTTTCGAGGAGGAGGAACGTTCAAGTGAGCATCGATTTGATGCTTTAGGGTCCCCTGAAGCAGTCGAGAGCGTAACCAGGGCAACGAAGTTGTTCCGGGCAGCTCATGGATTCGACGTCAAGGTAACCTGTAGCGCCCAAGAGATCCCTGATATACCGCGGGATGTTTGTTTCAAGTACACCCAGCCGTGGGGGGAAGGAAGCCTTCCCGCATGCTCACAGAGGATCCGTGACGGAGAGAAGATCACAATGGCCCAGATCTACGAACAAGGCTTGCTCATCGGATACGGCATAGCGGTCACACGGGAAGCTGACTCCGAGATCGAGATTATCGATGTGGACTATTACTCTCGGAGAGAAGCCGATCTGAAGGAAACGCTGCAATTCGCTGGACAGAGTTTCGAGGTAGGAGTGGGGCATGTGGTGCTAATAGCTTTGATGCAAGCCTGTCCGAGGCCCGTCGAGGTGGATGCAACGACCCCGCATTCGAGATACATATTCAAGTCTCTCGGATTCGTCCATGATACCAAGTCAGACAACCCCTGTATTCTGAGAATGGAATAGACCAAGTCCAACATCTGGGTGCTCCTGACCACTATCCCGCTGCCGCTTCATGGTGGCAGGAGAACCAAGCGTTGTGTTTTCATAATAATGAGAGGTTAAGATGCCCCAGGCTTTCGTCATAATGCAAATTGGCAACAAAGAGCTGGACGAAATTTTTCAAAATGCGATTGTACCTGCAATTTTATCAAGCGGATTAACGGTTAAACGCGTTGACAAACATAACGAAGGAGGTCTGCTTAAAAGTGAAATAATCAATTTTATTCAAGAATCAGACATCATAATAGCAGATCTGACAAATGAGAGACCCAACTGCTATCTGAAAGAAATGGGGTCAGATCTTGATTTGTGAATTGACCAAAGTTTTTATTGACAATTGGCCTTCAATTCACAAAACAAGATGTGACCCCGGGTCCACTCACTAAGTTTTTAGTCGAGGACAAATATCTAATATGCCCAGAGATAATGTTATTTTTGAATATGGAATGTTCTTGGGTAAACATACAAGAAAAAAAGCGTTTTTCATTGTTCCAAGAGGTATTAATATAAAGTTGATGACAGACGTTTTAGGAATTACGTCACTAGATTATGATCCAACAAATACAAACTTGACTTCGGCAGTTAGTGATGCCTGCGACCAAATAAGAGATATTATAAATAACGATTAAACATATCGAATAAGGTTAGATTGTGAGAGTGTAGCGAACCACAATCTGAACCGTTTGTTGGACAAGCCCGGTTACTATATATAGAAAATATCTTTTTCGAGTGAGGTTGCCGGATCAGGCAGAAGTGAAGCCGGGGGTTTTCTGCTTCCGAACATATGATCTTTGAAATAGATTTCCCTGATAAAACAGGCTTTCAGAGGCAGAATATGCCGTTTTTTGCGCACAGACATCCATTGCCGGGGAAACCGGGGTTTTTCAAAAACCGGTGATGTTGGTCCAGGGTTACATAACAATTTCTCCTTTTTCGATTATGTAAGGCAGTCGGCCTGCCTGGTCGGTGGTTTTGGTATCTTCGTCATGATAATTTTCATGACCGCCCCGCATACCGGACAGGTAATTGTTGGCC
>Ga0222695_1000892_pt1 | contig 13799 bp, 31 predicted proteins | sample AntAcemetage1398_FD_179834 | JGI IMG/M metagenome (GOLD analysis project Ga0222695, IMG submission 179834) | Saline water microbial communities from Ace Lake, Antarctica - #1398 | ecosystem: Environmental > Aquatic > Non-marine Saline and Alkaline > Saline | place: Antarctica: Ace Lake...
GCAACAGGTAGGTTTACAGACAACAGCTTACCGATATCAACCGCTTGTCGAGTAAGGATTTTGACGAGCAGTAGCACGGTGCTGTGCTACACCAACATGTCGTCCAGCTCTTGGACAGCTACCGGGTCTAAAGCAGTTTTCGGTAGCTTTGTGTACTATACAGATTAATTTTTAAATATAAATATAAAGAGAGGTTATTATGAATGAAGCAATTATAGTTGCTGGAAGAAAAGAGAATTTCGTACCTGCTGAGTGTTTTGTGGCTTTAGAAATGAATTACTGCCTTGATACTACAAGACTCAAGGGTGGATTCTATCGTGGCAAAGCAGACCAAGCTAAAATCAAGATGGCAATTTATCCTAACAAGGAGGCTTGCGAACAGGGTGGTACTAATCTAAATGAAGTCACACTAAATCGTGATGACGTTAGTTCTAATCCCGAACTTGCGGAACATGTTGGGGCAATCTTTGCAATCCTTAAAGCAGAACTTGCAACAGAACTCGGTGGAGTAGTTGAAGAGTTAAACTTCCCCGTAATTGAAGAACCAGTATAAATAATAAAACAGGAGAAATAAGATGGGCGAATTTAAGATTAGTGGAGTTAGTGTCTTTGCGGATACTACAATTGACAAAGCAGGATCAGTTCTAAGTAATGCTATTAATATGTCATTGCTTAAAGCAGATGGGTTCAATGGACTACAGTTAACTTCTTTATCAGCCGGGACAGGAGCAACGATTCTTGGTCAAGTAGTAGTTTGTGCTACTGAGGATGGAACGTATACCATTCCCAAAACTGATGCCACAGCGATAGATGATATCGTTACTGCTCATGCAGATGGTCAGCAGTACTACAGTTTCCCTGCATTCCCGATTGCTCCGTTTATGAAGATTAAGCTAACGGAAAATAATGTTGAAGCGGTAACTGCCTTTGAAGGTAGACTCACAACAGACTAAGAGAGGTGTATCATGAGTGGTAAATGAGATACAAATATATGGGGAAAGAATTTACAGAAGTACCTTTTGTATCTGCGACAAATAAAAATGACTCAGGTATATCAGAGATGATTAGTCTTAGAACAGCAGTAGGAGAAAAGGTATGGGCTAGATGTGCTTGTATTGGTTCTAATGGCAGTACATTAGATTTTTATTACGGAATACATGAATACTTAAGATAAAGGAGAATACTATGCGCAGATGGGATGGAAAACAATATAACGGACTCAGATATAATGGGGTTCAGTTTAGTAATAGTCCTACACCGAGTACTCCCGATACTTGGACTGCTAATAATCTTCTGCTTCGCCAATACAACGACAAACTAGTTGCATATTGGGATTTAGATGAAACAGGGACTAATGATAGGGTTGATGAAATAAATGGTTTAGCTTTAGTCGCAACAGGTGCTACTTCAACTAGAACAGACTTTAAAGGAGATACATGTTTACAAGTTGCTAACAGTGCAAACATGTACCTTACTACTACTGACTTTACAGATATAAATGTGAATGGGTCTGATAGTTATGTTATGAATATTTGGTTTACTCTTGATGAAATCACTACAGGTTCAGGTTCAGCACATCGTAGTGCAGTGATTATGTCTTATAAGTACCGTACCCTTTTTAATGCTGATGATTTTACACTAATAGCAGACAACTATAGTACTGCTGGTTATCAAGGTGGTCTGAAAGAAACAGATGATAGCTGGATAGGAAGTTCAGAAGGTAGTTACTTTACTACTATTAATACATGGTTTATGGCAACTTTGATTGCTGACGATACAAGTGGTAAAGTACATTTGTATCGTAATGGAGTTGAAATAGGAACACCGACTACATGGGATGGAACTATAAAAGCACCAACTAATTTTTATATAGCTGGATATCAATCGAATGATGGGAATTCTACTAATTATGCTGATGGTGCTTTCACTGAAGCATCTATGTGGAGAAATATAACTTTTGCTGATGATACAGAACGTGAAGATTTTGTAGAAGCTTTATATAATACAGGAACAGGAGCATTTTATGAAAGTACTAATATTGTATAAACTAGCAAAAAAATATGGCGTTGACATAAAAGGAATCACATTCAAAAGGATTTGGATGCCAATGGGCAATGCCATGTTTTGCGTGCTAGCACCGAATACGGTTTGGCTGAATAAGAAAAGCGACGATTGGGCAATGATAGATGAAGTGGCGCATGAGCTTATTCATCGTGACCAATATACGAGAGATGGGCTGATTAGATATATTTTTATAAAAGTGTATGGTCGGCTGATGGGTTGGCTTATTGGCAATCCCTATGAGAACGAAGCTTATGCCGAGCAAGACAGGATAGACATGGTTAAACGAGGAATATAGAATGAATAAGGATATGTTAATTACAGATACAGTAGAGTTTAGAAAAAGCTTGCTTGAGTGTGTTGAGCATATCGTTAACAAACGCAAGTCAGATAGAACGGCACAGATCTATTTGACTATTGGTGCAATCGGGACTATTCTTGCGGGTTCATATATCATATTTCAGCTAAAGTTTGCTCCAGTGGAGAAGCAATTGGAAAAGGTTGAGATGAAGCTTGATATAGTTGAGGCAAAGGTTAAAGATAAAGAGGAACTTGCTTTTATGATTAGAACATTAGCAAGAGATGAATGCGAACAATTTCACCATGTAAACATAGGAAGGTAAGTATGAATCGTGACCAAATGAAAGCAGGGATGATAATGGCAATCTTTATTCTAACGGCATTTATGCTGAGTGGATGTAACTCTATTGTTCAGGAAACATCTATAACGGTTATTGACCATAAGGCTAAGACAGAGACTACTACAGTAACAAAGCTGACTGACGAGAGTTTCACTTTAGGCACTAAGGGTCAAGGCGATTACCAGTTGATTAAGTGGCAGAACTTTTAATAACTTGATTCTTTATATAGCCATAGCATTAGTATTCATAATTGCAGTTGCGTGGTACAAGGACACACAATGAAAGAGTATGCATATACAGAAAAACCTTTTGAATATACACACGACGAGTGGAAAGAGTACAAGCGCATAGTCGATTCTTTTACTGTTTTTGACGTACCAAAAGAGCATCAGCAATGGATATTAGAAGCACTGCATGATATATGTGAATGGGAATGGTACGAAGATTGTAACGGTGCTAATTTTGTCAGTGAGCATATATGGAAGACGAAATATCACCCCGCCTATGTTTACCATGATTATGCTTGGAGTCGTTGGGGAGCAACTTTGAGAAGCAATAAAAGGATGTGGCTACTACAGAACGATTATGGTATGTCAAAGTTCCGCAGTAGCCTTCGTTGGTTGGGTGTTACGGCATTTGGTATGCCAGTATCATGGATTAAATCGTTGTTCTGCTGATTTTCTTGCACAGACGGCTTCAAAGAAATCTTTATGTCTTTTATGTAAAAGTAATTTCACCCTATAAAATGTACTAATCCATAATTTTTCTTTATTGTTCCAAGAGACTCCTTCTATTCCAGTTTTATTTCTTTTTCAGATAACCATCTTTGTATTTCCACAAAAGCTAATCTCAAAGTCCACTTAACAAATACACCAATAGGGATAGATGGGTGTTTCCAATATCCTATTCCTTTTCCCACTTTAAATCTCCTAAAAAATTTACCATGCAATGGGACAATTCTATATTTCCCATATGGGTAGTTCTTGTTTTTAAATAACATCATGCTACTCCTCCTTTATCTTTTTAGTTTTTTTCTTGTTTGTACACGAGCTTTTATTCCACGATAAACCCAATAAAAGCCAGCGATGAAACATATTAATCCAAAACTTGCCATTATGTTTTCAATCACTTCGCCACCTCCTTATCTTTGTAAAAATTACATTCATGCCATCCATCAACAATATCTACACTCTTTTTATATCTTCCTCCTCTTATTCTTAGGTTTGCCGATATTGAGCTTTTAATTCCGCATATTGTTTTATTGTTAAATTTACAGGTTTCACATTTTACTTTAAACATATCACTCACTCTCCTTTATTGGTTATACTTTTACATGCGATTGGTGTGCATAAGATAGGGGCATCTCCCACACCTCTTCCTTGTCAGCAGGGGGGAGGGCTTGCTGACATTGTTTTTCTACTGAACGTGTAAATTCATTTAATATGCTTACTTCAGTTATTCCATGTTGTTTTAAGATTTCTATAAATGAGTCTAATAGAATTTCATATAAGTCAACTTTTTTATTCTCAAGCTCCTTGTTGCGCTCTATTATCTCAATACATTCTAATTCAGTCAAACTGGTATCAATTAAATCACCGTGTTTTAAGTCAGATAGTATTCTGTCTAGTCTTATCTTATCCATAATCACTCACCGTCCTTTATTTATCGTATTGCCAACTCTCAAGATGTCCACACCTTAAACATTTGTATGCTCCCATAACTGAACGGCCATCGTCAACCGTCCCTACTGCAACCGAGTCATGCTTAAAAAACCAACAGTATATTTTATTTATGATTTTCACTTCGCCACCTCCTTTAGTGCTTTACTTACCATTTGTGCTAGTCGTTTGTTTTGTTTAGCCCTAGCCGAAGCCGAAGCCGAAGTCCTAGCCGAATCCCTAGCCGAAGCCGAAGCCCTAGCCGAAGCCGAAGCCGAATCCCTAGCCGAATCCCAAGCCCTAGCCGAAGCCGAAGCCGAAGCCGAAGTCCTAGCCGAATCCCAATCCCAAGCCGAAGCCCTAGCCGAATCCCAAGCCGATTTTCTAATTGATTCATCGCCTGTTTTTAACCATTGCATCATTACGTCGGGACAATCCCACAAATGTGCAACGTCTAAAGCACACATTCTCGCAAACTTTCTCAGCGTTTCTGAAATATCAATTCCACCACCTATGTACGTGCGTTCTGTTGCCACAGATTTGTCGTTACTGTGTATGACTTTACCGCCTAATTCAACTATCCATAAAATGCTATCGGGAGCATAATTTAGTGCATCAATTATACGCTTTGAAGCGTGTAAGCCGTGGTTACATAGTACTGGTTCGCCTTTTATTTTATGAGTAGTTCCAATCTTGATTTCACGGTTGTCATCGTAAGCCAGTTTTTTGTCTTTGTTTGAAAAGTAATAGTATTTCATCCTCACACCTCCTTTAGTGCTTTGTAAATCCTAAGTCTCCTGTCCATTTTGGGCATTTTCCATTTTTGCACACCATTGGCTTGATAGGGTGTATTGTACATCTATTATCTTGGAGATAAATACAATTTCCATTTGTGTTTTTCCTTAAACGAACATCTTTATCAACTTTTCGAGATGCGGTTAAATATAATTCTGATTCTACTTCAGTATCAGTTAATAAAACTGTCGAAAAGATACGGCAACAATCTCCACATTTTAAACATTGCATATCAAGACTCCTATGATTAATTCATCTCCGACCACACAGCTTGCCTTTTTGCATATTATAGTTTTGGGTATATATCCCTGTGTTCTTTTAGCTTGAATTTGATTTAACATGTACTGAAGACTAGAAGAACATGGAATGATTATTGACTCTCCCTTTTTTAGAGTGTTTATTTTACTAGCTAAACTGGTTTGACTTATTTTGCGTCCCATTACTATACCTCCTTTATCTTTTTACCGCATTCCGTGCATTTACCTTTGATGTTAGCACCTTCCCAGTATTCGCAAGTAAACACCTCTTCCTTGTCCGAGGTGGGGGGTGATAGCTTTTTAATTACTTCCATTTTATTCATGCCATCGTACAAAGAACTAAGATGTACTTTCCATTGTCCATTTGAACAATATAGGTTATTTAAATCAATTTGAATTTTCACTTCATACCTCCGTTATCTGTTTAAATCTACTCTTTGACCACCACATACCATTTATCATATACATATTATTTTGTTCGTTGTAAACTTGGTATCTTTTATTTTGGCAGACCCTATGCCAATCACCGTGGATGAGTCTTATATCAGAACCTTCTGTGCATGTGACATATAATTTACCTTGTTCAGTAATCATACTACACCTCCTTTAGTGCTTCTTTGTGTATTTCCGAGACTAACTTTGCTTGTTGTCCTGTTAAAAACTCATCTTGATAATCTTTGGGAAACATTATCTTTAATACAATTATTTCCAGCTCCCCCACTCTTGCTTGGAGTTCGGCACACTTGCAGTCAACTAACAATTCAAATTCGGGAGCGGGATGCTCATATCTGCCCACTGCTATTTCTTGGAACATAAATTTATTTACTTGTTTTACTTTTTCCACCTCACACCTCCTTTAGTGCTTCGTCTGCTATACACTTAATACATTTCCCTTGAACGTGGTGACACATACAGTCCCCCTGTGCTTTGCGTACATTCTCCAACGCCTTGCGGAGTCGGATATTATCTTCAGCTAGTTTCTTTCCTGCTGTGTCTGTTATTTTTTTCCAGTCCTCCAACTCCCCCACCCTCTGCGCAAGGGCTGAACAGTTGCACTCTTTGAGATTATCAAGATTTGCCAACTCTCCACTAACGGTATGACTCGCTCCTGCTCTTCGTGCGTATAATACTTCTTCACTTATCTGTTTCACTTCACACCTCCTTTAGTGCTTCTCTTGCTATTTTACCTTTATCGTCTTGAACCTTGGAGAACCCTTTACCGCCAAATTCCCAACGAATATCCTTATTATTATCTTCATCAGCATAGAATTCCAACGCCTTGCGGTACTTCTCGCAATTACATTGTGGCGTGTTCATCCGCTTGTTTAAGTTTGCTTTTGCCATGTCACGCCTCCTTTATTGAATTGCCGATGGAAAATAAAATCACACCGATAATCATAAACATTATTGATGTGTCACGAGATGCAAGGATAAAATATGATATGAATGAAAAACCCATAAATATAATACCTTTTGTTTTAATTATTCCTTTATCAATCACCTCACACCTCCTTATTTATCTCATTTTTTGTAAACAAATAATCAACAATCCAAACAAAACCAAACATTACTAGAAAAATCGGAAATGTTACGAGAAAAACAAGTGTTATGTATAATTGTTTCATTATCTACTCCTTTATATTTCGTCATATCCTATAACATCGTTACCATTTTCACGAACAAGGCGAACCTTCACCCCCTTGCTCGGCTGAACACCGTCCGGACACCACATCATGCCCCTGCATGGCGCAAATGCCCCGCCTCGGGAAGTGGGGAACTTCTCTATATAGTCCGCAAGTTCCGGAAGCGAGCCGGTCTTGTGAAAGTTTTTGAGAATATGCGATACATTACGACCAGTCCTCCCACCCATTCCTGGAATTGCCTCTTGCGCCCATTTGCGAATAACCGCAGACTGAATCCATGCAAACGTTTTGTGCGACAGTATCCCGAGGGTATCAAGGTGCGACCTAAATTTTTCCCGAATGATATCTGCCTCGACTGCCTCACCATCCGCTTGACCTTGCCGTTCTCCGATCACGGATAGCACCAGTTCATAAATCCCCTCATTTTCACATATCGGCATGAGAACCTCTTTCTCCCACATTTTGAATCGCGTTACAGGTTTGCTCGGGATCTCTTTCTCGTCAACACCTTTTTCAATGATATAAATAATATCTGTTATGATTTGCAACCGATTTGATTTGATGTACTCCCGAACTTTCATTTCCCAAGAATCCACATACTCCTTTGGTTTGTCCAAGTGAAGGAACATTGACCGGTGAATCAAGTCCTTTGAAAATGTCCCGCCGTTACAAGTGGCGCAGAAAAACAGATTGTTCAAGCGGGTTGCTTCCCCGTGACCATATGGCGCGATACCACTAAAACTGCCCTGCGTAACAAAACTTGCTAATGCCGGCGAATTGAAATAAGTATCGATATTATCAAGCAGGAACACCTTCTTCTGCCGCGCTGCCCCCGAAAGCAATCTCCGCACTATCTGAGCCAACTGCTGCTCTGACCGAGTAGAGGCAGGGTCAACCCAAATTGGTTCGCCTCCACCCTCGGCATCGTTACCCATTAGCATTGCACAGAGTTCTGCCAGTGTAGTTTTGCCAGTACCTTGCCCCGCGCCTTGAATTGTATCGATAACCCACATTGGGCGGGATATTCCTTCTCGGCAGTAAACCAAACTCGCAATCATTGATTTGAGAAGAATTCCATCTGCAATACATGACGGGTTGAAAAAGCCACAGAAGGTATTGAAGAAGTGAGCATCTTCCGTAGCTTTTGGTAAAGTCCCATGAGCATAATATGTATTTCCTTTGAGTGGGTATTCCGGCACATGGCAAATGGTGTTATATGCCATTCCATTAGCGAGGATGGACTCAAAAAACTGCTTCTGATCAATGAAACCTTCACCACCTTTCCACTTTGCGTTATGTTTAGTTTTCTCGGCAACCCAGGCAAACAGGGATTTCGCATCTCGCATAAGACGAATTGTTCCAGTTTTTCTATCGTGATCGAAGAGTTCTCCACCGATGAGTCTCGGGAATCCCAAGAGGCGAAGGTGAAGTTCCTTGATGAGATCGTTGACCCCTCTTGGTGTTTTGACTGATCTTTTACTCCCGTCGTCCCGCACTTGTGTTTCCCAAAAGTAGTTACAGAACGGTGTCCTGTTGAGTACCTTTGCTTTCTCCTCAGATGTCTCAAGCTTGCTCTCCTTTGGTTCTTCCAGTGATTTTAAATTTACCGGAGTCGCCTTTTTGATTATTTCTACCAGTTCTTCACGAGTACCACCGTCATCCACGAAATCAGCACAGTCACCTTTTGGCTTATCTGACACGATGATAACCTTTATAGCCTTGGCAGTTTTGCGAAGTTCGTAACATAACCGGTCGGCATGGGCTTTACCCATATCGTCATTATCTGCGATGATAATAATGTTTTTGTCAGTAAAATAGTCCAAATACTCCGGTCGCCAGTTTGTCGCGCCAAGGGCAATTGTAGTGCTTGGATACCCCAAAGTGCCGGCAGCATCAGCAGCTTTTTCACCTTCGTTGAATAAAACGACCGGCTCATCTATTAGTTTTGGCAGATTATAAGGAAGTAGTTTGATGCCATTCAGCCCCGATATCCATTTGCCATCAAGGCAGTGCATCTGCGTGAAATCCTTTGGCTCGTAACGAATAGTTTTATGCACGGGGTCGCCATTCGCATCGGTGTAGATGTATTCCGCTACCACCTTGCGTTTCGGCGCATCGGGTAAATGTTGTTCCTTCTTTAAGGATAGAAAATCGCCTACCAAATCTACGGCGGGATGAAAATCAATTCCGTTGCATTTCATTACCAGGTCGATAACACTGCCACCCTCTTTGATAACGTGGTCATACCAATCGTCCTTAGTAATATGAACCGACTTCGGATTGTCCCCACCCCTCCAAAATGCCGCGCATCGATCTGCTTCTAATTTTAGCCCGAGGAGTTGGGTGGCCACCTTCCGGCAATCTGCGGTTTGTTTAATCTGATCTAAATCATAAAATTCCATAGTTTGCTCCGTTAAATAAGTCTATTTCTATCATTTTGTTTTTTGCCTGTCGAGGACTGTTTTCACAATATTTGATACAGTTTTCATGCCAATCCTTAAGTTATTGCCAAGACCACTTCTCGCAGCCAGTTGTGATACCCCTTGAGATACCGGTAACACTCTTGCCCCGCCAGTTCCGGATTGTCAGCATAGATAAAGCTTACTCCGAATCTGTGTCGCCATGATGCGATTGCACCGAGAACCTGGCTGGCAGTCATTTTTCCGCGCCACTTCCCCCCGGAGAGTTTTTTGAGTGATGCTTCTATAATGATACACTTTGCTTTGTACCCTTGCATCCTGTGGAGTTCATTCTTGAATCGGTCGCGATGCTGACCGCAGCATCCCACCATGTCCTGTAGAGATTTGCGTTCTACACAGACTAGGTTTGTGAGTCCTTCGATTGAGTAGTCTCCTGTTTTTAACGTGCCGACTTTTACCTCGATTCCTTCAGGGAATTTGAATGGAGTTTGTTCCCTGGAATCTTGTATAATGATAAGTGGTTTCATTTAACCTCCTTGAGGGATCTAAATATAGCAATCATGCTATCATGTTTCCCCTTTTTTGTTGCATTACTATCCCTTGGCAAACCTCCCGCCACAAAAGCGATTCTTCCACGGAGAAAACGGATTTCCGCATTGGGCAATATCAAATCATGGAATTGCTTGGTGCTTGTGGATGATGGAATCAATAAAACACAGGTCTTCCCTTTTTTCCATTCATTATAAGCCTTTTGGATAAATTTGGGCTTATTTATCCTATCATAAGGAGGATTAATAAAATTACTTTTACCCCATTCAATACTTAACCCGTCAAATTTTGAAAAATTAGGGCATGGGTCAAAATCAAAATTAAATTCATTATTTAACTCATTATATAGCCATTGAGGGGTTTGCCAATGATTACTGTCTGTTTGTCCACTTCTGTCCATTTTTGCTCCTTGCGGTTAAAGTTGAGGGGCAAGCCCGTAGCCACCAAGATACGAGCTCACCAGTTCAACCTAACCTAGAACGGCAGGTCTTCTTTTGGAGCCCCGGGAGCAGGGGCGGGAGATTCTGCGGGTGCTACCACTTCCGGAGTGACTGCGGGAGTTTCAACCACTGGATCGGGTTGAGGAATCCCCTTTTCGTCTACTGCGGGAGCGGGGACAGTTGGAGTGTGAGCCGGTACATCCTTGCCATCGAACTTCGCCATGACTGATGCCCAGTCAACATCTGCAACAGGGGTTATTGAGCGGACAGGATTGACAAAAGCAACCTTCAGCACAGGTTTCTCGGGTCTGTAGTTATCCCACTTCACAGTGAAATTTGCCTCAAGCCCCTGTTCAATCGCGGATGCAAGGTTTCCCTCATACCCGTCTTTGACTCCGAGGTCGAGCAGCAAAAGTCTACTTGCTTCCGCTACTGTTTTTCCCTCATTCTGACCACTGCTTATAATGGTATGGCTGAAGTTGATTGATCCCCACATTTCAAGTTCGTCCGGAGTTATCCCGAGAACATTAATTGAATATGCTCCAGGGTTCTCGGGTTTGTCGCGATCCGTGAATGTTGCTTTTTTCAGTGTCACGTTAAATGACCCTTCTGAGTTTATGTTCGGCATTTTGAAATCTCCTTCTGTAGATTTTCGGTTTCGGGTAGCTTTTTGTTCTCTTCGATTGCGGTTTGGCATTCCCAACAAAGGTACTCACCAGTTTTTTTGTTTCTGCTTGTTTCCGTCACGACTCCGCAACATTTACACGCATCGATTTCGTTCAGATTTACCTTGCTCATACTTCCTCCAGGACGAGATTTTTCCGTTTCATGCTGACATTATATCCGAGGTAGAACATAATTTTGCGAAGTGTGGACAGGGTTGTGGTAAACGTTTCGGAGCATGATTCTACACCCCTAATTGTCCTTTCGGACACCCCTGTTTCATACGCAAGTTCGGCTTGAGTCTGCCCGAATAATTTGCGTAGCTTCTTAACGCGACGACCGATTTTCATTTTAGTCTCCTTTTTTGACTAACGACACAGAATCAGAAGCACGTTTAATAAACGGCGCAAGTGTTTCCATGATTTCCGATTTAGACTGCTTCAGAGTGACCCCGTCCGTTTCCTTGCGGTTTTTGGCATAAGAGTCAACAAGCGAGGTTAGTTTCACCGTGATGGTTTTATAGAAATCTTCCATGCTGACAAAGTCCTTGACCAGTTTGTACGCTTCCTGTGCATCGGTCACCGTTGCTTTGCCTTGGCGATTCTGCAAGCCCCATCCCGCAATCTTATCACCTTTAATCAAATGCTCTTTTGCGCGGTACTTCAATCGCTTGATAACATCCTCTACTATCGTAGCTTTAGACAGGTAGTCTCCGATTTGGTCGCAAGTGAGGTCTGCGGTATGCTCAATTTTAGTAAGCACAGTCTCATCAAGGTTCATGTTGTATGCCGGACATTTTTCTTTGCCGAGGCAGTAGGTACAGGCACTGCCAGGATTGAGGATCATACTTTGACCGAGACAGTCTGCCTTAATCTGCTTAATCTCGATGATTATGCTCGGAAGGTCAGACAGTTCAAATCTCACTGGCTCAAAATAATGCAAGCGCGGTTGACCAATATGAAATTCTACCGGTCGTTTGTACTTCTGCATCAGTCCCGCAGAATACGCTTTTATTTGGTTGTTTTCATGACTGGCCTTGACTGGAGTTCTTCCAAACTTATGGTCAAGCGCAATAATCAGATCGGGAAGTATATAGACATAGTCCATGGTCCCCTCGGTGAGAATATCAAAACCGTCCATCACAGATACCTTATGCTCCATGAACCTTTCTCCTCCTTTAGTAATAGAGATGGTTTCGATATAGTCCAGTTCCTGCTGAATGCAGTCCTGTTGCTCTTGATTAAATTCATCAAGTATCTTTCCAGTTTCAACTGCCATATGCATAGCAGTTCCTTCTTGGGCTGCGGGAGAGGATACATCCTCCTCCCCTATGCTCATTTTAAAACTTCCGGGGCAAAGCTTGAATTGCTTCAGTTTGCTCGGGCTGAACGGATGATGTTTTTCTGCTACTGACATGTTATTCACCTTCCTCTGCAAGTTTGTTAACGTTTTTTTCGAAAGAATCCATTTCCCTTGCTATATACTCAAGATTGTCATCAGTCAGTTCGTTGATTTTGCCCCAACCGATTTTTGCAAGGAAATTGTTTACTTTATCTTCGTCGATATTCTGTACCCATTCTCTAGTCTTAGCGTGGACATCTTCCACTACTGGTTCAGAAACTTCGTCATCGATTTTCGGTTCAGTTCCTTTCTTTGTCTTTGCGACGGGTTTTTTTGGTTTCGGTTCTTTCTTTGGGGTCTTTGCTTGTTTGTCATCTTTTTTCACCTCTTCGACTACTTCCGGTTCAATTGCCGGCGTTTCATCGGGTTTAATTAGTTGATCTTCCGGTGCAGTCTCAGTGACTACAGGGGTTACGTTGATTTCGGCAGCTTGGGGAACGTCTACCGCTTCTTCAGAACTCATCATCAGATTAAGCGAGCCTGGATCAACCGCGCGAACTCCAAAGGTTAAACTCCTTGCGCGGAGCATAGCTTTGGGGTACTTCGTCCAACCACTATTCGGTTTGACTAGCTGCGCCCTTCCCGCATCCTCGATGGTAAATGTCTCTATGTGTACTTGCCCTTCTTTAGTGGTAAGTTTTACCTTGGCAATTTCATTGGTAGACTCAAGCCATTCCACTTTTCCACCGGCTGCCTGGAAATCAGCTTGGATGGCAGTAGCTTTTTTGGCGATCCTACCATTTATGTAGTCATAGCGATTAACGGCAGATAGGGGATCAATTCCCTCACTCTGACACAACATCATGAGGGTCATTACCCTTTCCTTACTATTCCATATCGGGAATAGTCCGGACTTTGCCATGACATCGGCGGTCTTTTCCATTACTGCAAAGTCCATCGGTGTCTTTACTGCGATTGCGTGTTCTTCTGACATAATTCTCCTTCGGTTGTTATACCCTATTAAAAGGGCTTGTTTCTTTTTTCGGTTTCTTCAATCAGCCTGTCAATCAATCTTCTGACAATGTCAGTTTCGGCAAGACCTGTGCGCCTTGACTCCTCCACAAGAAAGGCATCTTGCTTCTCGGTTACCAGGAATTGTTTGCGGATTTTTTTCATAATCTCTCCTTTAATATTTTTTTGATTTTATTTACTTGTACTTTACATTCTGCTGCCTTGTCTGCGGCCCTGTCTGCGGCCCAGTATGCTGCCCTGTATGCCCAGTATGTTGCTAACATCTCCTTTTTTGTACCTTTCTTGGTAATATAGTAAGC
>Ga0222695_1000915_pt1 | contig 13556 bp, 13 predicted proteins | sample AntAcemetage1398_FD_179834 | JGI IMG/M metagenome (GOLD analysis project Ga0222695, IMG submission 179834) | Saline water microbial communities from Ace Lake, Antarctica - #1398 | ecosystem: Environmental > Aquatic > Non-marine Saline and Alkaline > Saline | place: Antarctica: Ace Lake...
ACGGTATGGTTTATTAATTAAGGTGCCTATAACCGTTGTATCGGAAACATACGCCTCACTTAGAATCTTTTTCTGTTTATCGCTTATAGGAGAGTCCTTAAGAAGCAGCACCTGGGAATCAAGTATACAGCCGGAACAGCCCGCTGCCAGGACACCTGCCGCTGCCTGCGGGCCAAGGCTTCCGCGTAATATAAGCGGAATATCCAGCCCTTCAAGCAGCTCCTGAACCAATACTAAACTCGTCTTGTCCGAAACCGGGCCATAAGCTTCGTTACCTGAGGCAACAATAAAGTCCGCGCCGCGGGCCTGAGCCTGGCAGGCATCATGTCTGTTATCTACCTCTATACCTATAACAATGTTTCTCTGCTTAAATTCATTCAGTGATAGTTCAAGATTACTGTCAAATTGCCTGATTGAAGTTAGGATAACGCGCGAACCAGGGACAAGAGACCTTAACACAAAATTGTTGAGGCCCTTATCATGGTAATCAATAAAAACCGTAAGCCCTGCTAAGCTATATTGAATAGCTTTCTTAAGTATATATCTTTTATAGTCTTCCGGGCCAAAACGCAGGTCAATGAGCGGTTCAGCAAGGCCCGCGGGCCTTGCCAAGAACTCAACCTCGTCAACCACGGGTGGAAGAGTTACCCAAAAGATGTAATCTTTTCGCTGCATTCAAATCTCTCTTAAATTTAATGCCGGTAAAACAGCTTTTTACGGATTGTGCTGTATCGTTTAACAAACAATTAACTAAAATAAAACATAAAAAAACGTGAAAACCATATTAGGCCCTATTAAAAGGCCAACCAGTCCCCAAGGCTAAAATACCAGTTGCTTAAATCCGATTCCGGCAAAAAGCTGGTTTTTGACCTAGATGAAATTATCATATGAGTAGACCATATCCTTGTACCCCAAGGCTTAAACCGCAGGCTACGTAACGCCGATGCAGCGTTAGAGCTAGTGGGAAATGACGCTGTTATATAGCCTATCTTTTTTGTTTTTAGTTCCCTGGCTACCTCCAGAAGAAGCTCCCTCATTACACAGATATTATCCTCGCGCGCAAAAAGCTCTAATATATAGCTTCCGTTATGACAACCTGTTACACAGAATACAACTACCCCCTCAAGCCTTTCGTTGTTATAAGCTGCCAACGACTTATACTCTTCTGAAGGGCTTTTTGCATAACGCCAATTCAAATATTTTGCGTTCCTGGTTACAGATACGGTGCATCTTTTTGATACATTATCCCACAACTCGTCAAAACTGCTGTCGAAACTTCTAATGTGACAAATACTAAAATTATGCGCTTTCTTTTTACTCGCTCTTAAACCTATAATAGCCTGCCCCGCGCGCCCTAATAATGACAAGGGATATGGCACGCGAAACCCCTCTAAAACCTTGGTAATGTCAATAAAGCCAAGATAAACAGGTACGCGGCCTAAATCTATTACTCCAAGGCGCTTGTGCAACTCTATTGCGCGTGAATGAGCTATGCCAAAAGAGAATGCCAAGTCAGCGCCCTGCTTTTCAAGATTATAATTTTCCACAAGCCCTCTGTAGCTCTGCCAGAATCTTTCATTAGAGCTTATAAACAGGCCTTCCATTAAACCTGCTGTTACTGTTTTACCTTTTACAGTTAAACGCAAATAGGGTAATCCATATTTACCCACTACCATGTTATTGCGAATCGCAATAGTCAAATTGCCCCTGCCGGCAGGTCCGCTAAGATACCTCCAATGCCAATAATCCGGATCGTGTCTTTTTCCGGGCAGCATGGCATGCAACTCAGATATCTTCTCTGCAAAGCTATCAATATTTGATTCTGAAATACTTGTAAAGGTGAGTTTGTTGTTCACGTTATATTGCCCCGTAACGATTATGATAATATTTTAATTGTTTGCAGAAAAATTTGTTATGTTCCAACAAGAGAAGAGTTGATTTTAAAAAACCACTGCGCGATCTGCTCTTTTCTATTCCAGCATCTTACATGCGCGCAGTAATGGCATATAACATTTCCAGGTATAGTATTTTTAAGATGCTGGCGCCTTAAATTATTATAAGTTTTACTGTTCCAGATCTCATCAAAAGGCTGCTCTAATACATTGCCTAACGGTAATCTTCCTTCAACATCTATGCAACAAGGGACCACGGTTCCGTCGGCAAGGATCGCGCACCCGAAAAGAAAACTGTCACAGGGTTTGGGGCCAAAATCTTTTATATCTGTTCTGCCCGTGTGATTATCAACCAGGCCAAGCCATGTCCCAGCTGACCTCACTCCAATCCTATCCACGCCTTTTTTCTCCCAATATCCAATAAAATCCGGGATATGCTTTTCGGTCTCCCTCATGGATATAATCTCGATTATAGCAATGGGCTTTTTTTTCTTCATTTCAGAACGCAATTTCAAAAAAGTTTCTATATTCGATCTCACCCGGTCAAAATTCACGCCTACACGAATTTTCTCATAGATCTCCGGTGTAGGTCCGTCAAATGAAAAAAAGATATTATCCAATAGCGTATCCAAAATACGTACTGATACCTCCCTGGTAAGCAAAGTAGCGTTTGTAAACATCGTTGCCTTACAGCCTTTAGCCTTAACATATCTTATCATTTCAAAAACATTCTTATTAAGTAACGGCTCTCCTGATACATGCAGAATAATCCTTGGGCTACTAACGCAGACCTGATCGATAATCTTGGTAAAAGTATCCATCCCCATGGTCATTTTTTCTCTTCTTAAACCTTTTGACTGTGGGCACATTATACATCTTAAATTGCACTCATTCGTAATGTCAATCCAAATGTATTGTGGATAATCGATAGAATCCCCATGTTTTAGTTTAAAAGGCAACGATAACCTCTTAACCAATGAATACCCGCGCTCGTTCTTATTATTATGTATCATAGACTTTGCTATTTTAGTTTTATTAATCATCACGCCTCGTTCTTAGCTACTATGTGGGCTTTTTGTGCCTCTTAAATGGCATTCATGCCGCAACGCATTTAAAGACCAAAAACCATCCTGTTAGAAATTTTGTTCTTTTACGTTTGCCAAGCCACGTGGCAAAATAAACAAAACAAATCATAAGTCGGTTGACTATCCTATCGCCGAGTAACTTTTTTAATAAAATGGCGGCTGTGTTTAGCGGACCGACAATATGCACTATGCAGTCATAATCTTTTATAACTAGTCCACTCTCTTTAAATATCGCTATTAGCTCCTGCAACCTATAAAACCTTATTGGATAAGGTATTACACCCAATAATTTTCCTAAGCTTAAAGAAAGATGAAAAAACGGATTGTGTTTATTGTTAATGGCGATTATCATAGATCCGCTCTTGTTAAGCGTACGTTTTAATTCCAGCAAGGATCCTTTCAAGTCATCGTCATTTCTAAAATGATCAAGCGTGGAAGTAGATAGAATCAAATCAAAGGCACCTTCTTTAAACGGCAGACTTCTCACGTCAGCGGTTAAGTAGCGCTGGCACGCCCCCTTTCCTATCCTTACGCTGCTTGCCTGCTTAGTTATGTTTTCCGATATGTCCATAGCGAAAATTTTAATTTTCTCACTCATTAAAGAAAACAGGATCTGGTCATCCCCAAAAGCCTCTTCCCAAAGATCGGTCTTGAGAACTTTTACGCTCCCTAGATTATTAAACCACTTTTTTATTAGACGTATAAACTCCTCTGATTTATACCGGCCTAAAGCAGGATAAATATCTAAACACTCTTTCTTTTCTGCGCTAATTCCATTCCAGAATCTACTCATATTGATTAGGCCATGGCCGTGTTTTGTTATCTATTAAGTGTTGCATCCAGGTTAAACTTGCTTTCAGCGGATTAATTAAAGCTCGCAGGCCATTAAGGCATAAAGCGATAATAAAATTCTTTAACAAAAAATCCAGGGTAGCTATGCTTATTCGGGATAATGCCTTAGGCAGGCGCATTAATTGAGAATAAAGCCTTACGAAAATAACGAAATATCTCTGAAACATTAAGATCTGAAATCGATGTATAGTGGGAAGGTTAAGGCTTGAATCATTAAAAAAACTACCAACTTTTCTATCAGAAATAAAACCTTCTTTTTTAGATATATCATAAAGCTCCGTCCCCATAAACGGGTAAAGTATAGGAATGTAAAACGTATCCGGTGAAAACTCGCTATTCAGTTTAATTGTCTCTAAAACATCGCTCGGTTTCTCAAAAGGGATACCTACCATATTAAAAGCATGTACCTTCATACCTGTAGGCTTAAACAAGTTAAACGCTCTGCGAATCTGATCTTTACTGGTTTTTCGTTTTAGTATGTTGTTTCTTATATTATCGTTGCCGCTTTCTATGCCCATGCAAATCATATCACAGCCTGCTTCTTGTAGCAATGAGACCGTTTCTTCATCTACAAGCTCTGGCCTTATATTGCAGCTAAAAGGCAACATTACCTCTCTCTTGTACAATAAGGTAAATTCTTTAGCCCAAATTTTATTCTGATATAATATATCGTCGGAAAAACGTATTGAGGCAAAAGAAGAATCGCGAGAAAGTATCGCTTTTATTTCAGAAACCACATTACCCGGGCTTCTAAATCTTAGGTATTTATCTCCGTTTGGATATATGCCCCTTAAGGCGTGGTTGCAGCAATATGCACAATTATAAAAACATCCGCGCGAGGCGGTTATTGGCAGAATTCCCATACTTTCTGTTGTAAGTTCTCGTTTCTTAAAGATGTCTCTATCCGGAAACGGGAGTTCATCTAGATTTTCCAGGAGCGGGCCTACAGGATTTTTCTTTATGCCATTTTCTGTCTTTATCCATAGATTATCTATGCTGTTTATATCTTCTCCTTGCGAGAGTTTCCTGCATAATTCTGTCAATGCGGTCTCGCCCTCGCCGATACAAACCATATCAATTCCAGCTGTCTTTATAACTTCTTGTGGAGCAAGCGTCACGTGAACACCTCCGCAGATAGTCCTAAATTTTAAATTGTCCTGTAAAAGCCACTTGCAAAAACGTTCAACATAAAAGAACATGTTAGCAGTAGCGGAAAAAGCAATAAGGTCTGGTCTTTCTCTCACGACTCTCTCTATGAAAGTTTTCTTATCTATTTTTTTGTAAATATTTAGTACTGATACATTATGGCCGTCTCTTTTTAGGACAGCGGACAGAGAACCTATCCCCATATGAGAACAGCCTAGAGGGTAATTTTTAAAAATTATATTAGGGTAAATAAATAAAACTTTCATCTCTACTTAAATTACTACGTTAGCTTAGTCTTTATTTAGTTTCTATATTTAAAATAATTTTTAAATTTACCTATCGTCTCCGGTAAAGTCTCATAATAATAGCACCTTACAAAAGAACAGTTTTCAGGACATTGCTTAAGCTTCGTCCTTATTTGAGATGCCTTGCTTGAGTCCCATATCACCTGAGGAAATTCCGTTGTGACATTTCCCAGAGAGCCTGAATTATGACAAAAGGTTACATCTCCGGTATCGCCGATCCTAAAATTTCTCTCATGCGCCCGGCAACGATACGAGATGCTGCCAAAGGAATGACCGGAATCCAAATAGTAAGACTTAAGCCTGCGCAAATAACCCGGAGCGTCTGCCATGCTGTGGCTTTTACGTTTCCTTAATAATAATGTGTCAAAAACTTTCTCTGCTTTTTTGCTTTCCGGCCATAGCTGCTGAATCCAGGTGCTAGAAAAGCTGCCTTTGTTGCCGTCAAAGCCATATAAGCCCTGAAAGGATATTGAGATCCTATTATCCTCGCAAAAACTTACTAGATCCAGGATTTCATCCAGATTGCAAGCCATGATAGTAGTCATAACCTGTATTTTTTCTATTTTGCCTTTGAGTAAATCTATAGCATTTTTGGCTTTTATATAAGAACCTGGTATCCCGCGTAAAGAATCGTGCACGTTCTCTTTTAAACTGTCTAATGATATTGAAATAAAGTCTAGCCTGCTCTCAATAATATCTCTGGCAAGATCATGAGATATCAATGTACCGTTAGTGCTTAAAACAGTAAAAATGCCCTGTCTGTGCGCAAAAGTAAGAATATCGATGAGATCCTTTCTTACTAGCGGCTCTCCACCACACACGCGCAATGTGAACGGACCTAACCACTGCCTTAAGTCTGCTATCACCTCTTTCCATTGATCCGTGGAAAGCTCGCCATGTTGATGCTTCTGTTGCCAATAACTACAATGTACGCATCTTAGATTGCAACGAAAAGTGGGGTATATGTCTATCGCTATAGGCCGAAAGCTAAGGAACCTAGGAAAATATTGGGCTAAGATATTCCTCACATATGTTATCGCTCTTCTCTTGCCGTCGTGTGCTATATAAGAAGATATCTTCATCCAATCCCAGCCGATGTTTTAGCCTGATACCTCTTTAAGGCCTTTCCGTATTCGCACCTAAGAGCCTGGGCTTCATGATAAGAATTATTCCCTTTAATGCTTTTTTCGGCGTTAGTGCCGAGGTCTTGTCTTAAGTTTTTGTCGTGCGCCAATCTTACTATCGCTTGTGCCAAAGCAGAGGAGTCAGCAGGAGGCACCAATAATCCGTTTACGCCATTTTGAATTATTTTTTTTGCGCAATTAAGGTCACTAAAAATCACTGCTCTTCCGGAAGCCATGGCCTCGAGTAAGGCCAAGGGCAAACCTTCATAAAGAGATGGCAAGACAAAGATATCACAAATGCTTAAAAAATCTTTTACTTCATTCGGTGCTACAGCACCGATAAAAATAACACTGCTTGTTAAGCCATACATTTGGACCAATCTCTTAAGATTGGCCTGTTCGCCACAGTCCGGACCAACTATCAGCAGCCTGATATTCTCAGTATTACTCTTGTTTTTAATCTTGTGTAAAGCGTCAACCAAGTATTTAATGCCTTTTCTAGGTAATAACCTAACTACTGCAAGCAATATAACGCCATCAATGGTTCTGTATTTTCTCGCTAAATCTGGGTTTGGCGCAATATTTTTGTAGTCATCTACCCTTATGCTGTTCTCTTGCAACATCATCTTATTCTTTATTTGCCCATCCTTTATTATGCTGAGCATCTCATCTTGCTGAGTCTTTGAGGAAAAAAATATCTTGCTTGCATCCTTGAGCAGCCTCTTTCCAATAGTTTGCTCATAAAGTTTTTTCGATAATTTTAAGAATAATTTGTTAAACTGGTATCCATAAACATTAAGCAAAAATGGTATCTTATATTTTTTTGCGTAAAAATACGTTATATCAGTACTGTATGATCCGTATTCGAAGGCATGTAAAATATCGGGGCTTTCTTGTTTTAAACACGAAAGGAATTTAGGTATTATTCTATAAATTTGAAGTGGGTTAGTAGAAACCTTGATAGATATCATCGGAAACGTAACCAATGTGTATCCTCTCATGCTACGGCGTTGTTCTTTTCTTGACTTGCCTCCGGCAATAACTACTACCTCATCCGTACGTGCTAATTCTGATGCCAAAAAATGAACATGGTGTTCACGGCCTCCTATGAAATCCGGATATGCTGTATGCACTGATAAAACTATTTTCATAATTTTTCTTTGTTTGCTCTTATAATCATATTATAATAGCGTGTTTAAGCTTAGGAATCTCGCTATAGATGTATCAATACTAGCCAAAAGCAAGCGAAGATATATACTCCTCGCCAAAGGCTTGCCCCAAAAGAGGCAGGTGCTCTATCTTGCTAAGAATCGCTAGAATCTGCTTGTGAAGCGATGGGCTGGTTGCGTATAAACGCAGCCCTTCTAGCGCACCTGACCTTAAATGTTTTATTTTTTTTATGTTTATTTTCGGTATAAGCCCTACACCAATTACGCCTCTCGCGTTCAAACTACTGCCAAAAGAACCTGTAAGCAAAATCTGGTCGATTTTTTCCTTATCTACCCCATATCTTCTCAACAATACCTTTGTCGAGGCAAAGATAGCCGCTTTTGCTAACTGTAGCTTTCGTACATCGCCTTGTGTAATGGATATTTTCTTTTTTCCTCTCTTGTAAAGAACAAACTCCCTGACCGCCATCTTACCTGATTTATCTATTATGCCTGTTCTAAACATCTCGTAGCAAGCATCTATAAGCCCGCTGCCTGCGATCCCTCTTGGTGTTTTATCACCTATTACACCGCACTCTATCTTACGCTTTGTAATCCTTACACTTTTTATGGCACCTTCTATCGCGGGCATGCCGCTTTTCACATATCTCGCTTCAAAGGCAGGGCCTGCCGCGGTAGAAGCAACCAGTATCCTGTCTTTGTTACCCAATATAACTTCTCCATTTGTACCTATATCAATCGCAAGCCTTAGATGTTTATCCCTATATATATTACTTGCCAAAATCACACTAAGTGCGTCTGAGCCTACAAAACCTTCTATGTTAGGTAAGAAAGTCACGGATGCATTCTTTGTGAGCTTAAGGCCCAACATCTCAGCATAAACAGTAATCTCAGCTTTCTGGCTTGGTCTGTACGGTGGGGTTATAAGCGGGGATGTGTCGATGCCGAGAAAGAGATGATGCATAGCCGTGTTTGCTACACATAAAACCGATTCAATATCTTTTCTTTTGAGCAAGCTATCTGCAAGTAATTTTTCGATGAGGCTATTTACTGAGGAAGATACCTTCTTCTGCAAAAGCAACGCGTTCTCCTGGCCAGCTAAAGCAAAGCCTACCCTTGAGACAAGATCAGCACCAAATTGTGACTGCCTATTCAAAACAAGGCCGCTGGATAATATCTTTTTTCTCGGTACATCGAGTATACTACCTGATATTGTAGTTGTACCTATATCAAGCAAAAGGATCAAATTAGACAAGATATTTTTCTATCCTTTTTGTAAGCTCTGCTTCGCCTAACGCGCCTACTATTCTTTCCTGTTCATTACCATCTTTAAATAAGACAAGAGTAGGTATGCTCATTACGCCCAGCTCTGCCGCAAGCTTTTGGTTATCGTCTATATTGACCTTGCAAACCTTAAGTTTACCTTGCTGCGCATTTGCTATGCTCTCTAAAGCCGGTGCTATCATCTGACATGGCCCGCACCATGGGGCCCAAAAATCTACTAAGCATGGCCCACTTACATCTTTTACCTCTGATTTAAAATTCACCTCGTTTATTTCAAATATATTCTCTGGCATGGCTTATCCTTTCTTTTAAATATTTTACTACTTTATTATATCTCTAACTAAAACCGTACTATCTTCTCTTTTTTCAATCGCTTTTGTTGGGCATACTTCCATACATTGTCCGCAGTTAGTGCATTTGTTATAATCTATAATTGCTACACTATCTTTTAATTCGATAGCATTAACAGGGCAGATTTTAACGCATTTACTACACGCTATACACCCTATTTTACACGCCTTCATAACATCTGCACCCTTATCATGAGAATTACACCTCACATTATAGATCTTCTTAAGCGGCGCCAATACAAGTATTCCTTTAGGGCATATGTTTATACACTTACCGCAACTGGTACATTTTTTAGGATCTATTTCTGGCAAGCCATCTTTTCCCATCTTCATAGCATTAAAAGGACATACCTTAACACAGCTTCCGAAACCAATACATCCAAATGTACATGACTTAGGACCGTTCATAATCAAGGTAGCGATGTTACAGTCTTCTATGCCCTGATACTGAAAATTATCTTTACACCTTGTGCCTCCGCCACATATTAAAGTCGCTACATTCTTTTCTGCCTGTGCAACATTAATACCCAGGGCATCCGCTATGTCTTCTCTCTCCTGCTCATGCACAACGGGACAGGTTATGCTCTTTAGCTCGCCCTTGGCAAGGGTCTCTGCTAAGCCATAACATCCTGCTTGCCCGCATGCACCACAATCGGAACCGGGAAGCAGCGAAAGGATATGTTCAATGCGCGGGTCCTTCTTCACAAAAAATAATTTCTGCATAAAACCCAGCCACACACCAAATGTCACACCTAACGCGCCCAACACCACTACCGGTAATAATATATTCATAGAACCCCTTAAGACCTGTTCTTGAGCACGGATGTCCGTGCTCAAGAACAGGTCTTAAAATTTACTAAAGCTTAAATCCTGAAAAACCTAAAAACGCCATTGACATTAACGACGCGACAATAAACGCTATGGGAACACCTGCTAATGCCCTTGGCACATCCGTTAGCTCCAGCCTCTCTCTGATGCCGGACATTAAAAGCATCGCTAGTGTAAATCCTATCCCCGCACAGAAAGCCTGTAACAAAGACGCGGCAAAAGAAAACCCTACTGATATGTCTTTTTTAAAAAACATATTAATATTTAAAACTGTCACACCCAATACAGCACAATTTGTTGTTATCAAAGGTATATAAATACCCATTGCTCGATATAAGACAGGGCTTAATTTTGCCATTGCCATCTCGACAGCTTGCACAAATACGGCTATAACCAATATAAAAGCAATGGTTCGCAGATATTCCAACTCAAACGGCACAAGCAGATATTTATACACGATCCATGTAATAAAACCGGAAAGTGTCATTACAAATATAACGGCTCCGCCCATGCCAAGCGCGGATTTTGTCTGCTTGGATACACCTATAAAGGGACATAACCCTAAAAAACGCGTTAATATAAAATTGTTAATAAAAATCGCGCTTATCGCTATTGCCATAAACTCGCCGTAATCCATAACAACCTTCCATGAGTTGTGCTTATGAACAACTCTTAAATACTACCTTTGCTTTAACCAGTTATTTAAGCCTATCAAAAGGCCTAATGTAAGAAGTGCTCCGGGGGCAAGTACCATTATGATAGCGGGTTGGAACCCTGGTATCAACTGAAACCCCAAAAGCGTACCTGCTCCGAAAAACTCCCTTATAGACGATATTATCAAAAGTGCCAACATAAAACCAAGGCCCATGCCGAGCGCGTCAACAATAGAGTAGAGCACCGTGTTCTTTGATGCGAATGCCTCTGCCCGTCCCAAAATAATACAATTAACCACAATCAGTGGAACAAATATGCCTAAAGATTTATCAAGCACTGGAAAATATGCCTTAAGAAGAAGCTCAACTATCGTAACAAATGTTGCTATTACTACGATATAGCATGGTATACGTATCTTCGCCGGTATTAATTTGCGAACTGACGATACAATAATATTTGAGCCTAGGAGAACAAATGTAGCCGCAACGCCCATGCCCAGTCCATTTCTTACGTTACTTGATACCGCTAATGTCGGACACAGCCCTAAAAGCAACGCGAATGTAGGGTTTTCTATATGGATGCCTTTTTTAAATTCCGCGAATAGATTCTTCATACGCTACTCTATTTTACCTCTGTTAAAAAAACCGTGACATATTTTTTTATGCCCTTTAATATCGCCTCTGATGTTATCGTAGCACCCGTTATCGATTCTATCCCCTTAAGCGTCAACGTTTCCACGTTCTTACCCTGAAACTGCTCTAAAAACCATGGTTGTTTTTGCCCGCGTTTTACCTCTACGCACCTAGCGCCAAGACCGGGGGTCTCTGTCTGTGATAGTACCTCAATACCAGTGATAACACCTTTGCTGTCAATGCCGACGAGCATCGTTATATCGCCGGAGTATCCATCGCCTATAGCGGAAATGACATGCCCTATAACCTTCTTACCTTGGTAGCAATTATAATAATCGCCCCCGCTAAATGTTTTTTTATCGTACCTGTCAGCCTCAGGCATAATACTCTTTAGTGCCTGGCTGGTTTCTTTTTCTTTTTGCGCCGCGATAAGAGGCTTTGTTATGCTATTTACACCACCTAGAACCAAGGCTGCCACTACACAAACTGTAGCAAGTACCGCAATAAAGCGTAACATCTTTACCCCTTTCCAAACCTTCCGGGTTTTGTATGCCTTTCTATAATCGGCGTTGCCGCGTTCATTATTAATATAGAATAACATACGCCTTCAGGATAGCCACCCCATTTTCGTATAGCGAATGTAAGCACCCCACACATAATGCCAAAGACAATCTTGCCTTTTTTAGTAATCGGTGATGTTACATAATCTGTTGCCATAAAGAAAGCGCCAAGTATAAGACCTCCATTCATAATATAAAATAAGGCATCCCCTTGAAACAGCCCCTTACCCATAAACGCCCAGCTTAAAAGTGCCACTGTCAAGATAAAGCTAGCTGGTATGCGCAAGCTGATATAGCGTTTATAAAGCAGGAAGATAGCACCTATAATTAGCGCTGCTATACACACCTCACCGATGCAGCCACCTCTATTACCGATAAGAAGATCCAGATACGTAGGGTTCGCCAAACCAAAACCGTGTTTAAGATTCGTTAGCGGCGTTGCGGAGGTAAGAGCATCGGCGCTCCATCTAGGGTTTTGAAACGTTACCATATATGTTGGCCATGATGCCATCAGAAATGCTCTTGCCGCTAATGCGGGATTAAATATATTCCTTCCAAGTCCACCAAAAGCCTGTTTCGCAATCGCTATGGCAAAGACCGCGCCTATACAAATCGTCCAAACCGGAATATCTGGTGAGACGTTATATGCTAATAAAAGGCCTGTTAGCGCAGCACTGCCATCACTTATAACAACCGGCCTTTTCCTAAGTTTTAATATAAGAGCCTCTGTAATAACACAAGTCAGTATAGACGCGACCATAAGATATAGCGCCTTAAATCCATAAGCATATACGCCCCACAATCCTGCCGGGATCAGAGCGATGAAGACAGCCCACATTATCTTTTTAACAGATTCACCTGAATGAATATGCGGCGATGACGTAACATATATCATATCTGGCATGCTATGCTCCTTTTTGCGTGCTTAATCAATTGTACAAGCGGTATATGTGATGGACACACATAGCTACAGCAACCACATTCTATGCAATCAGTAGCATTCAATGTAGTTGCTATGTCAAAGTTGCCACATTCCGCGGCCTTGGCAATATCTGTTGGTATAAGATTTACCGGACAGCTTTCTTTGCACTTTCCGCAACGTATACAATATTCCTGCGCGTCAATACGCGCAGACTCTTTACTCAGCGCCAAAATCCCTGAAACCGCTTTTACTACCGGCACATCGTTAGTATACTGTGCTAATCCCATCATAGGACCGCCTATTATCAATTTACCAAGCTCTCCTTCGACACCCCCACAATGTTGTATAATATGAGAAACCGGCGTTCCGATCTTAACCAGCAAATTAGCAGGTTTTGCTATCGCGTCGCCCGTCACTGTAATGACTCTTTCATAAAGCGGCTTATGGTAATACACCGCTTCGTATACCGCATAGGCTGTCTGTACATTTTCTACGATGCATCCGACATCAAAAGGAAGCTTTGATGGAGGAACCTCTCTGCGCAAAAGAGCTTTTATGAGCTGCTTTTCACTACCCTGTGGGTATTTTGTACGTAGCGTAATAACCCGCAAGGAATGCTTATCTGCCAGGCTGAACTGCTTGTTACTCTTTATCGTGTCAAGAACTAGCTTCATAGCAGAAATAGCCTGTGGCTTGTTATCTTCTATCGCTATTATCCCATTCTTGATGCCCGTGGCTTTCATGATTAAAAAT
>Ga0222695_1000920_pt1 | contig 13525 bp, 13 predicted proteins | sample AntAcemetage1398_FD_179834 | JGI IMG/M metagenome (GOLD analysis project Ga0222695, IMG submission 179834) | Saline water microbial communities from Ace Lake, Antarctica - #1398 | ecosystem: Environmental > Aquatic > Non-marine Saline and Alkaline > Saline | place: Antarctica: Ace Lake...
TGCAATTCTTCCATCCTGCATAACAAGAAAACCTCCTAAATTCAAAATATTTTAGAAACTTTTGTAAAATCAGCCGAAATGGTTTGAGACCTTTGAAAAATGTTCAATTTCGTTCAAGATCAAGGCGCGTGAGAATTTTAACCGCAGGAATATAGTAAATATTTCGAGGATTAAAATTTAAACGCAACGCAAAGATTGGGCGAAAGGGGACGTTTTTCAAAGGTCTCGGTTCTTTTCATATGAAAAAAGACCCCCTTAGTCAACCATCTTTTGCTCGTGGCTTTGATGTCCACAACATTTAAATATATGTCTTGTCGACAATAATTCAATAGCTGGAATCAGATAAATCCCTTTGAAATGCAGAGATTGTCAAATAGTTGAGTCCCGCCTGAGATTGATAGGAAGATAAATCCCGCAAGACGGGAATGAATGCCACTCATTACGAATTTATCACTATTTGAATCAGTGTAAAAAACTGCGAGGGCGGCCAGACTGGACCGCCCCCGCGCTACAAATAGCACCGGAATCCTTCGCGTGTTAGCGATAGAAGGTGCTACTCTCCCTGAGGCTCTTTCTGCAGTTCCGCGAGACGCCTCTTGATCTCATCAAGGCTCCCCTTTATGGCATCGGTCTCGGCCCTGAGTACGTTAATCTCTTCCGAAGGGCCCATGGAATAGGGCTGAGGACCGTATCCTGGACCGGAATAGCCTCTCGAAGCGGGATAAACGTCTTGTACCCCGTAACCTCTGCCATAGCCTCGGCCTGGGCCATATCCTCTTCCAAACCCGCGACCTCCACCAAATCCACGGCCGCGTCCCAACGGATTTTGGCCTCCTGCGGGATTACAAAACCCTCGACCGCCGCCGGTCATGGGTCCTCCTCCCTGTGGACCTGTTCTATCAAATCCTGGCATGCTGAACACCTCCTTTCAAAATGGTCCGCCCCGACCACGCTGGCGCCTTCTCCTCCTGTTAGGCGGCATCTCAAAATCACCGCCCTCAATTCGAAGGACCTTGCCCATCACCAAGACCTCAGCTACAATCCTCCTCGCCTCACTCAGGATTCTCCCAAAGGTAGGGCGAGACACGCCCATCCTATCAGCCGCGGTCTCCTGGTCCAGTCCCTCAAAATCGTTCAGCCGGATTGCCTCTAGGCCTTCAACAGGGAGAACGATCTCTTCCCTGCCCCATGGCGGTAATCGGTTTGGCTGAAACCCGTTCACAAGGGGGGGTACCTGCACAAATCTTCTTTTACGCGGTCTGGGCATCATTTCCTCCAATTAGTTATGAACGGACGCTCATAATATAAATATTAACCTTAGCTTGTCAAGTAGCTTTTTGAGCATATGATCATAATTTGCGAGATGTTGCGATTTCGGTGAAATCCTGAGATATTTTTAAAAAGGTGCAGTAGGGAGTTATTTAGAATTTCCCCATCTTGTGAAGATAATGATAGGACACTATTCCTACTGTGGTAGAGAGATTCAAGCTGCGAACCTTACCCCAGATTGGTATAGCATAGCAGGGATAGGATTCTCTAATAGTGAAAGGCAATCCTTTGGTCTCCTGGCCAAAGAGAAGATAGTCTCCATGGTTAACTTTCGCCTCAGTATAGGCCATTGATGCATGACGGCTAAAGGCGATTAGTCTTCCATTTTCACCCATATCTGCCAAAAAATCTTCAAAACTAAGATGGTGACAAACATCGACTTCGTGCCAGTAGTCTAACCCTGCCCTCTTGAGATGTCTGTCATCGACCCTGAAACCCAAAGGGTGAATCAGGTGTAATCTTATTTCAGCGGCCCCGCACAACCGGGCGATGTTCCCGGTATTGGCGGGTATTTCGGGCTGATAAAGGACAACATGGAGGTGGGGATACTCGAGCGTTTTGTGTCTTATCTTAGTAATATCGTTAGTCATGGAACTGTCACGATCCTACCTTTCCCCTTGCTCGGATAGTCAATTACCTTCAAATTGCGGGCATAGTCAATGACCACTTTATAATCGATCAGATCCGTTTTCCTCCACTCAATAGAACCGGGTTCCAGGTAAAGATATCTCTTAATGTTTTCAGGACGGGTACAGTAGGAGTTGTGGGTCAGGGTGTAAACGCGATCAGGGGAAACAGATTCTCCGCCGATCTTGGCCTCAATGACCCTCCTGCCTGCCGGTCTTCGCGGGTCTACTCTATAAGTTATTCCTGATACCTGATTTGAAAAATCGAGCGCATCCCCTTCGATGATTTGCATGATCTGTGCCCCGGTAACTTTTCCCACCACCAGACGGTTTTGAAAAGGGCACACGGCCTTGAAGTCCCCTTCATTGAGTTCTCGAGGTTCGTCCTGATACACCCTGAAATCCATCCTCAAAGAGGAGCTGTTGGTCATGGCCACATCTGTTCCGGTAGCCCATCTAAAAGCATCGGTGACAAAATCGCCTAAGCTGTTCTCCTGTCTCCGCGAAAATGACCCTGACAGGGAGTGGTTAAGAACAGCAACGCTTTTTCCGCCCAATGCATCTACTTGTTCCTTCACCAGCATGGTGACATGGCCTAAGGGAGAAGGCATCAGGGTTACGATTCGGTTTTCCAAGGTAATGATTTTTCCCTCTTTCACCAGAAGATCAACCTGCCCATAACATTCGTTCATGGCACCCGCCTGAAAAATGTAGATGCCGTTTTCGACCAATGGTTGTTCAAACATCAGGTGATTGTGGCCGGACAAAATAACATCTACCCCTAACTCAGCCGGCAAGGCCTTAGCAAGCCTAACGATGTTCCCCATATTGTCGTGGACCATGAGCACCGTCAGGTCAAGTCGTCCCATCCCAGGAATAGTCCTATTTAGCGCCGTGAACATCGGAATTATCTTTAACCCTTGCGCCTCGATGGCAGTGAGGACACGTCCATTTCCCGTTAGGAGCAGTCCTATGAAGCCGACCCTCAATCCTGACTCGCATCGGACAACCTTGCAGTGTATATAATAGGGTCGATTTTCCACGGTTACAAGGTTGGCACAGAGAAGCCCCGACCAAAACGAGCCGGGTGCCGGGACTCCGTAATCAAACTCGTGATTACCGGCAGAGATCAGGACCCTTTCCCCAAAACCCTGCCTATCCAACTGTTTCCAGAAATGGTTCCAGATCATTAATTCTGATACACCTTTCATCTCGTCCGGAAGGTTTGGACCGGTAAAGAGATCGCCGGACATGGCGTAAAAGGAGTTAGGTTTTTTTTCAAATAGCGGGGTGAGGATCCGGGCCATTTCTACCATGCCGACTCTTGTAGAAGAGGGAAAAAGCCAGCCGTGAAGGTCATTCTGATAAACAATCGTTACTCTTTCCTGGGCCGCAGAAGGGATCGGGATTGATACAATAAGAAGGAGAGCGATTATGAAAAATTGTAACTTTTTCATGGCAATAACCTCAACAAAGTCATCGTGTGACAGTTCCACCAATATTGGTGCAAAAGTCACCTTTACAAACCCACAGCCCTTTCAGCAAAATCATAGACCGGAACGTGAATGATCTTAGCATGTTCCGCTCTTCGCGATCTGGTTGATATGCGGTCACAATAACCACCAATGGCAGCAGAGACGCCTGGACATGAAGGACTCGTCCTACCCGTATTTTACCATAAATTGAAAATTGGCAGATATCTCACCCTCGTTAACTCCTCGTTCCCAGGCGCTGTCTTGCCTTACGGCAAATCAAGTTCTTGGCAAAATCTGTGAACAGGAATAACTCTTACATTATTTTTTTCATAATCCCGATCACTTCCATGCACCTGATAAAATTTCGGGATCGGCGTTCTTTCCATAAAATAGTAGATGGCCGGGTTTATATTTTTATCTCCTGCCTTACATTCCACCGCAAAGAGTGGCGCCTCTTCTTTCAGCACAACAAAATTTATTTCCCGCTTGTCCGTATCCCGCAGAAAACGAAGCTCCATACGAAAACCTTCTGTATCTTCAATAAAATGACAATACTTTAAAAGTTGTGACGCAATAAAATTTTCAAATCTCGCGTCATGATCAGGAACAATGGACCAGTCCCATAAATAGAGCTTTCTTTCCTTTTTAACCGCTCTTGTTTTTGGCGGGCCGTATGGTGAAATGCGAAAACAGTAATACATTCTTTCAAATATCTTAAGCCACCGTTCCACGGTTTCATGGGCAACATTTAGAAGCTCTCTTAAATTCTTCACTGAAAGAGGAGATGAGATTCTTCCTGGTAGTTCATCTGCAAGCAGTTCAAGCAGACTTATCTCTTTGACGTTCTCAAGATCTCTGATATCTTCATATATTACCCGCTGAAGTCTTTCCCTTTGCCATCTCCTCCAGAATTTTTCTTCGCCTCTCAGGCATGGTTCGGGAAATCCTCCGAATTTTAATAATATCTGAATGTCATCTTTTGTGGGGGTCGGGTTGAGTTCTCGCGGAGAAAAAGGATGAAGCCGGTAATAATGGTATCTGCCGTGCAAGGAATCACCGCCCTTGTTGTAATAATCGAGCCTTGCCGATCCTGTAATAATAAATGATATTTCAGACCTGTTTGTGTCGTAAAATCCTTTAACCAGATTTCGCCATCTTGCGAATTTGTGTATTTCGTCTAATATAATGCATTTCTGATTTGCAGGCAGTTCTCCCTTAAACAATGACGATCTTACGCCAAGATCACCCCAGTTCAGGTAGGCGGGGTGTTTTTCACCGGGTTCAGGCAGAAAGTTCAATGCAAAGGTGGTCTTTCCTGTTTGCCTCGGTCCGCCTATAAAAACTATGGTTGACTTCAGGTCTTCCTCAACCGGTTTTTTTATGTACCGTTCATATATTTTTTTCATGATAAAATCACCATAACACGATTTTACTCATGAGTAAAGTAAGGTATGTATGATTTCAGGCATGGGGGAATGGTTTACTGTTTTTAGCAGGGAACCCCGTATGCATTCCCTCAATGGGTTTAACCAACAGCCTGTTGCGGGTTTGGATTATCCAAAAGGCAACAAAGTAAGTAACCAACGCATTATACACAATGGGCTGCTCATTAGTTTCAAGCAGCATTTTAGAGCAAAATAGCCAACAGCAGATGCCTACATCTTTTTGCCTCTGTTTGGCCGCCTGATATGATTTTTTGGAGCATAATGCATGTGTGAATTGAAATTAGGAGGCACAACTTGCATTGTGAATTAAGGTACTTCAGTTTTTGTAAAATCTTGCGATCTTTCCTGGCCCTGGCTTTTACATCCCTGACAATGTGGCTTACTGTTGAATATGAAATGCCAAATAACTCCCCGATCTTTTGATTGGTCAGCGAACCGGTTTCCCACAGAACATAGACAACAAGATCCCTCTTCTGCTTGTCCTAACCATATATCCTCTGAGATGTCCTGTATTTCTGCAAATCGCAGTCAAGAAGGATACATGCCTGCTTGAAAATCTCTCCAGGGTTGCTTCGCTTCGCAACTTTTCTTTGTTGAGGTATTTCTTTATGGGCCTCACCTGATAGATAGTTTGACCTGATTCGGTCCACAAACTGCTCCGCACCTAAATAAAGGCCATGTCGAATATTCTCCCGAAGTCGCCTTTCCTCCCCGGAATAGACCTGCACTTTTTCTCGGTATGCCCTGTTTCTCTCCCTACCCGAAAACTGCGACAGGATTAGATCCGTTTTGAGCCACTCCACCCCCTTCCTGCCGTATGCATAGACCAAGTAGCTGCTCCACCGATAATTCCCAAGACGCTTTACCATACCGGCCCGCAGGGGATTCCTGTGAATATAACAGGATAACTCCAGCATATAGGCATCATTTTCAACAAGGATGCTCTTGAAACGCCCCTGAAACAAATGCCCCGAACGACCATGTCGATTGTTTAATCGCCTGGTATAGGTGACACCCAGCCACTGCATTGTTTTAGAAAGATTGGCCCTGTTCGTTCGTAATAACAGGTGATTTGACATCAATACGAAGGCAAATACATCTATCTCAAAACGCTCTACTGTTTCGCCGACCGTATCCAGGAACAAGCCTCGGTCGTTATCATCGTAAAAGATATCCCGCTGCTCATTTCCTCGGGAAAGAACATGATAAAATGCCCCTTCATATTCAATGCGCCATGGCCTGGACATAAGCTACCTTCTCAAACGAAATCATAAAAACCATATCACACTTCAACGCACAATGCAAGATGTGACACCAGATACCACGCCGTTTTTGTCTTGGATACGGCCAGACTCTTACTGGGATGTGGTTGTGGCTCACCTGCCTCTCGCCCTCGTTACAGGAATAGCATTGTTGCTGCCACACCTGATTTCATGCGATTCCCTACCCTTGAAGAAATGCACATTTCTCAGTCTGACAGGTTATCCATGCCCGTTTTGCGGTTTTACCCGTTCGTTTTGGGCGATCGCTGAAGGAGACTGGGCCTTCGCAGTAAACAACGCACCTCTGGCCTGTTTGGCATATATAGCAACCGCCCTTCTGTTCGCCTGGCATATAACAGCCCTCTTAACCCTACAACGTTACTTAATAACGAAACTACTTGACATTAGCCTCATGATTTGCCATACTACGAAACAACCCTTTAACGTAGGAAGCAAGCTATGTTACCAGTTTCGCGAAAAGACGAATATCTTTATTCGGTTCCAAAGTTTGACCTTGGCAAGGGCGATATTAACAATTTTATGAATGAACTCGTAGGGTTTCATGATCAATGTTCCGATTGTTTTCATCGTAGCGAATCCAGAGAGCACTTTTTCAACTACATGGCAGGGCAATTTAGCGACCTGGAACGAAAATCCATTGAACCCATTGCCTTAGCAGTTAAAGACGGAAATGTAAGGGCATTACACAGCGATTTGTAAGCATTGCGCCATGGGATGATGATAAAATCATTACCAAATATCGTAGTCTAGTTAACGAGGATTTCGGAGACCCAGATGGAGCTTTGATTTTTGATGAAAGTGGCTTCATCAAAAAGGGTCAGGACTCAGTGGGGGTAGCTCGGCAGTATTGCGGCACAGCTGGCAAGGTCGACAACTGCCAGGTGGGTGTCTTCGCTTCCTATGTATCACAGCATGGGTACGCAATGGTCGACAAACGCCTGTTCATCCCTGAACAGTGGTTTTCGGAAGAATACCATGAGCGTCGGCAAAAATGTAATATGCCCGAGGACTCTGTGTTTCAAACCAAGCCGCAGTTGGCTACTGAAATGCTACTGGATATCAATTCGGAAAACGTATTGCCTTTCAAATATGTCCTTGCCGATTCAATATACGGAGTAAGCCCCGAATTCATTGGAGCAGTGGAAAAGTTACCAGGCATAACCTACTTAGTATCGGTCCCCAAAAAGACCCTTTGTTGGCTTAAACGACCGATGACCATTGGCAAGCAGTATCGATGGGGTGGCAAGGTACGAACCAAAACAGTTCTGGCCGACACCAACAGCAAACCGGTATCCTTCTGTGAGCTGGCCAAAAACATCAACGATTATTTCTGGTACCGTCGCCAGGTGTCAGAAGGGACCAAAGGCCCCATTGTGTATGAGTTTACCCGGCGTAGAGTAATCTTGTCTGCTGCGGGGCTGCCGGAAAAACCCGTATGGCTGCTTATTCGACGCACCATCAGCGACGATCCTCAATACAGCTATTTCATCAGCAATGCTTCGAGAAGTAAGCGACTAAAGACCCTTGTTTGGCTCAACGGCTTGCGATGGGCAATCGAACAATGTTTCGAGGAAGCCAAAAGCGAATTGGGCATGGACCACTACGAAGTGCGCAAGTTTATGGGATGGCATCATCACATCCTGACTTGTATAATGGCTCATTTCTTTCTCTGGCATCTGAAGATCAGATTGGGGACAAAAAGCACCATCTATTACGCTATCGCAGCTTAGAGTATTGATCAAGCTACTATTGCCAATGAAAAAACACACTATTGAAACGTTGATTGATCAGGTTGTTTGGATCCAGAATCGAAACCATCGTGCCTATCTCTCACATAGGCGAAAGCAACTATTAGTTTTATCAAAGAGTACTAAGTAACGTTGTAGGGTTAATAGGTGTCAGACTTGTAAGCGGTCTGCTCCATTTATTGAGATCTTTCCATGTAGGCTGGCTAATCGTCGCGATGCTTGTTCTCAATTGGGCTTACAGACTCGGCCTTGGGAGGATGTAAATCATACTCTCCAGGGAAAAGGAAGCTCGGAATTCACGATCCCGGACTGCATGGGCGATTGGGGAAGAGGCGTGTTTCTCCTGCATTGCATAAAAATGGAGTTATTTTGAGCGAGGTATGACCCGATGGGGCCCGCCTTCCCATGATAAAGAAATAGCCCCCTGGAGAGATATCAGAGAACCGCCAGTTACAAGTGGTCTCATCAAACTTGAAAGGAATATGGCTTAGCACCTCAAAATATCCTTTCGAATTCAGACGGCACAGGGTAAAATCTTTTTGATAGGACAGCTTTTGTTCTGAGCATGCCCGGTCAGAGGAACAAAAATTGATCAGAAGACTGGATTTATCAACCTTATCTGGGCACCGTTCGTTTCCAGAGCCGCCTGAAACAGGGCCGTTGTCGAACAAATGCAGCCAGCTCTTGCCTGAAAAGACCTCCACGCGTTCCCAGTCAGGAGAATATCGGGCCGGGATGCCAAGGGAGCGAAAAATGGCCACTGTTACAATGGCTCGCTCGATTTCTGTGGTGATCCTTCCGGTCTTTATAATAAGCCCAGGAGTCAGTAGGGGACTCAAGGGGGTCCTTACAGTTGTTTTTAGACTGCCTGCAAAGGCTTCTATTTCAGAGACCACAACCGGAAATTTCTGGCCATGCAAATAAGAGAAACGCCGTGTTATTTCTTTTCGCCAATCCGACCATGGTTCCAAATAAATCCGATTGTTAAGCACATCATTCTGGAAGAGGTCCTCACCATAATTTATGCCCATGGAAAATGCCTCCAGCCTGGCTGCCGTGGCTAAGGCCATTTGATCTGGAATGGCGCCGGGAATACACTCCACCAAATCTTTGCGGTCCATGATACGCAGGGTGTATTCCAGAGAGGGTCTGAGCTTCTGGGAAACAGAGGCCAGTAACCCGAGGAACTGGAAGCACTGACTCCCAGAGGCCTTGAGCGCTCCGATCAGCCCGGCCTTGGATGAAGAGGGTTTTCCCCCACCCTGAGTATGGAAAAAGTTGGAGACCGCAGTTTGGTACCTCTCGAATTTGTCCTGATGAATTCGTGACAGTCTGGCGGTTTCCTCTTTTAAGGTCGCCTTCCTGCGCGTTTGTTTGTGATGTCTGACACGAAAAGTCTTGGGTTCAGGTGGAGGCGCCATATGGTATTCCCGGGCAAGGGGGTTTGGGTGCTCAAGATCCATGGTCACTGTCAGGGGTTTCTCTGACATAAGCTGAATAAGCTGGAAATCATAGATGCCGTCTGACATCACTGAAACCAGATAGGCACCAAGGCCTAATTCCATACTGCTATGTCCCTTTTTATTGCACTTCATAGAGGCTACAGGTCTCAGCGATCCGCTATTATAAACGGAAATATAAACGGGTACGTTCGGGAGAGGTCCACCCTTTTTGTCCAGTACCTGCACATTGAGGGTCGTTGTGGGAGCGTAAAAAGATGTGGTATTGAGTAACGTGTAGCCAGGGCCTGAGTGGAGTACTTTTTTTCCCTGAGGCCAGTCATTTCCATAAACAGATGCAACGCTTATGGCAAGTCGATGGACAACGTTTTCAAACCAGGGTTGGTCCAACGCTTCCTGCGGAGTGCCTGCGTCCAGGAAATGCCATTTGCCGTCCACCCAGATTTCAACCCAGGCATGGTTGCCGTCTGCGTGCTGCCAAAAGGGCGTATAACACTGCCTGGCCGGGATACATACGCTTCTGGCTGCAGCGATAAAGAGGACATTCTGTTCCTCACATCGTCCCCATCCTCTTCTGCATAACGAGAGCGGACCAAGATCACGGGCTGATGTTGGACGATATTGGACCTGTTCGCAGTACCATTTGTTGATCTCCAGGGCCGCCAGGTCCATGTCAGTGCGTTGGCATAGGAGTGGCGCGAGCTCTTCAAAAAATTCCCTCCGCCACGCCTCTGGAGGTTCTTGACTTATTCTGTGGGGCAAGACAAAATAGAGAAAGATGTCCCATGGTATTCGGTCCCCCCAGGGCATGATTTTTTTTGCCAGGAAGGCATATTCCAAATTCTCTTTTAGCTGAGATGCATTGAGACTTGCTGCATCAAAAAGAGGGAGATTGCCGACGATGAATTCAGCGGCCTTTCGCCTCTTGTCCCCCTGGGGATAGGTTTCGAGAAATCTTTCCAGTTCCTTTTCGTTGCTTCCGCAGGCATTGAGCACCCTCTGTACCTCAGGGGGATATTTCTCTGCATTGGCTGATGGCTGTGGCGTCGCTAAATAGCACCAGATAATCATGAGGCTCATGAAAGATAAAATCCCGGATCCCCTGAACCGGACAAACCGCAAATCAAATATTGAATATTGAATATTGAAGATTGGCGGGTCTTGCTTCTTGTTTCGATGATCGGCCATTTTTTAAAGTCCAGCAAAGAAAACGTTTGCCTTCAATTCGTAGACTGAAAGGCTTCTCTCGGTGGAAAATCCGTCGTCAAAATCTTACCCTTAAGATACTCATTGTGCATGAAAGAGTCAGAGAAAAATTTTTCCCCCATTAAAGCCAGGACCCTTTTCTTGAGCCTGGCGGCAACCGCCTATTTTGTTTTTGTTTTGTTTTCCCATGAGTGGGTTTCACTTCTTTACCTAAAGATCTTCAATCAGTTCGGACGGTCAACCATGGAAGCGTCCATGCATCTCGGAACATTGCTGATGGGAATCGCGGTGATTGCAGGTTGCCTGTTTATTCTCAAACAAAAAAAGAGTCTGAATGTTCAAATACTTCTTTTGTGGGTAAGTATGGTTGCTTTGATCATTTTTGCCGATATTTTTTTAATCGTAACAAATATTGAGCGGATACACTATATTCAATATGCATTTTTGTCAATTTTGATCCGAATGATCATTCTTGACAATTATTTTGCTCTATTTTTGACTGTTTTGGCCGGTGTTCTGGATGAGCTATTTCAATATGTTTGGGCGCCTGAGTACACAAGATACCTGGATTTTAATGATTTTGTACTCAACCTTTTGGGAGGCTTGTTTGGTATTTTGCTGTATCTGACATTTGTTTCAAAAGAACGCCTGATCAATCGGTATATGACTAAAGCTAAGGTCAGTGTGTATGTGGCGTTGGGATTGGTCTTAGGCGCTGTGTGGTTAGGTATTTGGGGGGGAAGGATTATCTCCTATGATCCGCAGGAAAGTGAATTCAGCGTCATTAGAGAAATAAATGGCAGAAAGGTATTTGTGCTCTCTTTTGTTCAATATCCTGCTTTTTGGACCTTGACGGATTATGGAAGACGGTACCATATCCTCTCACCCTTGGAGGGGACGGCTCTGCTCGGGATCTTGTTGCTCGGATATAAGTTTCTGTTGGGAGGCAGATTGCAGCATGGCCGGCGCAACTCAGGGAGGGTAGGCTCTTGAAAATTCTGTTAATGGCGTCATTAGATTGCAGGCGGTGGAAGTCATTAAGGGCCTTAAAACCGAAGAAGAAACCGTCTATAATTTGAAGACGTTAGACTGGCCTCTCATTTCCTATCCAGCCTTCCAACTCGGGGTTTTTCTCACAGGGTCATGGATTCAGTTTGAACCCAGTAAAATTCTTGACCTCCTTCATGAGGAAAAAAAGAAAGTCATTTGATGTCCCAACCAAGGAGATATCTTTCTTGCTTATATTGACATTGTTCACTCTAATGCTATCGGTCAATACTGAATCATGACGATAATTCGCTTCAAATGATCCACGAATGAACAGATATTTAATGAGTATCCCCTTTTCAGGTTTATCCTGAGTTTTTTGACGTTTTTTTTCGTCTATTTTTCCCTTTTCAGGTTGCGTATGGACTTTCTTATCTATAATGTTCTTACTCGTTTTTCTATCCAATTCAAAAAAAACATCATTCAAAATTACTTCATTTAAAATTAGATTTCCATAAATTAAGGAGGAATAATCAACGTCAACAGTCACCCCCTTTATTTTCAGGTGCCACCTGATATCGGTATTTCTCAGAGTCCTTATGTGGACATTCTCCGATCTTATGGTCCCTTTCAGAAGGTCAAAATCGGTTTTTGTACCGCCTATTTTGCATTTCCAATTTTCTTCCATCTTGCTTTTCAGGTGGTTTACGAAAGGTCGAAGGATGGGGGAATTCGGGACGAAAAACAACGTCACAACGACAACAACAATCGGCACAATGAAATATCTGAGTTTTCTCATCATTTAGCAATAGGCTTTAGTGCAATAGCTTCTATATGTTGCAGCATTATGAATAACCGTTTCCGCCGGTAACAGAAAATGCATAATACGATGGCATGAAAGTAATTGTCATTTCGGGCTATTCCGAATCATCTCCTGCAACCGGCGTTTGTCCGGAAAGACAGCCCCCTTTCTCTTTTTGGTCTTTTCCCTACCTGCTTCATGGGGGAGGTTTAACTTAAAATAGCCAATCAGAACCCAGCCTATCAATAGGAGATGGTAGGCATGAGGCAGTAGGCTTGAATTTTCAGAGAAAACCGTTCAACAGCCGTTTTGAGGCATTCAAGAAACCTCTCCCGGTTTCTAAACAGGTTTTGCCCGGGATTGCCTCGGTTCATCACGTGATAGCCTGTATTCGACAGGGGCCAGGCCAAGCTATCATATTGATTATGCAGGTATAATGCCCCCAAAACGTGCGTTTTCAGGCCCCATTAGATCGTTTCGATTCCTAAAAGCTCGTTATAAGGAATAAAACTATCCATGGAGTTCTGCGAATAATGCTTTTTTTGCCCTTAAAAAGTGCGATATAAGGGCTAAATAGTCGCATATTTCTGAATGTTCTTTAATGGTTCTATTCGGTTAGCTTGGCCCCATCAGAATTTTTTGATCCAATTTTGACGCCCATGTAAAAAGTCTCCAAGGCCGTCACTCCCGCGAAAGCGGGAGTCCACAAGTGGTTGAATTCCCTGGATTCCCGCTTTCGCGGGAATGACGAAAATGGGTGTTTTGCGACTTTTTGCGAGATCATCAATTTTATTTTTTGTGAGTTTTGCGCCTTTTTGCGGCGTCATCAAGTTTCCACGCTTAGCGGGATCTTTGACAAGTATAGCAGGATTACAGTTCGATCATTGGCCCGGGCTCATTCTGCCTTCCGATCAGTATGTCGGTTTTCCCAAGATCGCAGTTCCCAAGGACCTCTGCCGCTGTCTGATGGGCCTTGTCAGGATGATTATTGGTTTCACTCAGGTGGGCAAGGACCACTAATCTCAAATCGACATGGGAAACAGCGGCAAGGAGTTCTCCGCCCTGTTGGTTCGAAAGGTGTCCGTCTGGGCCCTTTATTCTTCTCTTAAGGTACAGAGGATAAGGTCCGTCATTCAACATATCCGGATCATAGTTGAATTCCAC
>Ga0222695_1000928_pt1 | contig 13496 bp, 11 predicted proteins | sample AntAcemetage1398_FD_179834 | JGI IMG/M metagenome (GOLD analysis project Ga0222695, IMG submission 179834) | Saline water microbial communities from Ace Lake, Antarctica - #1398 | ecosystem: Environmental > Aquatic > Non-marine Saline and Alkaline > Saline | place: Antarctica: Ace Lake...
CTTTAAGATTCAAATAAAAGACAAATTGCTATAAAGATGAGATTTTGATAATCTGAGATGTTTGAGTTTTGAAATTAGCTCACTTGTTCAATACTTTTAAAAATGATGAGTTTATTCTCCTTGATGAGAAAAAACTTGAAGTTTTGATAGATAATATCCTGGAACTTAATGATGGCTCGGCAAAGTCACATATGAAACTTGCAAAGATCGCAATCAAGAAAGGTATGTCCGAAATGGCACTTGAACATTCGTATTTGGCAGTCAAGTTGGATCCGGACTTAAAGTCTGAAGTTGCAGATATTGTAAAGTTCGCAAAAAAGAGAATTCAGCAACTCTCCAGCGAAAGAATGGAGCCTAAAACCTTCAAGATCAACAAGAGTAATGTTTTAAGAAAAAATTAAATCATCTGTGATTGCAGTGATTTCATGTTTTGCTCTTCAAAAATATTGACAACTTTAGATTTTTAACCATTATAATCGGTGCTTTGTTCATTTTCATTTTAAGTTTTCGCGGAGGAGTGGCCGAGTGGTCGAAGGCGGCGGTCTTGAAAACCGTTGACGTGCAAGCGTCCGTGGGTTCGAATCCTACCTCCTCCGCCAGTATTTTATATGCGGAGAGGTGACCGAGCGGCTGAAGGTGCTCGCCTGCTAAGTGAGTGTGGGGGTTAAACTCTACCGAGGGTTCGAATCCCTCCTTCTCCGCCATTTTTTTGTGTGCCCATAGCTCAACTGGATAGAGCGTTTGGCTACGGACCAGAAGGCTGGGGGTTCGAATCCTCCTGGGCATGCCACTGATAATGATGGAAAACAAATTAATCTATATGAAAAGGGCCCTGGAACTTGCTTTTAAAGCAAGAGAAGAAGGTGAAGTTCCTGTCGGTGCCGTAGTGGTCTTTGAAAGCCGGATAATAGGTGAAGGTTATAACCGGAGAGAAGCAACCAATTCTCCAACATCCCACGCAGAAATAGAAGCAATTGAAATGGCTTCAGATAATTTAAAAAGCTGGCGGCTGGAGGATTGTGATCTTTATGTAACTCTGGAACCGTGCATGATGTGCAGCGGTGCTATTGTGCAATCAAGAATTAAGAGACTGTTTTTTGGTTCAAGAGATCCGAAAGCCGGGGCAGTTAGATCTCTTTATAATCTCCTGGAGGATGATAGACTTAACCATCAGGTTGAAGTTTATGAGGGATTGCTCGCAGATGAATGCTCTGCTATCTTAACGGAGTTCTTTAGAGAGGTTAGAGTTTCTCAGAAGTTAAAAAAGTTGGCTGCTGAAGAAAAGTCAGACTTATAGCGGAGAGATGTCCGAGTGGTCGAAGGAGCTTGACTCGAAATCAAGTGAGCTCTTAATGGGTTCCTAGGGTTCGAATCCCTATCTCTCCTCCATTATTTTTATAACGTTCATTGATTTTGGAGAGGTGTCCGAGAGGCCGAAGGAGCACGATTGGAAATTGTGTGTAGTTCACGCTACCGAGGGTTCGAATCCCTCCCTCTCCGCCATTTTTTATTGTGGCCGGGAGCTGTACAACAGACCCCACAAACCCCGTCAGATCCGAGAGGAAGCAGCGGTAGTGGAATGTTTGTGTGTTGCAGTTTTCCCGGCCTTCATTTTTTGAATCAATCGCAAAATTTTAAATTAGTTGGAAACGTTTAGTAGTTGAGACTATTCTGGATTTTTGTGAGTATCTCGTCCTTAGAAAGATCTTCAGAGATAGAAAGTTCAGTTGAAATAATTTCTTCCGCTTCACAAAGAAGTTTGTCTTCTCCGTAGCTAAGCCCCTTTTTCTTTTTAAGATAGTTAAGATTTGAAATAACAGAAGCTACATCATCAATCTTCCCTGTCTTCATTTTGTCCTGAAGAAAGCGGTAGCGCTTATTCCAGTTCATCTTAAGAAGATCCTGATTTTTGTGCTTGAAACAGCAGTAAACAGAATTCGCAGAATCTTTTTCAGTTATTGTCCTAAGTCCCATATCTTTTGCAGAATCAACAGGTACAAAAACTTTAGATCCGTTCGATATCATATTTATGACGTAACAGTTGATATCGTTTTGTCCGAGACTTCTAGTTTCAATAGATTCGACTTTGCCAACACCATAATTTGGATATACAGCCAAGTCGCCAGGTTTAAAACACTTCATGATATACCTCCAGAACTAAATCACAACTTGGCTCAGTATACGGAAATAAAAATAAAAGTCAAGGGGTTGAGCTAAAAAAAGCCTATGATTTCAAATAGTTGTAATAATGACACATTTCGTTCTTTATTTTGAAACAGCTAAGGTGTGTTTTGGCCTTTTAAATTGTCATTTGTTGACTTTTGAGTTTGGCTAATATTGATTCATAACAAGTTCGAGAGTCTTGTTACAGTCAAGCCAGTTTACATAATCACGATTTCTCAACCATGTAAGCTGTCTCTTTGCAAGATGTCTTGTGTTTTTTGCCATAAGATCGGTCAGGTATTCTCTAGTCGCGATCTCTTTGTCAAGATACATTCCGGTTTCTTTATATCCGATAGAGTTGAGAACCGGGCAGTTAAGAGAATTGAAACCCCTATTATTAATCCCTTGAAGTTCTTTGATAATTCCGGAGTCAACCATCTGCGAAGCGCGAAGATTTATTCTATTATATAGTTCGTTTCTATTTATTTCCATTGCAAAGACCTGAGTTTTTCCTGAATATGGTTTTTCCTTGGGAATTTTATTCCAGTCAGATATTTTCTTTCCCGTTTTTTCAAGAACTATCAGTCCGCGTTTTATTCTCTGTCGGTCATTAGGTGATGAGATGTTATTTGCCCAGTCAGGGTCTTTGTTTTCCAGTTCACTATACAGATCTTGCGTTAAGATGCTATCAGTTTTTTGATCAAAAACTTTGTTATCTTCAACACTTATAGCCGGAATTGGTGACAAACCGTTAATAAATGCATCGACATAGAAGTTTGTTCCGCCGACCATGATGGGAACTTTTTTTCTGGATTCAATTTCCTTTACAACCTCTGATGCCATTTTGATATATTCTCCGGCACTGATCTTTTGAGAAAGGTCAAGTATTCCGGTAAGATGGTGAGGAACTCCATCCATTTCATCTTTTGTCGGGGCCGCAGATCCAATTACAAGATCTCTGTATATCTGAACAGAATCAGCGCCTACGATCTCTCCGTCAAGAGCTTTTGCGATCCGGATCGAAGTTGAAGTTTTTCCCGAAGCTGTCGGGCCAAGAAGAACTATCATTGGCGATGAACCTTTTTTTCAAAATCATTTTTAGTCATAGTAAAGAAAAACGGTCTTCCATGCGGACATGTAAGCACGTTTGATTCATTTATATCTTTAAGCAGATGATCGATCTCAGGATCTGTCAATGGATCGTTTTTTCTAACTGAAGCTCTGCAGGCCCTAGTTGCAAGATGAGATAAAAACTCAACTTGCGCTTTATCAGTAAACCCGTAATTTTCAAGCTGCCCGGCCATTTCCTTTATAATTCCGTTCCAGTCGGTTTCATATCCAACAGCGGGAACAGCTCGCAGAATCACTGATTCATCATCAAAAATCTCGACAACAAAACCGGAATCATTAAATATCCCGATATGTTCTTTTATTGTTAAAAGTTCTTTAGGACCAAGTTTTATAACTGAAGGCGCAATAAGCATCTGACTTAAGCCGCTTTTTAAAGAAATGTTTTTCTTTAGTGATGTATATGTGATCCTTTCGTGAGAAGCGTGCTGATCAAGAAATATAACAATATCATTTTTTTCGATAACAAGGTAAACTCCAAAAAGAACTCCCAGTACTTTGTAATCCCTGAACTGAAGGTTGTAAAATGAATCCTGCTCAGGGTTCTTTTCATTGATTTGCGTGAAAGTAGGTATTTCCGGCTGAAAGATTGGAGTTCTGTTTCCTGAGTAATTTGAAGTTGGTCTTTCGCTTGTGAAAATATTTTCATTTTTCTGTGTCTGATGTGAAGTCTGTTCGTATGGTTTTTCTCTAAACATGAGAAGAGTTGAAGAAAGTCCTTCCTGAATTAGAGATGAGATTGCACCTGCGTTGTTGAACCTTACTTCCAGTTTAGATGGGTGAACATTGATGTCCACAAGCTGAGCAGGTATGTTTAGAAAAAGCATGACAGGAGATTTAAACTCTCCACCGATAACTTCTCTAAAAGTTCTGAATATCGCCGCATTTACAAGTCTGTCCCTTATCACTCTACCATTTACAGATGTTACAGAAATTCCGGGAGTCGAAGCAAAGGGGCTCGGAATCCAGATTTCTGCTGAGAAACTGTTTTTTGTAACTATCTGATGAGTAAGATCTTCACTGCTTATCTTCCAGATGGATAAGATCCTTTGCTCAAGGTCCTGATTTTCAGGAAGAGTAAATATCTGTCTTTCATTGTGTATTAGTGAAAATCCTATTTCCGGGTGAATTACTGAGAATTTCTGAATTAGTTCACGAACGAGCGCAAATTCTCTTTCATCGCTTTTTAGAAATTTTCTACGGGCCGGAACATTGAAAAAGAGAGAGTTTGCCTCAACTGATGTGCCTCTTGGGATTGAAACAGGTTTGTTCTCAATGATCTTTCCATTCGCTGAACTGATCTTAAATCCTGCTCCATGCTCCTGCGCACTTGAGATAGAAAATTTTGAAACAGCAGAAATTGAAGGGATAGCTTCTCCTCGAAAACCCATTGTTGAAACATTTGTCAGTTCCTCAACTTCACGGATTTTGCTTGTTGCATGTCTTTCAAGCGACATGAAAACATCCGCTTCGTTCATTCCGTGCCCATTATCTTTTATTGCTATGCGTTTTTTACCGCCTTTTTCAAGCTCAACAATAATGTTTGTCGCATAGGCATCCAGGCTGTTCTCTATCAGTTCCTTGACAATAGAAAGCGGTCTTTCAACAACTTCTCCTGCAGCGATCTGATTAATAACATTTTCTTTAAGTAGTTTGATCTTTCCCATGATTTATGCCAAATTGTCTAATAAATAAAGTAACATAGCGATAAATGTTGTGTATAACACAACCACAGCCGCAAGAACTGTGTACTGTTTGTTCTTTGAATGTGAAATAAGCTCTCCGTCTATTCCTTCAACCTCCTTTACATTTTTAAATACAGTGGAGAAGAAAAGAACAAGACCAAAAAATGCAGTGATCAGTATGAGCCACCAGATAGTATTAAGCTTGGATTCCTTTTCCTTTAAAAATTCAGTTTCAAGTGTATTGCCTGAAAAAAGCAACGGAAGAGTGGTGAAAAAGGAGGAGTTGTAGCTTGTAAAAAAGTTGTATTTTGCAACTCTAGAGAATTTGTCAATACTTGGAGCCAGTTTTATATAATAAGGATCAGAAACTTTTTTTAACAGCTCAGGGCTTTTTGTATAGGAAAGGTATGAAGTTCCAGGTGAATTGGAATTGAAGCTCAGCTGGATCCTATGGCAGTTTTTGTAGTGGTCAGGAAGTTCAACTCCGCGCGCGTTAAGCCTGAGAACATCTGTGCCAAGCCACTTATCCTTTGAAAAACAGTCAACGTGTACATTTGCAATTTCAACAAGTGATACTGCCCTTATTTTATTTTTGTCCACCTGTAGATCGAACATTTTTCCTTTAAATGGTACCTGTGCATTAATTAGATTTCCATCAGTAAACGCGATCTTTATCTTATTTTTTGTTCTAAATATCGTTTTAAAAACGGCATAACCTTTTCGCATCCCAACAGGTTTTCCATTAACGATAATTTCTGTATCTCTGCATGGATCTCCTGTTGCATTTTCAATACAGAAGATGTTTACAGAAGTGTTCATTTCAGGAATAAATCTGAAAAAACGCGGAAGAAGAAAAATTGTGCGGATTCCATCTGTTGGGGGTTGCGGACAATTCTCGGTTTCTTTCTGCGAAAGGTGAATAACGTTCGGGGAAGGAACAGAACTCGGTAGATCTTTGAATTTAAAAGGAAAAACAGTTGAGAATTTGCCAATCTCAGCATGGATCTCCTTAATATCCGGAGTAAGCTTTATTAACTGGCTCTTGATCTTTTTTCCGTTTATGGAAAGTCCGGGGTTTTGAACTATTTCACCGTCTCTGGAAATAACTTTAACAAGAGCCGTAGACCCTGGTTTTACGCTGTCTCCGTATAGATACAGAAAGTAGTTATATTTATTCTGCTGAATGTTAACAAAAAGATAGATGAGGACAAAAAGAGTCACAAGAACACCCGAAAAAAGAATGTGCGGAGCATTTTTGCAGGAAATTCTTTTCATGATACCCATTTTAGTAATAAACCACTTTGATGATTATATTTTTAAGGACAACTGTGGCAAGTTTTTATCCCCGAAAGTCCCTCTCATTTAGGAGAGGGATTTAGGGTGAGGTCTAATTACTTCTTAAATCTTTTCTCGATCTCTTTATAGATTGACTTAACAGCGCCTTCCATGACTCCGTAAGCATCTTCGACAGTCTTTTTGATCTCACGTACAACGTCGTTCTGGATTGCTGACTGTGCTGCTGCAAGTCTTGCGATCGGAACTCTGTATGGTGAGCAACTTACATAGTTAAGTCCTGTTCTGTGGAAGAAATCTATTGATGCAGGATCTCCCCCGTGTTCTCCGCAAACACCGATTTTGATATTCGGTCTTACTTTTCTTCCGCGTTTTGATGCGATCTCAACGAGCTGGCCAACACCTGTCTGGTCAATTGTCTGGAAAGGATCGTCAACGAGGATTCCTTTTTCCTTATAAACTTTAAGGAATTTAACTGAATCATCTCTTGAGTATCCAAAAGCCATCTGGGTGAGGTCATTGGTTCCAAATGAGAAGAATTCAGCATCTTCAGCGATCTCGTCAGCTGTAAGAGCTCCTCTAGGAATTTCTATCATTGTTCCAACCATATATTCAACTGTGATTCCCTTTTCTTCGAAAACTTTCTCTGCAGTTGAGATGATGATCTCTTTCTGAAGTTTGAACTCTTCGCTTTTTCCAACAAGCGGAACCATAACTTCAGGGAAAACCTTTACGCCTTCTTTAGTCAATTTACAGGCAGCTTCCATAATAGCTCTAACCTGCATTTCACTGATCTCAGGGTAAGTGTTTCCAAGACGGCATCCTCTGTGTCCGAGCATAGGATTGAATTCGTGAAGTTCTTCAAGCTTATCCTTGATCTTTTTCTGAGGAACGTTCATCTCTTCAGCCATTTCCTTGATCTGTTTAGGCTCATGAGGAAGGAATTCATGCAGAGGAGGATCAAGAAGTCTGATGGTTACAGGAAGTCCTTCCATCGCCTTGAATATTCCGTAGAAGTCATCTCTCTGATGCTTGATAAGCTTCTTAAGAGCCTTCTTTCTGCCTTTTTCGTCGTCAGCAAGGATCATTTCTCTAATAGCCATTATACGTTCGCCTTCAAAGAACATGTGCTCTGTTCTGCAAAGACCGATACCTTCAGCACCGAAGTTTCTTGCAACTATTGAATCTTTAGGTGTATCTGCATTTGTACGGACTTTAAGAATTCTTCTTTCGTCAGCCCACTTCATAAGTTTGTCAAAGTCGCCTTCGAACGTAGCTTCTTCTGTCGGGATCTGACCAACATAAACTTCACCGGTACTTCCGTCAATTGATATCCAGTCGCCTTTTTTAACAACTGTTGTTCCAACTGTGAACTTGCCTGTTTTGTAGTCTATATGTATTGCTCCACAACCTGAAACACAGCATTTCCCCATTCCACGGGCAACAACTGCTGCATGACTTGTCATTCCGCCACGAGCTGTGAGGATTCCGTCTGCTGCGTCCATTCCGCCGATGTCTTCGGGGCTTGTTTCAACTCTGACAAGGAGAACTTTTTCGCCTTTGTCTTTTTCAATAACTGCGTCATCTGCATTAAAAACCACTTTTCCAGTTGCAGCGCCCGGGCTTGCAGGAAGACCTTTTGCAAGAACATCTGCCTTAGCCTTTTCAGCTTTAATAAACTGCGGATGAAGAAGCTGATCTATCTGATCCGGCTGAACTCTAAGGAGTGCTTCGTCTTTTGTGATCATTCCTTCATTTACCATTTCAACTGCGATTCTTACAGCTGCAGCTGCAGTTCTCTTTCCAGTTCTAGTCTGAAGCATCCACAATTTCTTATTTTCAATTGTGAACTCTACGTCCTGCATATCCTTGTAGTGGTTTTCAAGCTTATGGTAAACTTCAACCAGCTCTTCGTATATTTCAGGAATGTATTCTTCAAGTGAAGGGAAGTCCTTCTTTCTTGTTTTTTCTGCTATTTCGTTGTCTTTTGACCATTTACGGCTTCCTGACAATGTAACCTGCTGAGGAGTTCTGATTCCTGCAACAACATCTTCGCCCTGAGCGTTGATGAGATATTCGCCAAAGAAAAGTCTCTCACCTGTGGCAGGGTTTCTTGTGAAGGCAACACCAGTTCCACAGTCGTTTCCCATGTTTCCATAAACCATTGCCTGAATGTTTACAGCTGTTCCCCATTTATCATCAAAACCGCTCATCTTTCTGTAGTAGATAGCTCTGTCGTTCATCCAGCTACCGAAAACTGCATCAATTGCTCCCCAGAGCTGCTCTTTTGGTTTTGTAGGAAATTCTTTTCCTGTTTCCTTTTTAACAATTGTCATATACTTTTTAACAAGATCTTTAAGGTCTTTTACTTTAAGATCAAGGTCAGAATTGTATTTCTTTGTCTCTTTAATGCTATGAAGTGCCTGTTCAAACTTTTCACCGTTAATACCCATAACAACGTTTCCGTACATCTGGATAAATCTACGATAGCTGTCCCATGCGAATCTTTCATCGCTTTTTTCCTTGATGAGTCCTTTAAGAGTTGTCTCATTAAGGCCGAGGTTGAGGACTGTATCCATCATGCCCGGCATTGAAACTCTTGCTCCGCTTCTAACTGAAACAAGGAGAGGGTTATTTTTATCTCCGAACTTCTTCCCCATTGTCTTTTCTATCTGCTTAAGGTTCTCTTCAACCTGTTCCTTAAGTTCAGGGGGATAGTTACGGTTGTTCTCATAATAAACGGTACACATGTCGGTGGAAATTGTAAATCCTGCAGGAACCGGGATTCCAAGAGAACACATCTCTGCAAGGTTTGCGCCTTTTCCGCCGAGCGCGTTTTTCATTGTTGCATCACCTTCAGACCCTTCAGGTCCGAAAAAATAAACGTACTTTTTTGTCATGATCGTTTTCTCCTATCAAATGTTAAGATAGCTTATATCTCCGATGTTTTGCGTAACAAGATTGGTAACTCTCTCAATTAGCTTAAGTCTGTTAATCCTCACTTTTTCATCTTCCGACATCACGAAAACCGAATCGAAAAATGAATCCAACATGGGTTTCAGTGTAATTATTTTGAGCGCAATATCAAGGTTGTCAGACAAACTAACAATTTCTTTATAAACTTTTTCAGTGGACTTAAAAAGAGCCTTTTCTTCATCCTGTTCAAAGAGGTCAGGGTTGACAGTGTCTTGATAATTGTTTTGTTTTTTTAGTATGTTACGGCCTCTTTTGTAGAGCTGCGCAAGTTCTGCGATCTCTTTGTCCTCAAGCAGTTTATCAATTGCTGCGGCTCTTCTTTTTACTGTCAGCGGAAGGTCCCAACCTGCTCCGGTTACAGCTTGAATGACAGGCGTATCGTGACTGAGAACTGCCTGATATCTTCCTATCACAAACTCTTTGATCTCTTTAGTCTGAACTTTAAGTTTATCATTGTGTTCAAGGACAAGCGAGGAGCAGAATTCAATTATTTCAGAAAGGTTGATGTTTTTTTCAAAGCCGTTGCAGGCAACAGTGAGAAAGGTGAGGGCGTTTCTTCTTATCGCAAACTTATCCTTTGATCCTGTCGGTTTCATTCCGGCCATGAATCCACCTACGATCGTGTCGATCTTATCTGCCAGTGAAAGGATCTTTCCAGTAAAAGTTTGAGGCAACTTATCGTCTGCTGAAATTGGAAGATAGTGTTCATACACGGCGCTGCTTATCTCATTGTCATAACCGCTATTGGCCGCGTAGTATTTCCCCATGATCCCCTGAAGGTCGGGAAATTCAAAAACAACACCTGAAACAAGGTCGTTCTTTATGAGTTTTGCGGCTGTTTTTATCATTTCACATTTTTCGCTGTCAGCATTGAAGTAACTTTCAGCAATAAAGAGGGCGATTTTTGTGATTCTTGAGATCTTGTCTCCGTAAGTTCCCAGATCCTTTTGAAAAAGTACTCCGTTGAGTTTTTCTCCCATTGACATGAAATCATTTGAAAGGTCTTCCGAGTAATAGAAAGCCGCGTCGGCAAGTCTTGCTGAAACAACCTTTTCATTTCCTCTTATGACGACTGAATCTTCTCTTGGAATGTTGTTGAGGATGCTGACGAATTTTTTCACTACGCCTGTATCTTTCTCTTTAAGTGCAAAGTATCTCTGATCTTTTCTGAGAACTTTTTCAATGAGTTCCGGTGGAAGGTCGCTGTACTTAGCGGGCACCGAACCAACAATTGCATGCGGGTATTCGATCATATCTGTGACTTCTTCAAGGAGATGTCTGTCAAGTGAAGTCTCAAGTCCGTTTTTTTCAGCATTTTGGGTTACCAGAGTTGAGATCATTTTTCGTCTCTCATCTCTATCGGCGATAACATAGTGTCCTTTAAGAACTTCGAGGTAATTTTCGCTATTTACCTCAAGCGGACCGTTGCTTAAAAATCTGTGACCAGTTGAAGTCAGTGCAAAATCAATTCCTTCGTAACTGTGTTTTACTGCCTTGCCATTTATTGAAAGGAAGATCCATCTTATCGGTCTGGCAAAGAGAAGTTTTCCTTCTCCCCAGCGCATACTTTTTTTAAAGTTAATTGAGCTTAGAGCAAATTTCACCGCTGGGATAAGAATTTCAATGAGTTCCTTTCCGGTTTCCTCTTTCCATCCTGTGATCACTTCGCCTTTTTTAGAATCTTCAAAAAAGTAATCAGTAATGTTATTTTTCTTAAGGAATGCCTCTCCTGCTTTTGAGAGATTACCCTCAGAGTCTACTGCTATCTTTTTTGGTGCGCCAGTCACTTTTTCCTTAAGGTCAGCCTGTTTTTCAGGGAGTCCCTTAAAAGTAACGGCAATCCTTGAACATGTTGAAAACACTGAATAATCGCTGAATTCAAGTCTGCTAGCCTTTAGTTCTTTCTCAAGACTCTGCCTAATTTGACCGGAAACTGGAACGATGAAACTCGGAGGGAATTCTTCAAAGCCAATTTCAAAAATAAAATTTGCCATATCAGTCTCCTCTCTTTTTCAGATTTTCAACATAACGCTCTGCAATACCGCATGAAAGAGTTCTGATCCTTGCAAGGTATCTCTGTCTTTCTGTCACTGAGATCGCACCTCTTGCATCAAGAATATTAAAAGCGTGGCTTGCCTTTATGCAGAATTCATAAGCCGGTCGTGGCAGACCCTTTGCGAGAAGATTTGTGCTTATTTCTTCATATTTATCAAAAAAGGTGAAGAAATCTTTAGCGACAGCCTGTTTGAAATTAAAATGTGAAAAATCATATTCATCATCTTTATGGACATCGCCATAAGTGACCTTTTCATTCCACATCAGATCATAGACATTATCAACATCCTGAAGATACATGCATATCCTTTCAAGACCGTATGTGAGCTCAAGAGGAACCGGATGAAGATCAATTCCGCCAACCTGCTGAAAGTATGTAAACTGACTGATCTCCATTCCATCGAGCCAGACTTCCCAGCCAAGACCCCAGGCACCCAGAGTTGGACTTTCCCAGTCATCCTCAACAAATCTTATATCATGGTCTGCAGGATCGATCCCGATCGCCTTTAAACTTTCAAGATAAAGTTCCTGAGCCTTTTGTGGACTTGGTTTAATAAGAGCCTGAAGCTGATAGAAACGCTGCATCCTGTTTGGACTTTCACCGTATCTCCCATCTGTAGGTCTTCTTGAAGGCTGAACGTAGACTGAGCTTATATTTGCCGGATCAAGTGAATAGAAAAAAGTTGCAGGATGAAAAGTTCCTGCACCCATTTCGAGATCCCACGGCTGCAATAAAATACACCCTTTTTCCGTGTAAAACCTCTGAAGTCGAAAAATCATTTCCTGAAAGGTGATTCCCTTCATTGTTTCCCCCTTATGAAATAACGCGGGGGAATATACCACAAAAGGTGTTCAAGTCAAAATCTATGAGGTGTTTTTGTGGGTTGCAAGCTCTTTATTTCACACTGAACACTTATTTGACAACATCTTTGTAAAAACCTATACTTATCGAATCATTGTCTTTTCAATTGTTGGAGATTTTTATGAAAATTATATTTTTTGCTTTTTCTCTATTGATCCTTTTCTCATCATGTGATGATGGTGATAAGAACATTGTCGGGGACAACGACCAAGATGTAAATGATGAAGACATTGGCGATACTGGTAACACCGGAAACACAGGAAATACAGGAGACACTGGAGATACTGCCAGCGATGCTGACAAGGGTAATACGGGAAACACAGCAAATGATTCAGATGCTGACACAGCAAATACGGGAAATCCAGTTGAAATGGTTTTAATCCCTGCAGGCAGTTTTTGGATGGGTTCATCGGAAAGCGAGTTGGGGAGAGTCTCAGATGAAGTCCTTCACTATGTTGAGCTGACAAAAGGGTTTTACATGGACACAACTGAAGTGACACAAGGAAGTTTTAATTCACTGATGGAATATAACCCGAGCTATTTTTTGAGCTGTGGAGATGACTGCCCGGTTGAGTGGGTGAGCTGGAATGAAGCGTTAGTTTATGCCAATGCACGCTCAAAAGAGGAAGGACTTGAAGAATGTTTTGACTGTACAAAAACGGCCCCTTACTTTGAATGTTCATTAAAATCCAAGTTTACAAAACCGCAGGACTGCCTTGGGTATCGTCTGCCGACAGAAAGTGAGTGGGAATATGCCGTGAAAGCCGAAACGGACACGGCTTTTTACAGTGGTGATATAACACAGACTCAAAAAAGTCCGCTTGATCCCAATCTTGATGCCATTGGCTGGTATGGAGGAAACTCAGGAGCAAGTTATGAAGGAGCCTTTGGTTGCACTGACTGGTATGAAGGGTCAATAAATTGCGGTACTCAGCCGGTTGGCGGAAAGTTGGTGAACAGTTTCGGACTTTATGACATGAGCGGCAATGTTTGGGAATGGACGATGGACTGGATTGGTGATTATCCGGCTGGAACGGAAGAGAGTCCTTCGGTTGATCCCACAGGTGTAGAAAGTGGTTCCAACCGTGTCCAGCGGGGTGGTAGCTGGGATAACTTCGCTTACTCCTGCCGGTCTGCTTATCGCCTCAACCTTACCCCGGGTTCCCGCAGCTCCGACCTCGGGTTTCGCCTTGTCAGGACAAAGTAACGCTATTCACTATTACACTCTTTATTTCACACCGAACACTTATTTGACAACATCTTTGTAAAACCTTATACTTATTGAATTATTGTCCTTTTAATTGTTGGAGATTTTTATGAGTGTGCCAAGCAAA
>Ga0222695_1000933_pt1 | contig 13377 bp, 24 predicted proteins | sample AntAcemetage1398_FD_179834 | JGI IMG/M metagenome (GOLD analysis project Ga0222695, IMG submission 179834) | Saline water microbial communities from Ace Lake, Antarctica - #1398 | ecosystem: Environmental > Aquatic > Non-marine Saline and Alkaline > Saline | place: Antarctica: Ace Lake...
CCTTTAAAAAATATTTAGTTTTTGGGTTTTCTGGAATTTTCATACGGACATGCTTAAACAACAAATCCATTCTATTGTTGTTTTCAGACACCTCTTCTTCGAGTATGCCACCGCCTACCTTTTTTGATTCAACCGCGCGGTGAAAATCCATAATAATGTCTGCCTTATCGTTGCTTCCTATTACAGAAACATCTGGATTTCCCTCTAATATTTCTGGATACAGAGTATCAAAATATATTGTCGCATATGGATTTTTTCTTCTTACTTCCGCCAAGAGTGGCGTAAGCATTAAAATATCACCGATACCACCTTTACGCTTAATAGTAATAGTTATTTTTTTGTTTGTAATCATGTTTATTGATTTTTCATATACCATTTTTGGGGAGATTGAGCTCATACACTTTGGGGTACCGCAGTAAGAATACCAGCAGGGCGCCCTATCGCACACATGATTCAACCATATCCATGCACCTTCATAAGTACGTAAGCGCATAAGGGGGTTTGTAGGTCCAAACAATCCCAATACTTTTGTTTCTACCGCACCTGCAAGATGTAATAATCCAGAATCAGGGCCAATAATTAAATCTAATTGCTCGATAATGGCGGCCACTTTTTCTATTGAAAAACCATAAACCCTTATTACTTTTTTGTCTCTGTTAAAAGGCGATACAATGGCTTCATTATGAAAAGCAAATATCTTCACATCTTCATTGTAGAATTTTATTAATTCTTCCCACCTGTCCCAACCCCGCTGTTTCTCATAGCTTTTTAACCCAAGACCTATCTTTGTTTTTCCAGTAGCGCCATTTTCTTCTATAAACTTTTTAGCCCATTCCTTTTCGTCTGGCCTTACTTGGTAAGATAGTCTTTTATCGTCAGTTTTTATTCCCGCTGCACTTAAAAATAAATATATCCTGCTTCTTGTGATATTTTTTATTTTAGTTTCATACATTGATGCGGGGCAGGGGTCTGACAATTTTACAACCTTTTCGTAGCCCTCATCCATAAATGGAGTATTGGCTATTTGAGCCTCGTCTATATGTTTATTGTGTTGGGGGATAGCTAAATACTTTTCCGGAACCTGAAAAACTACGTGAGAATTAGGGTAAGTTCTTTTTAGTTGCCTAGCAATAACTGACTGCATTACAATATCTCCAAGGCCACCTGTATTTCTCCATACCAATATGCGCATTTTTTGCGGCTCTAATGTGCGGACTTTTTCTTCTATCCTATCTAACCGCCTTAAAATAGCAGGTAGCATCATAGAGTTTTCCACAAGCTTATCAAACCAGCCCGCAGATACTCCTTTAGGTATTCCGACTTTTTTAACTATTTTCTTTTTCATCTTTACAAAATGGGCAATCCTCGTCGCAAGTGTATTGCCCTATCTCCTGTTTTAAATTGTTTTCTTATCTTGTCTATATTAATATCGTTGTTCATCTGATTAAAACGGCACCTCATCTTGTGGCGCACTTGGGGCGACGTCAATATCTTCCTTTGGTTCCCCTTGATCTGCTGGGCGCGCAGTAGTGTCCGTGCCATCTTTCTTCCCACCCAAAAATTGCACATTATTAGCTACTATCTCAACAGCATATTTCTTCTCGCCATCTGTGCCTTCCCAGCTTCTGTTCTGTATGCGTCCTTCCACAAAAACGGAAGAACCCTTATGCAAATATTCACCACAAACCTCTGCTCTCTTTCCCCAGACTACTATGCGCATAAAGGTAACTTCTTCCTTCTTCTCGCCATCTTTTGGCTGATAAACCCTGTTAGATGCTACTGTAAAGGTTGTTACCGCAGTACCATTGGGTAAATATTTCAATTCCGGGTCTTTGGTTATATTACCCATAAATAAACAACGATTAAAATTTGCCATCATTTCCTCCTTTATTTTATAATACCGTCTTTAAGTTTTTGTAAATATTCCTCGTACATCCGTGCCTGTTGTTCTGTAATTTTAAATTGTTCTTTTTCTGGTCCCTGATGGTGGGATCGACATATGCCCTTGCCGTTAAATGGGGATTGCAGGAATAATACAAATAATTTTTGGTTTACTTTTGTGTTCGATAAACAATGATGTATATCCACTATTCTCTCTAAGCATCCAGGAACAGCACAATAGCCATTTGTGGACGCATATATCCCCTGCCTCACTCCCTCTGAAAAATTAGGCCGCATTTTTAACCCTCGCTTTCTCCTTTAATATTTCTATCCGCATATGATTTGATATCCTTGAATCAAGCGAACGATGCTGTTTAGGATTACCGAATGCCCCTGGGGTTCTCCCTTTAGATGCACGCGAGCCTGAGCTTCTCCGCATCCCTATATGGTTTGGTGTTCTTTGGTCATGGGGCATAAAATACTGTAAAAATGACCTTAATAGGTTTTTATCCATTGCCATCTCCTATGCTTAGGTTCGCCAGATCTTCTACACTAAGAGCTTGCATAAAATACTTATCTTGTTGTTGGTTAAAAATTAAAATCTTTACCGCGTGATGTTTCATAAGCCATATCCACAAAACAAGACCATCCAATATCCCCTTACCTGTCAATAATAATAAATCATTTTTTTTGCTATCTTTAATCTTCTCATTAATTTCAAAACACAACTTATTGAGATTGCGTAAAGGAAAAAACCCTTTGAACATAATGCACTGCGCTTCCTCTTTTGACAGGTTAGTATGTTTAAACGCGCCATCATAATTTTGGTATGGAAAAAAATTCGTTATGTAAACCTTGCTATTGTTCATTTGGGGCACTCTCCATTTTTTCATTCTCACTATATTTTCGCCGCCCAAACTCACATATAAGTAAAGCATCCGCTTTTCCATCTATCACTCTACCTCGGACTGTTTTTAACTCGCTTGCCTGTTTAGGGTAAAGTTGACAGCATTTTAAATATGATTCTTCTTTTGTATGTTTGCCCGCAATGCCAAACATCTTTTGCCATGACTTAGGGCCTACTATCTCATACGGTATGCTCAACGCCACGCAAGCCATTTCCCATGCGGCAAATCCATAACCTATAGAAAACATCGAACTCACCCCTTGCCCTGGCATAGCCTGCGCCCTTTCTATAAAAACTCTACACTCAGCAAAACTCTTCTGTTTTTCCAAAATCTCGCACATAGCCCACAAATCATACTTCCTTTTTACTTTTTTATTACCTTTAGGTGTCTTGCCTTTGTCTATTTTTATTATAGGCGTATCGATAAGCGTAATTTCTGAGCCATCTATAGCCGCTATCCCGCCCGAAAGTCCACAATCGATGCCCACGAATATCATCCCTGCACCGCCTTTTTTATATATTCAATTGTATTCCCGACCGTTTTCCACTTATCTGATTCTTCTTCTGGGATGTTAATTACAAACTCTTCTTCTAATGCCATGACTATTTCAATTCTATCAAATCCATCCATACCAAGATCGTTAGCCAAAGACCTGCGGAATAAAACCTCGTCTTGCTGGCATCCTAATTCTTCCGCGATAATCCTTTTAATTTTATCTTCCATCGCAATTCTCCTTTTTGCTTGGGCAACGGTCAGGTCTCTGCCTGATTCCACATTTTATCGGTGGGTACCAAATGTAGTTTTTGGTATTCCTTAAATAAAGAACAACAGTTTTACTGTCCATTACCCCTTAGCAACTTTAATCTTTGTTTTTGATTCTACAATGCTGATTGAAAGAGAAAACGCACCCACTTTTATATATTTTCTCCCAACTTTAATCAGAGCATCTATAAGCGTTTTTTCGGACTTATCCATGTCCTTAGAAATCCTGTTCTTCTCATCCTTTAAAGCCAAATACTTGTCCGCAGCTATACCAACCTCGTCCTTTTTGACATCTACCAAATCTTTCTGTTCTTCTGATTTCTTGTTCATTTTTCTTCTCCTTTAGTTGGTGGTGTGAAAATGTCTGTTTTTTCCGGATTAATCAATGTGTTTAGATATACGCGGGCTTTTTCATAGTATGCCTGTCCATCTGCTTTTTTGTTTTCAACCATTGTCTCAGTGTTTTTGCCCCAAAAATCTTTGGCTGTATTAAAATATCCTTGTTTCCACCCAGCCTCAAACTCAAGAACAGATAAAAAATAGTCAGCTTGAGACACATTAAAATATTCCCAAGCTATAGGATTAGTCAATAATCGGATTAACGCGCGCCTACTTAATTCTAATGAGTGATTCGCAGTGTGATCTTTGAATCCCCACTTATGGCTTAATATGGTTTGCTCTTGGTTTTGTCTTATATAGCGCGTGGGTCTTTCTGTGTTCATAATCTTCTGTCCTTTCCTGTTAATTCGACAACCTCGCACGCACCGGCTATTCGGCTTGATATCCGGCTATCGATATGCACATCAAGATCATCTAAAGAATAATTGCTTGTTATTATGGTATTTCTTTCCCATTGTTCTCTTTCGTTGATAATAAAATAAAAGGATTGTTTCACAAAATCTGTTAATTTTTCAGCACCTATATCATCCACAATTAATAGTGGGATATTCGAAACATATTCTAATTTACTATAAGCGCTTTCGTTCGTATTTCTATATAAATCCTGTAATTGCATAATAAACTTAGGACTGGAAATATATTCTACAGGCCACCCTGCTTTTATAAACTCTTTCGCTATTGAGCAAGCCAATACTGTTTTACCTACGCCGGCCTTACCCCAAACATAAAGCCCTTTATCTTCCATATAGCGATCAATATTTCTATCTGTCTCTATTTCGAGATATTTTTCTGGTATTCCCGCTTTTATAAATTTAGTCATTAACTGTTTTGGATATCCCATCATACTTTCCTGTTTTTTTAATCTTATCCTTATCTAACCAATCTTCCCAGTTATTAAAAAAGACCTTCCCAGTCTTCGTATATTTAAGAGGTGTCTTTTCTTCTTTTAAGTGTGCTATATAATTATTAATGGCTTTTTTTATATCATTTACTGTTTTACCGTTTTTTCTACTGGTTATAAAATGCTTTAATGCTTCTTTCTTACCATCCCTACGTGGATATAGATTCCATAGGGTTTCAAATTCGGACATATTTATATTAATTTGTTTTAATTTAATTTGTTTTATATTAATTTGACCCGGAGTTACTCCCGACAAACTCCCGACTTCCTCCGGAGCTTGTCCCGGAGAAGGTATTTCTGAAACCGCTTCTCTGTCTTCCCTGATGGTTTGATTTTTTGTAAACCCCATAAATTGTATATACTTACGACCATCACCATAAACCAAAACCAATGCCACCCCTTCTTTGTTTATTGCGTTTTCCATTTCTTTAATGCACTTTTTAATAATATCATATGTAAATTCTTCTCTATATGGGACAACAATCCCTTTTACAATATTCGCATCTCCATAAATTCGCCCTTTGGCATCAAGATGGGATATACACCATGTATATAAAAGAGCCGCCTCTATTGATAACATCGCAACTCTTTCATCATAACTAATTTTTTTACTTAACATTCTCCCTCTCGGCATTATTTAAACTCCATCTGTTTTTCTTTGTCCGTAGGCAGATACCGATACCAGCTATTTTTAACCCTTACACCAGCAACAAGATTGGTTCCCGTTTTGTTCGGTATATTCATTTTTGGACACCCCATTCCACGCCTTAACTCGAAGATTCTTGCTGCATATTGCGCCCCACCTGCTTCCTGTATTTCAGGCAGGGAAATCCACTCATGGGGGTGAGTCATAAATAGATTAATTAATCGTTCTTTATCTGTCATTTAAAGCCCTTATTTCCATTTTCCTGTGGGAATGTACCTATTTTCAATAAAAATCGATTCTGGCTCATAAAGAACTCCAAAAAGCTATACTGTAGGGGGTGCTCAGCATACTATTTCATCCTATCTTTTAACAACACAAACTTCTTAACCCTTGACCCTTTTATATCTATGGCAATACACCCCCAACCTTTTTTGTCTGTGCCAAACATGCCATTTAAAATCCCGACAAAGCCTACCATGTAACGCTTCTTCTTATTTCCATAAGCCAAAACCTGAACAGAAGGATGTTGTGCTAATTTTTTATTACAAGGAACCCTTACCCCAAACAAGTTTTCTGTTGCCCTGCGGTCTGTTTTAAGCAATTCATTAAGAAGATCTATCACATGTTGTGGTGTTACTTTTTTCTTAATCATTTTTTTGCTTCTTTCTTTTAAGACAGACATCCATTTTTCTTACAGGCTTCCATAAGAAATGTATAATGCCCTTCCTTTGTATAATACGAACCATCTTAGCCTCCTTACTTTTTTTACCCAAAAGTTTTAACCTGACAGGCCATACATATACCACTGATCTTAAATTCTTTAACCGAAAGCTCATTCTTAAACTCTCCATTAATATTTTTCTTTTTAAGCTTGCACTCATAGAGTTCTTCTGTTGCAGGGAAAGAAAAGTCTCTATCTGATTCCTGTTTAAAACTAGCTATCTCGTTATCATTTTCATCTACAATTAAATATCTTGTTAATTCAACCTTTTCCTTGCAAAATGGACAGAACACTTGCTCTACTGATTTGACCTTATCTCCAAATCCTGCCTGTTTCATAAGTTCTTTATTCATAATTAATCCTTTCAAAAGGCCGTTGATCCATATTTATTTTTTCTCTTATCTTTGTTGATTCTGATAAATCTCTTTCTGCATTTTGATACGCCATCTTTCTCCTTATTATCACAAAAAACTTCTTCGCATGCCAAACCACAACACCAACAGAATCCCGTAGGCTTTAAGTCCTTTATGCGCATCTTTTTCTAGGGGCAGTTGGAAGCTCCACACCTTTAGAATAAGAAAAAGCTCTAAAAGAAGGCATGTTACGACTTTTAAAAAACTTCTGTGCTGCCTTCGATACAACCGCCTGCTCTTTTTTAGTTGGTAATTTCATACTGATCGGCTCGCGATTACTCGCTCAGATGAGAATTTTACACCCTTTATAGGGATATTTCCTTTGCTCATAGCAGCAAATTTATCCAGGGCCTTCTGATCGGGGATAAGATACTCAAGAGGAACCTTACTTTTATCAACCACTTCCGCGCGCCATACTTCCTTATAATGGATACCTTCTGTCTTTTGCCTGGGAGCAACAACCGGTGGCTGATAACTGACTCCATCCCTCTCTGCCCTCAATTTCGCGGCCTTCACTTTATCACCCTGTTCTTCCGCCTCTTTTGCCCTCTCCTCAAGTCTCTCTTTTCTCTTATCTTCTTTCTTAGCAGCTTGTAAGCGTAATTTCTCCTGTTGCTGCGCTATTTTCTTATCCTGCTCATCATCCCATATTTTCATAATCTTCTTGGCCACTACCTCGGCCTCTGAATAAGCATCGAGGGCTGGGCGAAACAGGTCCATAACTTTAGTCTTCGCTTCATTTATAGGAGAAGTAAGTTCCTTCCTTTTTTCCGTAATAAGCTTAATCTTGCCCTTTATTATCTGTAAACTTTGTGCAATATGGGTATATCCTTCCTGTGTCTTTATTTCATACTGCTTTGCCTTCTCAAGAATACCTGTTGCCTCTGTAATCGATTCTTCCGCTGCTTTTGGATCAATAGGTTCTAAAGTGATTAATTCTTTACTTTCCATGTTATTTTCTCCTTTTTTCTATTATTGCGATTGTACAGTGTTGGGCACCTCCATGCCCGAACACGCATAATTCACTTAACTCATACCCCCTTATTCTACCCATAAAGGTTGAGTGGTAGCCAAAACTTATAACTCTATCTGTAATTCTTATAAGTTCATCAGCTATTAACTTAAACTTACTTGAATAATGACCATTATACATTTCCATTGCTTTTCTATAAGCATATGGTGGGTCAAGCAATACTGTGTCATATCGCTTTTTGCAGTTTTTGGCATATTCATAAGCATCTCCGTAATAATGCGCTATCATTTTTCTATCAACATCAACCCTATATTCATTCATATCTAAAACTGTTTTACCAGCAAAAAGATTTAAAACTTCTCCTTTACATTTGTTTTCTACCCACTCCTTCATTCTTGGAGATATAAAAGTAAATTTATTAAGATTAGTTGGGATATAGGTTGTTTTTACTTTTTCATTTCCCATGTCTTGCCCGCCAATTTTTTATATTCAAACATGATAGAAAAACTGAAAAATCTTCTTTACTATAAAAATCCGGCTTAGGTAAATTATATTTCCCATCATTGCGTAGTTGGACTATTAATCTGTCTTTAGCTTTATTCTTGGGGGGTATGCCCTCATTATGGGCATGGAGATATCCTGCTGTTTGTGGGGCTGCTGCTGGGGATAATTCCCCTGATTTAATATCTACTACTGTCTCTACATCTAAGGGGCCTACCCTGTCTGCTGTACCCGCGTAGAAATATTTTTTAGAGAACACTATTTCCTCTATGAGTCTTGGCTTAAACCCTGTATCTTTTCTGAATTTCACCCAGGCGTCTAAATAAGGTCGTATCTCCTCATGCACAGTAGAATCATCAAGCGTTCCCAAATCATAGAACTCTGTTGCAGTGTGGACATACTTTCCTCTTACCTGGGCTGCCTCTAGAACATCCCTATTAACCTTACCAAACATGTCGTATAATCCAGCAGATGTCAGTACATCTGTCACACAGGGGATTATTATGCCATCCTTGGAATACTCATGTCTTTCTTCATTAAATTTAATCATTTTTTTAATAGTTCCGGGTTTTCGTATATATTTCCGATTACCTCAACGTCTTCACAAGTAGATAATGCCCAAAAAGAATGTTCATTCCCAACAGAAAAACTTGCAAAGTTTTGTTCCCAAAATATAGGGTTTATATAATTTTGTAGTTCTTTTTGTTCGTTAAAAGCGCTATATTTAACTATATCCCCCTCATATATCTCTACTCCTGATTTGTCTAACAACCCAGTAAATTGCATAAGTTCCCACTCATGATAATCTGATATTCTCTGGTCATTTAAAAAATTGTGAAATTCATAATGACTATTGTCATCAAACTTAATTCCTGATTCAACATTACAATACATAAGTTTATCTACTTTATCCCAAGCTCTAAACTTTATCGTTCTCATTTTATAAACCTCAAAATTAATACCGTTATGAGTATATTCATTTCTTCTTCTGTATAGCCTCTCTCGTAGACTCCATTTTAGCAGTTAGTTTATCTTTCTCTGCCTTAGAGAAATTCGCTGTCTCTGGGTTTATCTCTTCTACCAACTTATCGAGATCTGCCTCTGTCTTACTTTTCTCTATTTCCCCAATGAAATGCTTACACATATCACTTGCTAGCATGTTCTTTCTTGGGGAAGTTTTTTTAGGGTCTGGTTTAAGAGGTCCAGGTTTTGCCTTCTGTTGCGGTGCCATTAATTCAGGTTTCCCATTCGTGCCCTCAACTACCTGTGACCATGTGGTTTGCCCCTCATTTATTGATGTATAAAGCTTTCTTAGATTATCAATTTGGGCAGGAGATATATTCTTAAGAGGGCAGCCTAAATACTTCTCAAGGTCAGTAGAGTAAACATTGATAGTAGCAAACGCGTCAATAATCTGATTCTTAGCGGCTTCCGGATCTTTATCTATGCCAGCCTTTGTTGTCTTCCTGATTTCTTCTATGCCTTCCTCAATGATGTGTTCGGGGATCAATCTAAGGCCGTTGTTTCTGATAACCTTTGAGGCCTCTGCCGACTCTTTATTCATAAGTTCCTGCTCTGTAGCCACAACAATATAAACCTTCTCATTTTTAGAGTTTATTCTTTCGCCCAGGACTTCCCTATCATTACAGTTTTTCCTCTCCACATGCTTTTCAATAGTTACATCTTTAGAGTAGGAACTGTTTGATTCAAGGTCTATTACTATTATCTTTATTATCCTCTTGTATGGGTCATCATATAGAACGCTCTGCTGAGTCTTGACATTTCCCCATAACCTTAACATTTCCTCTGCGAATCGAATCGAAGGGCCTTCGATAAAATTCTTAACCCATTTGCCTGTCTTTTTAACCGATCCCACAGGCTTACTATACATGGCCTTTAATGCGAACCTTAAATTCTTGCATCTATCAAGTATCTTTGTTCTGGCCATATCTTCATTTCTGGGCTTTTTTAGAGCCATGACATAAGATGATTCAATCTCTGCTCTTGAGGCTGATGCCGCGGCCGTTGCTGCTAATTCCGCGGATTTCTCTTTTGTGATTTTTCCGAATCCCTCATTTATTTTTACAACACTTTTTTCATCTGCCATTGTTTTATCCTTTCTTTAAGATCACAAATTGTGACCTTTTGCGGCCTGTTATTTATTTTCTAATTCTTTGGCTGCTTCAGCTTCTTTTTGCCTCTTTATTTCCGCCCTTATTCTACCTGCCTCCATATCTTGCCTATTTAATTCCTCTAATATTCCGAATATCTTTATGCGCTTTATCCTGATATTTTCTTTCTGTTCTAATAGTTGGGCGCTTTCTAATATCAATTCCTGACGCCTTTTAGCATTATCTGCTTTCGCGATACCAACTACAACCAACGCCAACAACATAACCATTACCAATAACACCATAAACTTTTTCATTATTTTTCTCCTTTTTTAGTTGCGGGTTAGCCAACATGGACAATAGTATCCAAAATAATAAAAAGGCTGTTGCCTTGGACAAATAATATGTCCTTGGAAACAGCCGATTGCTAACATTCTTAAAAAGCGCTTGTATAGGATATTGTAAGTTGAATTAAAATAAGGTGTGGAGTTTTTTGGAAAATGATTTAATTTAAAAAAATGGTGCATTGTCATTCCTATAAATTGTTAATTGTTTGTAAAATGTAACTATCAAAATTATAACAAAAAATAACGATTTGTCAAGTCTTTTTTTTATTTATTTTTTTAGCTCGTCGCTAGGAGGGGGCGGAGCCAAGTGTAAGGCCGGCACTCAGCTCCGCTTTTGGGGTTTAAAACGTAAACTTAAATTGAGCGTCTGCTCCATAAGCAGCGCACCACTTCTCTTTATCTGTGTTATCGTTTTTAGTATCTATGTATCTTGCACCTATTCCACCGCCAACATAAAAATACTTAAATAACTCCATTATGGGCACGCCCTCTGATGGCATAAATTTTCCAATATTAAAATCTACTGTTGCTGCTCCACCATCAAAATTAAGCATACCTATGCTAAGAGATGCGTTCCATGGATCATAAGTATATAATGTTGCTCCCGCGTAGTTGCATATTTCTTCTTCGTTAAAATCATAAAACAGACCTTCCCTTGTGCCCAGATAATCCACAACCTGTGTAAGGCCGCTCAAGATTGTATTAGGCTCAATAGAGATGCCTGCTCCTGCCCTTGCCTCAAGCTTTCTTTCTCTCTTTCCAAATATATCAGCTTGAGCAGGTACAGCAAAACTTGCCGCAAAACACAATACCAATAATACTACAAAGACTCTTCTCATGTTATTGCTCCTTTCATTTTTTTACAGTCCAAAGATCATCACCAAATTTTTCCACATACCGAAAAGGGATATAACAAAAACCAGAATCCCCCCATTCATCTCCCCAGCTATTCCTTACAATAAACCTCCTTTCCTTTGTGTCGTACCCTACAGCAAGCATACAATGGCCACCCATCATTGTCTCATATTTTGCAGGTATGGGTACAATACCTGTTCTTTTCACTTCCTCAGATTCAAAGCTCTCATATATAGCAATACCAAATACAACCGGAAACCCCTCAGCAAGGCAGGCTATCATGCCAGATACGTCCCTAATCCTCTCATATACGCTTATACGCCTACTTAAAGCCTGTTTGTAGCACTCTGGTGAGGGTTCTTGCTTAAATAAGGATATATCATAGGGCAATAGCTCTTCATCGCATACACCCCACCTTTTGAGAGATTTGATACCATCCCTGATGTATGCCCCACTATCTATATTTACGCATCCTTCAATTTTTCTCTCATTATAATAAATGAACAACCTGCTGACATCTGTATATACACCGTCAATTTTCTTGTCAAGAAGCTCTATGTTACCGGCAAGGGCTTGTCCGGTACAGCTGCCAAGTTCACCCTGATCCTCTACCTTGGAGCAGTATTTTCTTAGATCTACTTTTTTGGGGGAAAATAACCGTAATTTCGGTTTATAGATATAATCTCTTTGATCAGTTAAATCGCGTAAGTATTTGTAACGTCTCATTTGTCTTTCCTATGTGTAAGCGCGTACATTGTATCAAAGTCCGGTAGTTTCCGAGCCACTATATCTATAATAATATTTATTACCATTCTGCTCAAAAAGTTAAGCTTTATTGTCCCCTGGGACTCTAATTCAGATAGTAATTTCAAAGCTATCTTCTTTCTATCTGCCTTAGTAATCTTTCCGTCTAGGGCAAGATTTTCAGCTTCTTTTACAACCGGCTCCACTATCTTTGAGATTTTATCAGTCCACCTTGCGATTATTACCCATGCCGCTGAAATGCTTCCCAATATTGCGATAATCTTTGCCATTGCATGCCTCCTTATTTTGCAGTTACGGTTCCTTGTGTCCTATCCGATGCCCCTGTTATTATGGGGGAAATCCAGCGATCCCAGAGGGTAGGCGCGCGACTGTCAAATTCACATTCTACTGTACCATCTGGATTTTCTTTATATTTCATCCCACCTGTTTTATTAAGATGTATCTCTACTGCCTGTTTCTTAACACCATCCTCAAACTTAAAAACTTTTCCCGTGGTGCCGCATCCGCTAATAACGAAAATACATAATATAAGTAGTATCTTCATCAGAATTTCTTTTCTATCATAAGCGACCAATAGTGTTGATTACTCTGGGCCTCTAATATCCCATTAGTAAATTTGTACCCATAAGCCCACTCTGGGTCTTTACCGCTTTCTACATCAATATCGCCCCATCCCCATTTGTTAATAAGTGTCCAGTCTTTTATAAACTCCCATCCAAACTGGATATGTGTCCCTATCTCATCATCCCAGTCCGCCTCTGCTGAGTAGTTAGGCTTAAAATAAGGGTCTAAATAATCTATACCAAATCCTGCGTGTACGGTTTCAGTGAAATACCATTTAAGCGTAACAAAATAATCTAATAGATTAAGCCTCCCCATCGATTTCCCACAATAAGGGGTCTCTATCTGTGTGTCCTTAGCGTTAGAGGATGTTGCACCTACACCTATTTCTATGCCTATCTTGGGTCTTAGGAAGTTATCTTCTGGATTTGCAGAGAACGGAAGAAAAGGTATCTCGATTGTCGGATTAAATTCGTATCCCAACTCCACCCGAGGAGAGCCGTCAAGCCCTTCTACCAGATAGTCGGCATATCCTATCTTAGCGTTTATACTATCTGCCTGTGCTATGCCTACAAAAGCTAAAATCAAAAGACTACTTATTATTATTCTTCTCATCGCTTTTCCTCTTGGTTT
>Ga0222695_1000937_pt1 | contig 13373 bp, 11 predicted proteins | sample AntAcemetage1398_FD_179834 | JGI IMG/M metagenome (GOLD analysis project Ga0222695, IMG submission 179834) | Saline water microbial communities from Ace Lake, Antarctica - #1398 | ecosystem: Environmental > Aquatic > Non-marine Saline and Alkaline > Saline | place: Antarctica: Ace Lake...
CCTCTGAATCCCAAGTACCCCATGTATAGACTTTTTCATTAATTATTGCTGATGCTACATACCTGCCGACACTTATCTTCCTTATGCCGTTATAGACAGTATCCATCTCATCATTAAAAAGCTCATCACTCACATTTTCATCGTTGATATTATCTTTGTCATCTATCACATCTATGTCAGAAATTTCGTCTTCATCCACATTTGTATCAGAATCTGTAAATTCTTCATTGTTATTGCCCTCTGTATCGACAATAGTTGATGAATTATCATCTGAATCATACAATTCATTGCAGGATATTAAAAGAAAAACGAATATAACAAGAATACAGATCTTCATGTAACACTCTATATTTATTAATAAACTCTTACAGGCAAATCACTATTACTGTCAGTTGCATTCCCAAGCTGTCCAAAATGATTTTCTCCCCAGCAGTAAACCTGGCCTATATTGTTAACCATGCAGGTATAACCTATACCAGCATCTATTTCAACTATCGGATATCTTGAGGCATCACCCACATCCATTGTCATTTTTATATTGTAATATTCATCATAAACGTCAGTATCCACAACACTGTAATTCCTGTATCCCCAGCAATAAAGATCACCATTATTATCAACAGCACAAGTGTGAGAATAACCGGTTGACACAACAACACTCTTTATTTCATCAGGATTTTTGCCAATAGTTGCTCTCACTGGAACTGAACTGTTTTCTTTCTCTCCGTTTCCAAGTTCTCCATACTCGTTCCTTCCCCAGCAATAGACAAAGCCTTCGCTATCAATTACACAGTTGTGATCAAACAACGTGTCAATATGTTCAATCTTTTTATCTTTTATAACACCCGTATCATCAACTTTAACAGGAACAGCACTATCCTCAAAACTGTTGTTTCCTAACTGTCCGCAACCATTATTTCCCCAGCAATATACAGACTTGTCATCTGCGATTACACATACATGCTCGACCCCGGCAGCAATATGTTCCACTTTTTTACCGTTTAGAGCGCCACTCATATCAACTTTTTCAGGTACCGAACTATTTTTGAGATCTCCCGTACCAAGCTGTCCTTTTGAATTATACCCCCAGCAGTAAACACTTCCTTCACTATCAAGAGCACATGAAAACGAATTTCCCAGAGAAATATCTACTACCTTCTTTTCACCAAGATCTCCACCTTTTACTGCTATATCCATTACGTAACTATCATCATTTGTTCCGTAACCTAGTTGACCTTTTAAATTATTGCCCCAACAAAAAACATCCCCTTTATCATCAAGATAGCATGAATGCTCATTGCCTCTGGCAACTTTAACGATCTTTCTCTCTCCCATATCCTGTTCGGATATCAGCTGGTAAGGTACCAAATAACTGAAATTCTTTTCATCATAGTTATCCGTTCCTCCTGCTTTTCCCCAACATTGCAAGTTAGAATTGCCCACCGCACAGGAAACATAGTTACGGGTCACAACATGAGTTATCTCTTTATCCTTTATTGAGGAATCCAGTGCCGTTTTCTGAAAATCACAGCTAGAGCTTACTGTTGTTCCATTACCGAGTTTAAAATCGCTATTTGTACCCCTGCAGAAAATATCACTACTGTCCTTATCTTTTATACAGAAACTTTGAAGCCCCGCACTTACATATCCATCCTTTATCGAGTCAACCGTTCCTTTTACTGACACAGGTAAGTTCGAGGTTATTCCATCTTCTCTAAAACAGCAGTCTTCGTTCTTTCCCCAGCAATATGTCATGTCATTTTTATCAATCGCACATGTAAAAAAATCTCCAGCGATAAGTTTCTCTGTTTCCAGAAAATTCCCCGAATTATCTCTGATCACTACCTCCGAGAAATGGATACTGATAGAGTTACTTTCTATCCCCAGAATATTGTGAGTATTCGAATTTCCAAGACAGAAAATCCTATGCCTGCTGTCAAGAACACAGATATGCTCATCTCCACAGACAACTGAAATTATATTCCTTTTATCAAGGCCCCACTCTTTCCCGATTAGGAAAGGTTCATTTCTGTTTTCTCTATATTCTCCAAGATTAAGATTTCCCCAACAGTAAAGTTTGCCCTCGTCATCCACGGCACATGTGAACTGTTTTCCCGCATCTATCCTGATAATATTCTTCTGATCAAGAATATCCGAGATCACTTTATTCGGAGTATATACAATTTCTGCCGGATTCGTAAGACCAAGTTTACCATAAATCGACGATCCCCAGCAGTAAACATCCATATCAAAACCGTCACCGGCTATCATGCAGGTATGACTTTTCCCGCAGGCCACCCAATAGATAAGCCTCCCCTTAAGATCCCCCGTCATATTAACCTCTCTGGGTTTAAGCGAAGAACTTGCTGTAGTATTTCCTAACTGACCATAGTCATTATTTCCCCAACAGAAAAGACGACCTCCACTAAAAAGACCGCATCCGTGCATATCTCCTGAGAAAACAGCAACAGGTTTTTCATCAATAACCATATCTTTAAAATCGATCTCTATGGGTGCAGCTGAAAATTCCGGATTGGAATAATAAGTAGAATTCTTCCATTTTCCCCAGAAATAGATTTTTCCATCGATTATCGCATTTACAACATTGCCGCCTACACTTATCTGCCCGTGAATTGGTGAAGAATTAATCTCTGCCTCCGAATACTCCTCATCACTAATACACTGTTGGCAATTTTCAGCATCCACTTCCTCGTCTACAAAATCTGCATCTTCTTCAAGATCCATTGAACTATCATGAATTTCAGAACTACTGTTATCAACTTTCGTTTTCCACCCATAACAGGAAGTTAAAAGAAAAATTAACGGCAATATCTTAATTATATTCAACACTTCCCTCCATCAGCTTAACTCTCACTACAACCGGGTTATGATCAGAGAACTCAAATCCCAGATCAAAAGTCTTAACTTCAATCACTTTGACACCGGGACTTACGAGAAAACCATCAATAACAGTTGTGAAATTCTTTCTCGCTTCATAGGCAGACTCGTTGTTTCTTACTGTTGGAACTTTATCATCAAAAACCCACTCCCAGCCTTTTGGTGTCCAATTCTCATCAATTTTCTGAGCCCACGAAAGATATTTTTCATCAGTGGTATAATTTCCAAACTGATCTTTCTTAACTCCTGGCAATCTCTGATTCCAATCTCCACCGATTATAACAGTATTCCCCTTTTTATATTCCTTCAGGGCATATTCTCTGATCGTTTTCATCTGCCTGTTTCTTATCGTTCCATCGTCATAGGCACTGAGATGAATATTTATGACAACAAGCTCATTCTCACGATCCTTAATTCTGTGTCTTGAAACAAGCATACACCTTTTCAAATGGAACAGTTTTTGAGGCCACGAATCAACACTTGCAAGACTGACTCTCACAGCCTTATCAGTTTTAAATCTTGAGCTTGTAAGTATCCCTGAATGAACCTTTCCAATTGGGTCTAGAACTGGAACGGGCACCAGGTAAACATCAAAATTTGAAGCAAAACAAAGTTCGAAAAATGCCAGACGCTTTTTTAGAACCTCATATTGACTGCTATTAAAGGATCTGTCCGAGTTGATGTCCACTTCCTGAAATAGATAGATATCACTTTTCATACTACCAAGACTTTCCAAAATTCCTTTTATATTCCTATTGACAACAGCCATGTTTTCCGGCTTTGAGCTGACGCCTCCATCCATAAAAAAATCAGCGTCTTTTCCCAGACCTCCGTAACCTAAATTCCATGTCACAACGGAAAGCTCAATATCTGCTTTTTCAAGCTTTGCTTTTCCATCGATCTGTAGATTTTTTACAGGTTCAGGTGAGTATTCATTTATTACCGATGTGAAAATAAAAAGAGAAATAAATATGAAGATACTGAATAAAAAAACAAGAAAAACTGTCTTCATTCTAGAACTTATACTGGAGATTGATCATCGTATTTGAAGGAAGTTCATCAATAAAATTTTCCATAAGATCAGGGTCCGTTGCAGTCTTTCTGCCAACCTTAGGTTTTCTTCCAATAGATGTGAAAGCAGTTGGATTTATTGAGAAACTAAAGTTTGAAGCAGTTTTTTTATTCTCTACCCGTCTTTTTAGGGCATTTTTATAGAAAACAAAGAAAAGAGATGTGAATCCAATCGCTCCACCAACGGCAATCGGCACAGTATAAGTTCCTGCGCTAGTAAATATATCATCGCTTGCAAGAAAGGCTATGCCGAAGCCCAGGAGTGAACCACCAATTGTTCCCAGTGTTACAAGTGCACTTTCCCATGTAAGAAAATCAAAGTTATCGGCAATATAATGACCCAGAGCCATTCCACCGATAGTTCCTCCAAGCGCAACACCGGAATAGATCCTTGCGTCCACATCTCTTCCAAGTGAAGTAAGAGCTAGCGGAAGTCCTGCAACAACAGAAATCGCTGTTCCTGCAACAACAGTATCTCCATTTGTGTAATGAGAGTTCTTTGCAAGATAGTAACCACTTATCATTCCTGCGGCTCCACCGATAAAAACTGCCCCGGAAAGAAGCCTCGCTCCGTAACCTTTTGTATCAAGTGATTCACGACCCGATCCACCAATAAGAAAGGACAACTCAAGTCCACTTATGTATCCAAGCCATGAATAAAGAGTAATTGCCCTCATGTTCTGTTCAGAAATATTCATATCATCTGCCATATAGATGCCCAGAGCATATTCCGTCATACCTACAGCAGTGAGCATTCCCAGCATTCCCCGCAAACGGACCTCATTGTAATCAAAGCCGCCAAATAGTGTGAAAAGCAGAAAGCCGTCAAGACTTCCTCTCATTCCACCGAGCTCTCCACCAATTGCAGCTCCGGAAGACACATCAGATTTTCTAAGTGCAAGAAAAGGAGCAAAAAACCCAAGACCTGCTCCAATTAAACTTGATGCCACGTAAGCTTTGTAATGTGCATCATTTCCACCAAAGACAAAAGGAAGAGTTGCACCCCAACCACCTGAATATATTATGGAAGCTGACAACATCTCCGCAAGAAGACCCATATCGTCCCTCAAGAGTTTTCTTCCACTTGAAGATACTGCAACCTCTTGTTTCTTTTTTTCAGTTTTATCAGTTTTCACAACTGCCTTAACAACCTTTTTTGCAGGCTCTTGATAGAATATTGTTAGCTTTTCACGCATATTCTTTATAAATACTTCGTCTGTATTAAGTTCTATCTCACGAAGTTTTCCTGATTTCTCTATTATGGTCACTATCAACCTGTAGCTGCCTTTTGAACCCTTGTAAAGCCGTGCATTAAGAAAACTATCATGCTCAGGAAAGATATTGATCTTAAGGTTGAGCATCCTGTCAACAATGATTATCCCCTTCTGCGGAAGTATCATCTCCGGCTTAAAAGTCTCTTTGTCCTCAATGGGCTCGGAGATCTCCACCACCAAGTCCTTTTCGTCTGCTTTGTCCTCGACGTCCTTTTTGTCCTCTATGTCTGTTACGTCCTTTTCTTCAACTACGTCCTTGGTTTCCATCTCTTCCCCAAAAACCCCAAAACTGAAAAAAACTGCAACTATTAAAACAATTATCTTCTTATTCATATCACACCTCAAAAGCTGCCAAGGCAGATGTCAAATGTTCCAGCCACGTTACTAAGATCACTAAAACTATAGGCTGTATCACTGTTCATTGCAGCAACAACCCTATAGCTTATCCCGACTGCAACTGCCACATACTTTGTTATAACAAGTTTTAACATAATTTCAGGTTCAAAAACAAAGAATGAAACCTTAAAATCATAATTTCCAGAATCTCTATAATAGCTATAATCGCTATAGTGTGAACTGTGTCTTCCGCCACCGATCAGACCTTTGAGCTCGATATCCAGAAAACTTACCGGATTAAACTGATATCCGACAATTAACCCTCCGTAGGCAAAAGACAAGTCGGAAACCTTAATGTATCCTTTGCTGTAATGACAAGAGCTACTATAATCATCTGCACTATCTATACACTCCTGCGAACACTCATACTTGTTATCTGTGGCAAGCCCATATCCTCCAGCTCCGAGAATCAGACTGTCATTGATCAAAATTGAGCCGTTAAATCCTGTTAAAAGAGCAAATTCGTTGTTTAGCTTGGTAAATTTTGCAGATACTCTGCCATTAGCGGTAACATCAATGCCTTTTCCACTGAGACTGAGCACACAGAGAAAAAGACTGAAAAAGAAAAGAAACTTTATTTTCATTTATACCTCCTAAAGTGCTCCAAGTCTTATATCAAAATTAAACGAAAATCCTGAAAGATCACTCCAGACATAATCACTTCTTGTATCTGTCATTGAAATAGATCTGTACCCTACTCCCAGACCAAATCCCAAATAATGAGTTATCTTTATAACAAGCTCTAATTCAGGCTCCATTGCAAAAAAACCATACTTAACTGAATCCCTATCTTCATATTCATCGTTGCTGGATGCTTTAAGAACCCCGCCACCTATAAGAATTCCCAGATCAACACCAACATAATTATTTATCCAGAAAAGATAGGATACATATAACCCACCGTATCCAAATGACATATTAACGTCATAATAGCTACTACTGCTTCCACAGGGATCGTATTCCGAATCATCTTTCTCGCTGCAACGGTAACCGATATCGTTGGTAAGCACATAGAATCCGGCACCTATAGTGAAAGACTTATTCAATGTTATTCCACCCTTAGCACCGATAAGATAGGAAAAACTAGAATCTGAGGACATTGTTCCACCATTTTTTCCAAGTCCGGTAAATCTCATTGCAATAGCTCCGTAGCCACCTATTTCCACTTTACCGACGCTCAGAACATCAGAGAGTGACTCAGGTTCTTTTTTTTCCTCTCCGTAAACAAAACTCATTGAAAAGACCGTTAAAAGAAATGCTAAGAATATTTTTTTGCTTATCACTTTTATCTCCCGGCATTCTATTTGTTAATTCGCTTTTCAAATTTATGCTTAATCGGAATAAAAATCAAGTTTAGGTAATTTACGGGAACTTTGACTTGAATTGTGTTTGATGTATAATCTTTTATGTTTTTTTATCAAATGACGAGGTTGCAATGTCTCTTACTAAAAAAATCCTTAATTTCTCAACAATTTCAATTGTTTTATCTATCTTTATCTTTTCTTCCTGTAACTCAAGAGACCGTCTTGACCCAAAGGAATTTAAGCAGAAAGATAAGCTTGTTTCTCTTGGATACGACTTTACAGCGGACACTTTTGTAAAGGTTATTAAAAACGGGGAGCTTGATGTCGTGAGACTTTTCATTAAAAGTGGAATGAGCCCCGATACTAAGATCAAATTGGGAAATTACAACATTCCGGTTATTTTCTACGCTCTTGAAAATAAAAAAGAGAATGTCGTCAGACTTCTTGTTGATATGGGAGCCGATCTTGAGTCCAGTGCAGCAGGTGTGACAGTCCTGATGAAAGCTGTTGAAAAAGCTGAGGTAGAGACTCTTAAGCTCATGATAGAAAAAGGAGTTAACGTAAACAAGTTCGGTGAAATGGGGCTGACACCTCTTATGACGGCAATTGAGAAAGGTAACGATGGAGCTGCCTGGCTTCTTATAAATTCAAAAGCCGATATAAATGCAAAGGACAGGCTTGGAATAACACCGCTTATGCGTGCAGTTCGTGAAGGAAATGTTGATATAGTTAAAGAACTTATTAAAAGAGGAGCCGATATAAATGCAGAGTCAAAAAGAGGACTTAAAGTCTACAGCCTTATTACAGACAAAAACAGGGAAGCTCTTGAAATTCTCCTTGAAAAGGCAAAACCTGCGGAAAACAATTAATCTCGTCATTGTGCTGACTGTCGCACTTCTTTTTTCTTCCGGATGCATAAAAAAAAATGGGCAACATATTTGTAACACTGACAAACTGATCACGTCCTCTGTCAAAAAACCCCAACTAAACATTGTTCTGGCGGAAAAGCTCACATATTTGCCTCTTGAATGTATAAAAAAACATTATCCTTACAAACCGGGGAATGTTCATAAGAGTGAAAAAAGCTTAATCCCCCACTACGTCAGAACTCCAGTCTTTTCAGGTTGTTTTGACTGGCACAGTGCCGTTCATATGCACTGGACCCTAGTAAGATTAATGAGACTTTATCCTGATATAAGAACAAAAGATAAGATCACTGAGCTTCTAAACAGTCAATTCACTGATGATAAGATCTCAAAAGAGATTGAATTTTTAAATGAAAAACAGAATCGGACTTTCGAAAGAACCTATGGCTGGGCATGGCTTATGAGACTTCAGAGCGAGCTTTTGCAGCTTGATACTCCGGATGGGAAAAAATGGGCTCAAACTCTTAACCCGCTTGTGAAGATCATCAGAGATCGAACTATTGAATATTTTAATAAACTTCCAAAAGCTGTACGTCCCGGAACTCACTCAAACACAGCATTTTCAATGAACCACATGATTTCCTATGCTCAGGTTGCTGGAGATAAGAAACTTGAACAGTCTATTGAGAAAACGGCAAAAAAATTCTTCATGAATGATAAGAACTGCCCGACAGGTTATGAACCCAGCGGTGTGGATTTCGTTTCACCTTGCCTATCAGAGGCTTATCTCATGTCTTTGATACTTGACAGACCTGAATACTCTGAGTGGCTTGATGATTTTTTCCCTGATCTTTGTGATCCAACTTTTAAAAACATAATGGACCCACCGGTTGTAACTGATCTAAAAGATTACATTATCGGTCATCTTATCGGTCTTAACTTCCAGAGATCATGGGCATATCGGGGAATTGCAAACGAACTTCCAAAAGAAGATCCCCGTAAAAAAATATTCTTAGAACTTTCAGATATTCACCTAAGATCCGGACTTGAAGGAATGGATCAGACTGGATACGGCGGAAGTCACTGGCTCGCTAGCTTTGCGACGTTGGCTTTTACTAATTAAAACCCGGGCCTACGACTTCGTCTACAACCACGGGCTAAGTAATCACCGTCCTTCAGACGGTTGAAAGCGGGCTGAAGGCTCGCGATATCTCAGCCCACGCCCAAAGGGCTGGGTTTAAGTGTTCACTATTTTTCCTTTATCTGGTAAAAGACTCCTCTTTCCTGTTCAACTGACTCGATTTTTTCCTCGGCATCAAGAACATCAAGATACTTGTTCACCTCATTGACATGTACTCCGAGTATTTTCGTCAAATCTTCAAGTGTACATGGTCTTCTCGAAATTGTTTCAATAATTGCCGTTTCAATATCTGTTCTGTATGACTGGATCTTTTTTCTTTCAGGAGCTGCGGAAATGATCTGTACATTATCAAATCCCCAGAAATCTGCTATCTGTTCCATTTCTTTTCTGCTAACTTTTTTCAAACCACGAACTGTCCCCGGCCTATCCAGGGTATTTATCTGAATAGAATCAGGGTTGATCTCTTTCAGTATTTTTTTCATTTCAGACAGTTCTTTTTCACCGTTGTTATATCCATCCAGAATAAAGATTTCCAACCAGATCTTTCCTTTAAACTCTTTTTTAAAATCGAGAATTCCCTGAATATATTTATCAACTGTTAATCCGTCGGCCGGACGATTGATCTTTTGAAATACTTCCTGAGTTACAGCATCAAGGGAAGGCAGAACAACATCAGCATTCATTATCGCTTTCCGTACTTCACTATCATAAAGCATCGTTCCGTTTGTAAGAACAGCAACAGGGATATTGGGCTTTTTTTCCTTAATGAATTTAAGCACTTCTCCAATCATACTATTTAAAGTTGGCTCTCCTGAACCCGAGAAAGTAATATAATCAGGATCGGGATTATTTTCAAAATAATGTGTCAGTTCCTCCTTCACTTTGTCAAAGAGAATATACTCTTTTTTTTCAAGTGTCAGTTTTGTTGTCTTTCCCACTTCGCAGTACACACAGTCAAGTGAACAGACTTTTTTGGGAACCAGATCAACTCCCAGGGACATTCCAAGTCTTCTTGATGGAACAGGTCCAAAAAGATATTTATACATTCGATTTCTCCTAAAATTAATCGTATATTTTTCTCAGTTTTTCATCTGCCATTACAGGTTTTATTAATTTCTTCCACTCTTTACTTTTCCATGTGCCGAGGTTTTCATGTGTAGTAAGATATTTCTGCGGAATAGGATGAGTTCCTGCAACAACTTTCACGCCATACTTTTCCTCAATAAATTTCATAAAATAAGAAAGGCGGGGACAGGGGGGATACCCGACTATCAACCCAGTTGCAAGATGAATTACTTCCGCTCCGTTTTTAATCATTTCTTCAGGCACATATTCAATATTACCACCCGGACACCCACCGCAACTTGTGTACCCGACAACCTCCAGCGGTTCATCTTTACTATAAACATCAAACGCTCCCTCTCTGTTTTTAACAGCTTTGAAACATTTTCCTCCTGCACAGCTTTTATATCTGTCACAGATTATTATTCCTATTTTCATCTGGTCATACCTCCACAGTTATTACCGAATCTAAATGAGACTTTTCAGTTCCGCGAGTTTTTCTGTGAAGACTTTTTCAATAAGTTTATATGGTTTTTCGCTTGTCATATCGACTCCGGCATCTTTAAGGATATCCAGTGGCGGTTTTGAGCTTCCGGCTTTTAAAAATCCGTTGATATAGCTTTCTGCCGGGATCTCGCCTCTTCTTACACTTTCAGCAAATGAAAGCGCTCCGATAAAGCCGACAACATACTTATAAACATAATAGTTGTAGTAAAAATGAGGAACAAATGCCCACTCATTCTTATAAAGCGGATCAATTGTCATAAGTCCCTTTTCTTCACCGTAGTATTTTGAAAGTGTGGCGCCATAAGCTTCTGTGAGGAATTCAGGTGTAAGCATGCTTCCTTCCTCAACTTTCTTATAAATTGAATCTTCAAATTCTGCAAACTGCATCTGTCTAAAAACTGTTGAGCGGATCATTTCGATATAATGGTTTAAAAGGAACTTTTTCTCTTCCTTATCCTGCGTAATATCAAGCAGATGGTTGATAAGCATTATCTCATTAAATGTGCTTGCAACTTCTGCGACAAAAATGGTGTACTGTGATTTTTCAAAGGGCTGACAACCGTTTGAATAGTAGCTGTGCATTGCGTGTCCCATTTCATGTGCTAAAGTGGAAACTGAGTTGTAATCATCAATGTGATTAAGCATAACATAAGGATGAACATCGTAAGCTTCTCCGGACATATATGCACCGCTGGCCTTTCCCTTGTTCGGATAAACATCTACCCAGCCGTTTTCAGGTTTCATAGCATCACCTATCACTTTTTTATACTCATCAGTCATCGGTTTGAGCGCTTCGTTAACGAGTTCAACAGATTTTTCATAATCGTAAGTCTTATTAGCGCCGCCAGAGACCATCTTCGCATAGACATCGTGATATCCCTGATCAGGAATGTTAAGAACTTCCTTTTTAAGCTCAAGATACTCGTGCATTGCAGGAAGAATTGCGCTGATGTTGTCTCTCAGTGTATAGAAAAAGTCATTTGGAAGCTCGTTTGATTTCATTTCAGCTTCAAGGCAGTCATTGTATTTTCTTATTCCTGTCGTTGTCGTGTAGTACTTTATCTGATAGTGAAGCATTTTTGCGATCGCATTCTTATTCCCGTCATAAGCTGCCCAGAATGCATCAAAAACCTTCTTTCTCACATCTCTATCATCACTCTGCCTGTACCTTGCGTAAGTCGGCATATTAATTTCCACAAGCTCACCGTTAAGTTCAATTTTTGGAAACTTCATATCAGTTGATGAAAAGGTGGAATAAGTTTCATACTCAGCTAACGCAAGTGCACCGAAACGAGCCATTATTGACTCTTCCCCTTTTGCAAGAGTATGCGGTTTATTCTTAAGAAGTGCGTCAAAATATCTTGTGAAATCTGACATTTGCGGTCTACCCTGAAAATCTTTGAGAACTGCTACCTCAAATCCCAAAAGTTCAGGCTCAACATATGATGATGCCTGCGCAAGAGATGTTGAAAGTGAATCAACTCTGCCGGCAAGCTCCTGCCACTTTGCTACAGTCATATCAACATCACGGTTTCTGTTTGCATAGCTTTCCAGTTTCATAACTCTTTTCATACAGTCACTTGATATCTTTAGAACTTTTTCAAGATTTGAAAAATCATCGAGAATTCCAGCAAATTCAGGTATTTGTGAAACCTTTTCACCAACGAATTTCATTTCCACTTCAACCGCTTCATCGTTCTCATAAAAATGCTTTGTCTGCCATGTATACTTAGCATCAACTTCATTTCTAGATTTCATTGTTCTCTCCTTTTATCAGTTTGTTAAACTCGTTTTCATTTACACTTCAATGATTTGAGAAATTTCAATTATTTCTACATAGTTATCGGTTCCTTCAATTCTGACTTTATCCCCAACATTTTGTCCAACTAAAGCTTGCGCCAAAGGTGACTCACTAAACAAGTCGCAAACACTATTTCCATTAATTCCGGCCTTAGTGGGAAAAGAAACTATCTTAACTTTTAAAACTTTACCTTTAAAAGAAAATTTCACTACATCACCGACCTCTACCAAATCATTTTCTTCTTCATCAATAATTTGGTTTTCAATTATCTCATTATTTTTTACGTTTTTTTCAAACCTTATTTCGGTTTGAGCTCTAGACACAAGGAATTTCCTCATAAAATCCCACTCTTTATCATAATATTTATTTTTAATTGGTTTTCCAGAAGCAATAAAACTTGAGAAAACGAGCCTTTTTATATCATCATAAAAATTCATTGGAAAAGTAGTATAAGAAATTTCTTCAAAATCATTATACATCACTTTGTATCCTTTAAGGTAAAGGAGGTCTCTGCTTGAAATTTTCTCTGTTAAATGTCCTTTAAAGTACGTCTCTCCATCGACCTTAAACTTAATACCTAAAATTTTATTCTCTCCAATAACTTCAATGTGAATTAATTCATCGTCTGTATTAAATCCATTGCTATACTCTCTCCCAACTTTTTTAGATAATATGGAAGAGATATTAACCTTATTTATATGCCCGGAACTATAACACTGGAGGAGAAATCCATTTTTATAAATACTTCTAATCTCGACTTTGTAATCTCCATCTCCTGGATTATTCTCAGAAACAGTGTAATTTCCATTTTCCTTATTTATATTCAAATACCAAAACTTCTCATTTTCTCTTGCAACCTTTACAGCTCTTTCGACATATTTGCTCCGAGGAAAACTGTTTAATTCATTTTTTTCATCTATTAAAACATGAGCTGATTTCAAAACTATTTCCAGCTCTGAAAATGAAATAACCTATTAAAATCATTAGAAAAAACTTGCAATTGAAACAAAAATGCGGTATCCTTAAGCCATTGAAAACATTGAGGAATACCGC
>Ga0222695_1000939_pt1 | contig 13356 bp, 10 predicted proteins | sample AntAcemetage1398_FD_179834 | JGI IMG/M metagenome (GOLD analysis project Ga0222695, IMG submission 179834) | Saline water microbial communities from Ace Lake, Antarctica - #1398 | ecosystem: Environmental > Aquatic > Non-marine Saline and Alkaline > Saline | place: Antarctica: Ace Lake...
CCCAGTTTTACTTGAATCAAAAATAATAGTCGGTTCGGTGAAAATAGAATTAATAAAATATTCGGGATTAGCAAATCCTTTAACATCTGAAATAGAGTGAAAACTTATTGCAGATCGTAAAAAATTGAAATTGTTTTAGCAATTACCAATTATTCTTCAAAAGTGGTAAAAGAAAAATCGTAATTTTGTATAAAAAGGCAGAATAATGGAATTATCAAAAACGATCTTTTGGGATACAGACATCAATAAAATAGATTATGAAAAAAATGCCCGGATCATTATTGAGCGTGTGCTAATGCGCGGTATGCTAAGAGACTGGTTTGAAATAAAAAAATTCTACGGCACAGAACGAATTAAAAACGAAGTCCTTAAAATCCGATATTTAGATAAACTCACATTAAATTTTTGCAGTAAATATTTTAATTTATCAAAAGAACAATTCAGATGTTACAATACAGAGCCGTCAATACGTCAACTTTGGAATTATTAAAAATATTGATGCAATACAAAAGTCTGGATAATTTTTTTTTAGTAGGTGGAACTGCTCTGGCTCTGCATTTAGGTCATCGTGTTTCTATAGATTTGGATTTATTTTTCAATAAAGATTTTGAAACATCTGATATTTTTCAAGAACTACATAATGATATTGAATTTAAGGCCATTATGCAAAAAGAAAAAAATTCAATGATAATCAATGCACGAAAAAAAAATAGTAGTAGTGAGTTTGTGAAAATAGACTTTGTAAAATATTCATATCCGTTAATTAATAAATTAATAGAAATTGATGGCTTACGTTTATTATCCATTGAAGATATAATTGCAATGAAATTATCGGCTGTAGCTAATCGTGGTGCAAAAAAAGATTTTTTCGACATTTACGAATTGTTGAAAAAATATTCAATTTCCGATATGCTTATATTATTTTCAAAAAAATTTCCAGAAACAGAACATTTTCAAATACTTAAAAGTCTTACTTATTTTGATGATGCCGAAACGGAATTTGATCCAATATCACTTAATAATACAAGTTGGGAACAAGTAAAAATGGTAATAAAAGATAAAGTTAATGATTACTTGTAATCTAAAAGTTTTGTCCAAAAATGGAAAATTTATAATTTCTCACTACTAATGTATTAATAATTTGATTTGTACTGTTTTTAATCTTTGAACCTGTAACTATTTATTCTGAACGCATCAAAATAAAGGCACAAAATTTGTTATTTTTACTTCCTAATCATTAAATTTTCACTATGAAAACAAAATTCTTTATTTTCTTCCTCTTTATTCCAGCAATATTTATAGTTTCAAGTTTTAATTTTCATAAACCTTCCGGTGCTCAAGAACATTTGGTTTCCGGGCAAATTGATAATTTCGATTATAATAAACTTTGGTTGGATGTTGAGGCATTAATGCATAACGGGCTTCCAAAATCTGCCCTGAAAATTGTTGAAGAAATTTATCAACAAGCGAAATCAGAAAATAATACTCCTCAAATTGTCAAATCCATTTTGTATAAATTTCGGCTTAAAAGCGAATATGAAGAGGATTTTCAAATAAAAGTAATTGAAGAATTAAAAGATCAGATTGAAAATTCAGGTGATCCCGAAAAACAAATTCTGCACTCAATTCTCGCCGAATTTTATTGGGATTATTTCCAAAGAAATCGCTATAAATTTTATAACCGGACAATAATCGTGGATTTTAAGCAAAACGATATTATTACCTGGGATTTAAGAAAGATAAACGATGCAATTTTCTCAAACTATTTGCAATCACTAAAAAATCCTGAAATTCTTAAAACTACACCACTTAAAAGCTATGATATTATCTTAAAAAATGCCGATAACTCAAAGCTTTTTCGTCCAACTCTATTTGATTTATTAGCCCACAGAGCTCTTGATTTTTTCAGTAATGATGAAAATTCATTAACTAAACCTATAAGTGTTTTTTCAATTGATAAAGTAGAATATTTTTCTTCAGCCAAAGATTTTATTGAAATTGATTTAAGTACTCAGGATTCACTTTCTTGTAAATTTCATGCTTTAAAAACACTTCAGCAATTAATCGCATTTCATATAAATGACGAAAATCCTGATGCATTTATAGATGTTAATCTGGAAAGATTAAAATTTGTTCAACTCAATGCAATTAGAATTGAAAACATGGATAGTGTTTATTTGAATTCACTAAAAACTTTTGAACAGGACTATTCTGAATTTCCTGCTTCTGCCGATATTTCTTGCAAAATTGCGGAAATATTTTCTCGTCAGGGAAAAAAATATGATCCGAAAATCTCAGATAAATATAAATGGGATAATAAAACAGCCGCAAAAATTTGTACAAAAACAATTGAAAAATTTCCAAAATCAAGCGGGGCAACAAATTGCATGGTTTTATTGCAAGAATTAGAAAGTTCTTTTTTTAACTTAACCATTGAAGATGTAAATATTCCCGAAAATAAAATCCTTGGCTTATTAAAATATCAAAATACTGATAAACTTTATTTTTGGATAATTAAAACAAACTATCTTGAAAATAAAGAATTATTAAAAAACTCACGTAAAAAAAAGATAATAAAAAATTATTTAAAACATACACCGGTAGAAGAATGGCCGCTTGAGTTAATTAATGATGGAGATTTGCAGCCACATCGCACGGAAATTATTCTCCCGGAACTTTCATCAGGATATTATACTATTTTAGTTTCTGAAGACCAGAATTTTTCAATAAAAACCAAGATTTCCTATAATTCCTTTTTTGTTTCAGATATTAGTTTTATCAATCAGAAAAATAAGGACGGATCAATTGATTTGCTTGTTCTAAACCGTAAAACCGGGCATCCTCTGAAGAATGTAAAAGCTCAAACCTATTCAAATGATTATAATTATGGTAAAAGAGAATATGTTTTAAACGAACAAGCATGTTATGAGACCGATAAAAATGGAAATTTAGAACTTCCTGTTTCAATCGATAAAAATGCACGCAAATCATTTTATATCGAATTTTCATATAAAGGTGATACCCTGTTTTCTGAAAACACTTTTAATCCATATTTTTATTCAAAACCCGATAAAAAAACAATTAAAACTTTTTTCTTTACCGACCGTGCTATTTACCGCCCGGGTCAAACAATTTATTTTAAAGGAATTATTTTAGAAAACGAGAACGGAAAATATTCAATTAAACCGGATCACAAAACAACTATTACTTTTTTTAATGTAAATCATCAGGAAGTTTCAAAGCTTGATTTAATTTCAAATGAATTTGGTTCAATAAACGGCAGCTTTATTGCCCCAGACGGTGTTTTAAATGGGCGAATGAGTATTTCAAGTATCACAGGATCAAAGCAATTTTCAGTAGAAGATTATAAACTCCCAAAATTTGAAGTGGTTTTTGATCCGCTACGAGGGAGCTATAAATTGAATGAGAATCTTACCGTTGAAGGGAAAGCAAAAGCTTATGCCGGAAATTTTGTTGATAATGCAAAGGTCAAATACAGAGTTTTTCGAAAACCAAACCGGCCTTTCTGGATAAATTCTTGGTGTTTCTATTACTTCCCATCAACAGAAACCGAAATCCTTAGCGGTTTTACAACAACTGATGATGATGGAAAATTTGAAATTTCTTTTAAAGCCATCCCTGATTTTTCAATGGAAAAACTTCCTTATCTGTTTTTTGATTTTATTGTCAAAGTTGATGTAACCGACATTAACGGTGAAACTCATTCGGCTGAAGAAGTTGTTTCGGTTGGGTATAAATCTCTTGTTTTGAATGTTGATATTCCTGAAAAAGTAAACCTTGGAAAAGATAATAGTTTTAAAATAATTGCAACAAATTTAAATGGAGAACCGGAGCATGTCGATTGTAAAATTGAAGTTTATAGCTTAAAACAACCGGACATTTATTTCAATGATAGAAATTGGGATGAACCCGACATTTTTATTTATAAAAATGAAGAATTTGAAAAACATTTTCCAAACCAAATTTATAAAGATGAAAACAATCCGGCAAAATGGGAAAAGGAAAAACTATTTTTAAATTTAAAATTAAACACAGCTAATGATTCGATTCTTAAAATCGCTGAAATTAAAAATTGGCCACAGGGAACTTATTGCCTCAAAATTTCTTCGACCGATGCTTTTGGCGAAGAGGTTGATAACACAAAATATTTTACTTTGTTTTCGCCAAAATCGAAAAACACCCCAAACAATGCTATTAATTGGTTTACAGTTTTGAAAGGGGAGGGAGAACCCGGCGATACGGTTTCATTTTTAATCGGTTCAAAGGCGAAAAATGTTTACGCTACCTATCAGGTGATTTTAAATAAAACAATTGAAAAGAAAGAAATTATAAAACTTTCCGGTCAACAAAAGTTGATAGAAATTCCTATCAAAGAAAAATACAGAGGTAATTTTAAAATCAACATTGTTTTTGTAAAAGATAATCGCATTTACATTGATGAGCAAATTTTTAAAGTTCCGTTTTCAAATAAAAAACTCGACCTTGAATTTGCAAGTTTCCGAAACAAACTTCTCCCCGGACAAAATGAAGAGTGGAAAATAAAAATCAGAAACAACAAAGGCGAAAAAGTTTTTGCCGAAATGCTGGCAGGAATGTACGATGCATCTCTTGATGCTTTTAGCCAAAACAACTGGTTATTTGATTTATATAAAACTAATCAAAATTCACTTTCGTGGAAGATACATAATTCTTTCGGGCAAAGTATCAGCCATTCTTTTTCTTTAGAAAAAAACGTGAATTTTTCTCCTGTAAATCAATTTTATGATCAGATAAATTATTTTGGATTAAATGTTTTTAGAAAGTTTAGATATGGAAATGGTATGTTAGTTGGCCATAGGTCAGGAGCATTGAAAAATAGAATGGAGACTGATAATGTTGTTAATATTAATATAATTGATGAAGATAGTGATATTGATTCATTTGAAGATGATATTAATATTGAAGCAAATGAGAATAAGGTAAAAATTAAAAAAGAAAGCAAATCAACTTCTCCACCAATTCAAATCCGCCGCAATTTCAATGAAACCGCTTTCTTTTATCCCGACCTTGAAACTAATGAGGATGGAGATGTTATTATAAAATTTAAAATCCCGGAAACTCTGACAAAATGGAAATTCATGGGACTTGCCTACACAAAAGAACTTCAAACAGGGCAAATTCAAAAAGACTTGGTAACCCAGAAAAAACTAATGGTAATCCCCAATGCTCCACGATATTTCAGGCAGGGTGATACAATTGTTTTTTGTTCTAAGATTGTTAACCTGAGTAAAAAGCAATTATCAGGAGAAGCAAATCTGAAGTTTTTTGATGCTTTCACTATGAAACCAATTGATGATGTTTTGAATAATATTATTTCGGAAAAAACTTTTTCGACTGAAGAAGGCCAAAGCACGGCGGTTTGCTGGAAAATTTCCATTCCCACAAAATTGGAGGCTATCACTTATCGAATTACGGCAAAAGCCGGTAATTTCAGCGATGGTGAAGAAAATACTTTGCCTGTTTTGACAAACAGAATTCTTGTTACCGAAAGTCTTCCTTTGCCAATCAAGGGTAAGGAAAGCAAGCATTTTGAATTTAAGAAATTAATAGATTCAAAAAAGAATAAAAAATATTCATCAATTGAAAACTACAAGCTTAGCCTTGAATTTACATCAAATCCGGCCTGGTATGCAATTCAGGCTTTGCCGGTTTTGAATGAAATAAAATATCGGAGTTCCGACAATGTTTTTTCCCAATTTTATGCAAATAGCATTGCTTCTCACATAATAAATTCAAATCCGAAAATCAAAAGGATATTCGACATTTGGTCCGATCAGCAACCCGATGCATTTTTATCGAATCTTGAAAAAAATCAGCAATTAAAATCTGTTATTCTCGAGCAAACACCTTGGGTGTTGCAGGCAAAAAATGAAACCGAACGAAAAAGACGGCTTGCTTTGCTATTCGATTTCAACAAAATGTCGAATCAACTAAGGAATTCATTGGAAAAACTGAAACAAATGCAATCGGGAAATGGTGGATGGCCCTGGTTTGAAAAAATGCCTGATAATCGTTTCATCACTCAATATATTATTTGCGGCTTTGGCCATCTTGATAATTTGGGAATTACAAATGTAAGAAATGAAAAGCCTGTTTGGAAGATGGTTCAAAACGGTGTTCGCTATCTTGATAATAGAATTAAAGATGATTATGATTGGTTAAAAGAAGTTTATCCTGAAAGATTGAATAACAACAACCTCAGCAGAAATAATATCCATTATTTATACACAAGAAGTTATTTTATTAATGATATTGTTGTTTATGAAAATAATAAAGAAGCTTATGATTATTATCGTGAACAAGCTGTAAAACACTGGACAACGCAAAGCAAATATCTTCAAGGAATGATTGCCCTTGCTTTACACAGAACAGGTGATGAAATTACCGCAAAAAAGATCATGAAATCTTTGAGAGAAAAGGCACTTTATTCTGATGAAATGGGAATGTATTGGAGAAATGAACGCGGATATTATTGGTATCAGGCGCCTATCGAATTTCAGGCATTAATGATTGAGGCTTTCGATGAAATTACGGATGATAAAAATTCCGTTGAAGAAATGAAAATTTGGCTTCTTAAGCATAAACAAACAAATAGCTGGCACACAACAAAAGCAACTACCGAGGCATGTTATGCACTTTTGCTGAGAGGAAGCGATTTACTGACAACAGAAAATGATGTAGAAATTAAAATTGGTGATGAAATTATTGACCCGAATACTAACGAGAACATGAAAACCGAAGCCGGAACCGGGTATTTCCAAACTTCGTGGGCCGGTGCAGAAATTCAGCCGGATATGGGAAACATCACTGTTACAAAAACTAATGAAGGAATTGCATGGGGGGCTGTTTATTGGCAATATTTCGAAGACCTTGATAAAATCACAACTCATGAAACACCTTTAGAATTAAACAAAAAACTTTTCATTAAGCATAATAGTCCGACAGGCCCGATAATAAAACCAATTTCAAAAGAAACTGTTTTGCATGTTGGCGATGAAATAATAGTAAGAATTGAAATCAGGGTGGATAGAAGCATGGAATATGTTCATATGAAAGATATGCGGGCATCTGCTTTTGAACCAATTAATGCTCATTCGGAATATAAATATCAGGGAGGGCTTGGCTATTATGAAAGTACAAGAGATGCAGCCGTAAATTTCTTTTTTAGTTATCTAAAAAAAGGAACCTACGTTTTTGAATATCCTTTGTTGGTCTCGCAAGCAGGCGATTTTTCAAATGGAATCACAACAATTCAATGTATGTATGCACCGGAATTTTCATCGCATTCTGAGGGGGTTAGGGTGAAAGTCAAAGAATAGAATTGAATATACTTTCGGCTTTAGAAATAAAATAGAAATGTTTGTAAGTGTTTCCTTATTTTTGTAATATGTATTACAGGCGTAAAATATTATTAGCTCTTTTAGAGGTTTTCGATAATAGACTTGAAAAGATCAGTTTGCAAAAACTATTAATGCTTGTAACAAAGCAACAACAGAAGCCAGGCTTTTATTTTGTGCCTTACAAATTTGGTTGTTTTTCATTCCAGGCAAATGCCGACCTTTCAACAATGACTAAATATAAGCAGGTGGCTTCGGAGGATAACTGCTGGGTTAAAACCGACAATGAAAAATACATTTTAAGTCTTAAGGAAGATGACCGTCAGGCAATAAGATATATTAAACAAATTTATGGCAATAAAAATGCTGATGAATTAATCAAACTTACTTATCTTAAATATCCGTATTTTGCCATAAATAGTGTTGTTGTAAAAGAAAAGCTGAATATTAAAGATTACCGGAAAGTAATAGAAGCTAAACCGAATTCTGATAAAATCACACTTTTTACAATAGGCTACGAAGGAATTAGTCTTGAGGAATACTTAAATAAATTGATACTGAATGATATTAAAGTTCTTTGTGATGTGCGTAAAAATTCTAAAAGTATGAAGTACGGATTTAATAAATCACAATTGCAAAATGCTTGTGATGGAGTTGGAATTACGTACTTGCATGTTCCCGGATTAGGAATTGATTCGAACAAAAGACAGGAATTATACACACAAAGTGATTACGACAATTTGTTTTCAATTTACTGTGCTGAAGTCTTGCCTCAAGCTCTTGGATTGCAAGAAAAAATATTAACCTTACTTAGAGAAAAAGAACGTATAGCTTTGACGTGTTTTGAGGCAAATATAAACCAATGCCATAGAAAACATTTGGCTGAAGCTATTGTAAAACTTCCCGGCTTTGATTATCAACTGAAACATATATAAAATGGCCTTAACCAAAGTCCTTATTACCGTCAAAACTTACCCGACAATTTCCAAAAAGTATGAGGAACTTGTTTGCACAGCAGGTTTTCGAGAAGATGGTAGGTGGATTAGAATATTTCCTATTCAGTTTCGTAAAAAATCTTATCAAGAACAATATTCAAAGTACGAATGGATTGAATTAGATTTGGTTAAAAACACCAAAGATGTTCGTCCTGAAAGCTATAGGCCTGTTTCTCACGATACCCCAATAAAAATGATTGGTAAAATCAAAGCTGATGGTAATACATGGATTGATCGCCGTAAATATGTATTAAATAAAGTTTATACAAATTTGTCTTTACTGATTTCAGAAGCCAAAAATAAAACTATTTGCACATCACTTGCAGTTTTTAAACCAAAAAAAATTGTTGATTTTATATGGGAAGAGGTTGAAAGAGAATGGTCAAAAGATAAATTGGCCCAATTCCAACAATTTAATCTATTTCAAAAAGTTGATGATAAGGAATTTGAAGTTGTAAGAAAGCTACCTTATAAATTCTCTTTTATATACGAAGATGAAGAAGGAAAACGAAGTAAAACTATGATTGAGGATTGGGAAACAGGTGAACTTTATTGGAATTGCTTTAGACGTAGTGATGGGAATGAACAAAAAGCTTGTGAGGATGTTAAGAAGAAATACTTCGATGATTTTGCTAAAACCAAGGACTTGCATTTCTTTTTAGGAACATCACAGCTTTTTCATTTTAAAGGTAAAAATCCATTTTTAATATTAGGAACTTTTCATCCCAAACCTATTTTCCAACTAAGATTATTTTGATATTTTTACAAAAAAATTCATTATGAAACGATTATTATTTCTTTTCTGTTGCATTTTGATGATAAGTCAAATTAATGCCCAAAACGAAATAATCCCAAACGGATATAATAAGTTTTTCCATGAAAACGGCATTGTTTCCAGCGAAGGGAGTATGATTAACGGAAAACCTGACGGCTATTGGAAAACCTATAATGAAGAAGGAGTATTGATTTCAGAAGGAAACAGAAAGAATTTTTTATTGGACAGCCTATGGAAATTTTATAATAATTCGGGTAATTTGATTCTTGAAATTAATTATAAAAACAATAAAAAAAACGGCATCAGGCGAACTTATCGCAAAAAGGAAATCATCGAAGAAAACTTTGTTGATGATATAAAAAACGGCTCAACAAATTATTTCTTCCAAAACGGAAAGCTAAAACGAACAGTCAACTTTATGGACGGGCTCGAAAGCGGTATTTCAAAAGAATATGCAAAAGATGATGGAAGGGTAATAATTCTCACTACTTATAAAAAAGGTTTTGTTGTTGGAATTGAGAGAATTAATAAATTTGATAATAATAAATTAAAGCAAGGTAACTGGAAATATTTTCACAAGAACGGAAACCTCAAGCTCGAAGGGAAATATAAAAACGACTTAAAAAACGGCTACTTTAAAACTTATTCGGAAGACGGAAATCTGGAGAGCACCGAAAAGTATATCGACGGAGTTTTGCAAATAGATGTTGTAGAATTGGTGAAACTTGATGTAAAAACCGATTATTATGATAACGGAAATGTAAAAGTTGTAGCAACTTACAAAGACGATCTCCCGGAAGGCATTCGACGCGAATATTCGGAAGAAGGTGAAATTGTCAGCTCTTATATTTTTAAACACGGTATAATTATCGGTAAAGGTATAATCACCGAAAAGGGTGAAAAAGACAGCTATTGGAGAGAATTTTACGATCAGGGTAATTTGAAAGCTGAAGGAAATTATAAGAATGATATAAAGACTGGTGAATGGAAATATTATCATAAAAACGGAAATCTTGAACAAATCGGTTTATTTGATGATGTTGGCAAACCTGAAGGCTTATGGAAATGGTATTACGATTCAGGGGAAATTTTAAGGGAAGAAAACTTTTATCGTGGCTTATCGGATGGACTTTTAACCGAATATGATGAAGACGGCGGAATAATTACAAAGGGTGAATTTATCGAGGGTTATGAAGAAGGTCCATGGATTTACGAAATGGGCGATCATCGTGAAGAGGGAAGTTATAGCGACGGTTATAAAAGCGGAATATGGAAATACTTTTATAATGACGGCACCTTGAGTTTTGAAGGAGAGTTTATTGATGACCTTCCAAACGGAAAACACACTTTTTACTGGGATAACGGAAACATCAAAGATATTGGAAACTATGTGATGGGTATCAAAGAGGGTGATTGGAAAAAAAATGATTACGATGGTAATATGCTGATTATAATCCGATTCAGAAACGGAATTGAAAAACGATACGACGGAATAAAAATTAATACCGAAGAGGAAGAAGAAATTGAGGATTATTAATTGTCAATCTTTAACAACCTTAGGCACTCTAAACTTTAGTTCACTTTAAGAACTGATTACATACTAATTTGATTATTTTTGCAAATTATTAATTAGAAAAAAGAAAAAAATGCTTAAAAAACTTTTATTACTCGTAGTTATTTCGATTATTTTCTTCGCATGTGGAAGTAATAACGAAACAAAAAACCAAAACACAAATGTAGTTAAGGAAGAAATTTCAGCAACTCCAACAGTGATTGCTGTTGTTGATTTTCCGGAGAAAGCTTCCGCTATGGTAGGCGAAAAAATTGCTCTTGAAGGAACAGTTATTCATGTGTGCCAGCATGGCGGACAAAAAATGTTTATTGCCGGTGATGACCCGGATATCAGGGTGAAAATTGAAACAGGAGAAAACATGCCTGCTTTTAATACCGATTTGGAAGGTAGTTTTGTTAAAGTGAACGGAACAGTTGCCGAATTAGTAATTGAAAAAGAACACGAAGAAGGCGAGATTCATGATGAAGATGCCGATCATAAAAACCATTATCACAAACCTCAGTATTCAGTTATTTGTGAAAAATTTACTGTCGAGGAAAAGTAAAGCGAAAGGTCGCAAGAAAACGCAAATTTTTTTGTGTTTTCTAGGCGTATTTAGTGTGCTTAGCGGTTAATATAAAAAAAGTTATGAATTTCAAGTGGAGGAAATGGTTCAGAATCATTCATCGCGATTTTGGATATTTGTTTTTTGGGATGACAATTATTTATGCCGTTTCAGGTATTGCATTAAATCATATAGACGATTGGAATCCCAATTATGTAATTACTGCCAAAGAAATTAATTTTGATATGCCTTCGAAAATTGATAAGGCTGAAGTAATGAAAATGCTAAAAAGCATAGACGAAGAAAATAATTATAAAAATTTTTATTTCCCGGGTAATAATCGTGTGAAAATTTTTCTTCAGGATGGTTCAATAATTGCCGACCTCACATCGGGCGAAGCATTAATGGAAAAAGTTAAACGCAGGCCAATTTTCAGGGAAATGAATTATCTTCATTATAATCCTATCAAGTGGTTTACATGGTTTTCCGATTTGTTTTCCGGAGCATTGATCCTGCTTGCAATCACTGGTTTGTTTCTTCTGAAAGGAATAAAAGGAATAAAAGGACGAGGTGCATGGCTAACCATTTTGGGTATAATTATTCCAATAGTTTTTTTAATAATTTATTTTTATTAGCTGCATTATGAATGAGATAATATTTTTATTGATTTTTGTGGTTTGGTATATTTTATCGCTTGTTTTCTCCGAAAATATTGGTAAGAAAAGTAAGATCGGCATTGAATGGTCATTCTTTTTATGTATGATTCTTAGCCCTGTAATTGGTTGGGTGATTTTGAGAGTAAATAAAAAGAGAATTTAATTCTTGGAATTTTTATTAATTTTTAGGCGTAATGGACAAAAAGTATGCTAAAAAGTTCTGTATGCCCTGATTTTATTAGTTTTGGATAAAATCAAAGCTTATGAATAAAAAAAGTGCTTTTACTGTAGCAGTCCAATCACAAAGAAAAGTGGTGTTCGGAAAGGTAAACAAATGTATAAATGTCATGCTTGTGGTAAGCAATTCCTCGGAGGAAAAAGACTTAATCCTGGAATTATTTGGCACGAATACAGAGTAGGTAAACAAACTTATTTGCAGTTAGCAAAAAAGTACAAATGTTCAAAACGAACCATCCAGCGAAAGATAGATCAGTATCAGATAGCTATTCCTGAAAAGAGACCAAGAAAGGTAATCGTTTTAATGGATACAACTTACTGGGGCGTAAACTTTGGAGTAATGCTTTTCAAGGATGCGATTACCAAAGATAATCTACTGAAGTATTATGTGAAAGCAGAAACAAATGCGCTTTACAAACAAGGGATAAAAAAACTGAAAGAACAAGGATTTGTTATTAGAGGAATTGTTTGTGATGGGCGTAGAGGTTTAATTAATTCTTTTAATGGGATACCAGTTCAAATGTGCCAGTTTCATCAAGCAGCAATCGTCAGAAGGTATATAACAAAGAATCCCAGGATGCCTGCTGCCATTGAGTTAAAAGAGATAACTTCACTTATGAAGCAAACAGATAAAGAATCGTTTGAGGGTGCTTTGAATGAATGGTATGATAAGTGGAAGGCATTCCTTAGCGAACGGACAATAAATGAAGAAACAGGCAAAAGTTCTTATACCCACAAGAGACTGAGAAGTGCTTACAGAAGTTTACAAACAAACCTAAAATGGTTGTTTACATGGTATGATAACATTGAACTTGGCATACCAAATACTACCAATGCAATTGATGGACATTTTTCAGATTTAAAGAACAAACTCAGGAACCATAATGGACTTTCCAGAAAGAGAAAAATAAAATTTATTGATGAGTTTTTGAAGGCATAAAGACCTCTGAAAATGTCAAAGGAGTCCTAAAACAGAACTCCTTTCTCTTGACTTTTTCGTCGGTCATCAAGTGTATCCCTGACAGGTTGCTCTCCAGCAGAGCCTGCTTCCGTTTAACTTGATATAGCTAAAGTAATATGTATAATAATCCGAAACAAATAATGTTGAAAAAAACAGCATACTTTTTGTCCACTTGAACAAATTCAAATGAAAACAGCATACTTTTTGTCCATTACACC
>Ga0222695_1000941_pt1 | contig 13346 bp, 11 predicted proteins | sample AntAcemetage1398_FD_179834 | JGI IMG/M metagenome (GOLD analysis project Ga0222695, IMG submission 179834) | Saline water microbial communities from Ace Lake, Antarctica - #1398 | ecosystem: Environmental > Aquatic > Non-marine Saline and Alkaline > Saline | place: Antarctica: Ace Lake...
TGCCTTTAAAAATGAAGCCGGCTCAAACAGTTTCACACTTACACCCAAAAGATGGATAACCTCAACAAATGCCATCGGTATCATTTCCAAATCCGGCAGATATGGCGGAACTTATGCTCATCAGGATATTGCCTTTGAATTTGCCTCGTGGATAAGCGCAGAGTTCAAGCTATATCTTCTTAAAGAGTTTCAACGGCTGAAACAGGCGGAAATTGATCAGAAAAAGCTTGAATGGAATGTCTCCCGCACACTTGCCAAGGTTAATTACCTTATACATACCGATGCCATAAAAGAAAACCTGATTCCTGAAAACATATCTGCAAGTAAACGAAAGTTTGTTTATGCAGACGAAGCAGACTTATTAAACATTGCATTATTTGGGAAAACTGCAAAAGAATGGCGAGAAAAATATCCGGATTTAAAAGGCAATATCAGGGATTATGCTACCTTAGAGCAGTTGGTTGTTCTTTCAAATATGGAAAGCTACAATTCGGAACTCATCAAAATGCAGATACCATCAGATGAAAGATTAAAAAAACTGAACAAGATTGCAATCGACCAAATGAAAGTACTTATTGAAAACAGATCAATTAAGAAGCTGAAAGAATAAAATGGCGAAAAGACCGAAAAGACAAAAAGCGATCAAGAGATTAAATTTGTCAGATCACACACTGGATATAAATATCCGGAGATGCAATTACAACAAGTTTAATTTTTCGGATATAGAGGACTATGTCCATGAGCTGGTTGGATCGCGCGACTACGAGTATGATGCCATAAAACAGATCATGATTTATCTATGGGGCGGCAGTTACAAAAGCATTGCTGGGCTTGGAAAGGAGAATTACAAACAAAAATTGCAGATTCAGCAGCGCTTTGGAACAGAAGATAATTTTCTTCGCCAATTGCCGCTTCCCGACCGGCTTTCAGGTGTGGTGCACATGGCTACCGGCACGGGAAAATCTTATGTGATCTTTGCCATTGCCTATCTTTCCCTTGTCATGGGACTTGCAAAACGGGTCCTTGTGCTTGGCCCGTCCTCAACCATTATCGAACAAGGGCTGCGCGAAAAATTTAAGGAACTGAAAAACAAAATAGAATTCAACAACAAGCTTCCGCAAAGATACCGGGGAAAAGCCATTAACCTGCTCACAGACAACGACCCCATAGAAGACGACTCCATTGTTATTGAAAACATCAACGCAGTTTACACCTTTGGATCAATCAATGACACGTTGTTCAAAAATACCGATGAAGTCCTTGTGCTCGGGGATGAAATCCATCATGCCTATTCACACTTGAAATATGCGGATAATCGTCTTGTGCTTGACAAGGAAGAAGGCCCGGAAGGAAAAAAGAGCGAAGCAAGAGACGAACGGCTGTGGATGAAGTTTTTACGTGAAAATGCCAAAATAACCAGACACATCGGTTTTACCGGCACACCTTATAACCAGAACGAATATTTTGCCGATATCATTTTCAACTACTCCATCAAGGATGCAACCGAAGAAAAATATATCAAAAAGATCAATTCGATTATCCGTACCGAGACCGATGAGGGCGACGACCGGCTCACTATTGACCAGCGGTTTGAAATGGTGCTGAAAAATCATCTGGAAAACAGGGATAAGTACGCATACAAAACTCATTCAGGGAAAAGAAGGGTTAAGCCGATAACAATTTTTATTTGCCCGAATATAAAAAATGCTCAAAGAAGGTATGATGAGTTTGTTACGTTTCTGGCCGGATATGAGAAAAAACATCATGGTGCGCAGGGAGCGGATTCGGAGATCATCGACAGACTGCGCAAAAAGGTGATTTGCGTTGTAAGCAAAGTTTCCAAATCGGAATACAAACAGGAACTTGATAATATTGAAGAAACAGACCCGAAAAAGCCGGGCGGGAGCGTTGAGTTTATCTTTGCGGTCAACAAACTTTCAGAAGGCTGGGACGTGGATAATGTCTTTCAGATCGTTCCTATGGAAGAGAGGGTTTTTAACTCCAAGCTTCTTATTTCACAGGTGCTCGGCAGGGGTATGCGCATACCCCGAAAAGTTCCCAATGCGCACATTCAGCAAAACTATCCTGTTCTCACTGTTACAAATCACGACAAATTTGCCGATCACATAAAACAACTGGTTGACTCGGTCACCGAAAGCGATATGTACCTTACCTCTTTACCTCTGACTGACCGGGAACAAGGAAGAGGCACACATAATTTTACTTTATTTAACCTCAATTATATCCCTAACATACGTTTTGAAAAGGCGGACCGTGTAGATCAGGGGCCTCCCGGTAAACTTATATTAACGCCGTTTGAGGAAAAACTCGGCGTTAAAGTCATAAGGACCAAAGACGAAAAGCGGTATGAGCTGGCAAGAAATTTTTATACAGTCGATCAGATTGTTTACGATATCTTTAACCGGTTTAAATATAGAACGTTTGAGGCATTGCATTTTGATTTTGGCAGCGTGGTTGTAGATGACCGTTATCCTGAAGAGAATGAAATCATGCAGGTTATTCTTGACGCTATGAAACTGGCCGGAATCAAGGGAGATAAGCTCTCGGAAGATAACAGAAAACAGATCGATAATTATTTTAACCAGTTCCTGCCAAGAGGAAAGAAAAAGCGGGTTTTTGAAAATATTTCAGGGGATTTGATCCCTGTTGACACCTCCGGGATGGACAGAACCGGCATCCGGGTGAGCGAGCTTGAAAGGGACAGAACCGCATTCTTAAGCGAGGATTATGAAACCGAAGTCGGAGAAGCAAACGAATTTGTACTGGAATACATTAACGAATTAAGAGGACGCCCGGAAGATAAGCAACAACTTTCCCTTTTTAAGCCCGAAGATTTTGTGGATAGAAAAGATGAGATAATCCGGACATTTGTAAAGGGCGATACAAGACCACCCTATGTGGTCAATACATCAAAACTGAAAAGTCCGCAAAATATCGTCCTGGTATCCCATTCGCCGGAAAAAGAGTTTGTTTTTCAATTGATAGACAATTCTGATTATATTGCTTCCTGGATAAAATCACCCGACAAAAATTTTTACAGCATTGATTATGAATACTGGAAAGATGGGAAAGACAGAGTCAGACGAAGTTTTAATCCCGATTTTTTCATAAAGATCAATCTTGACGAGTACATCTCAAGGCTTGAGAGCGAAGGAAAGCAAGATCATCTTGAAGAATTAAAAAAACTCCAGGATGAAGGCGTAGAAACCCTCATCAAGGTGGTGGAGATCAAATCTGATGAAGAGCAGGATGAAGCAACTCCGGCAAAAGAAGACTATGCAAAGGCGCACTTTGAAAGGGTAAACAAGAAATTATGCGCATTGAATTCGGCAGATCTTGACAGTCGATATAGGGGTGATGCAAAACAATTTTATACTTTTGATTTGCTAAGAACCTATCAATTTCAGCGATGGATTGAAGATTTAATAAAAGGAAAGTTTTTTTCGTAGATATCAAATTTTAATCTATCACCGAATCAACATTATTTGCCAGCAATCAGACTCTTCAGATTTCCAGCAGAGGTCACCGGGAAACCGAAATTATTAAAAGTGTAAAAAAATGTTCGAACCACACGAAGGAACTCTCCAACTAAAACATAAATTTCAAAAAGCATATAACTGGCTTGAGAAACGTGGCCCGACAGATCTTAAAACCAAAAGCGGAACACATTTTATTGCAAAAGCTACTATCACTCAAAAAGGGCCTCACAGCGGTGAAGAAGTCATACGGTTTATGCAGGACGGCAAAGAATACGGCAGAGCGTACGAGTGTTGCTGGGGCTATTACTATAATTGTAATCGAACCCGTATTGGTATGTATTGTGCCGCTGTTGATGTTGCTGTTGAGTGATTTCAAATTATCATCTGGTGTTCTAAACAAACGCTGATCCGACATTGACCAGACAGAGAACCAAACCCATGAAAGATCTTCTTATTAAAATCGCAAAAGCAATTGTCGATAACCCGGAACAGGTACAAGTTAAAGAGATTGTAAGCACCCAAACAACTGTATTGGAACTAAGGGTGGCTGAGACTGATATGGGCAAAGTCATTGGCAAACAGGGGAAAACGGCAACTGCAATTCGGACTTTATTAAATGCAGTTTCTGGCAAGGTTCAGAAAAGGTATATGCTTCAAATTGTTGATTGATGGGGTGGGTTTTGGATTTTGACAAGTCAGATTTTCATGGGTTTTTCTTAATGCATCTGTAATTCCGGAAATTATGGGCCATTCCCGAACCGAAACCACCATGAAACACTATCAGCACACAAACATAAAACTGCACCGCAAAACCATAAACAAACTTCCGGAATTAAATCTACCGGATTGATAATAAAGGGGCATTGAAAAATTAATGGACCTTGCGGTTTTTGATATCTGGTGAGCTTTTCGAACTTGGAAAAACATTAAGGAGGCTTTATGGCTACTCAAGAACAACGTAATGAAAAAATTGAAGAAGGAAAAAAACTGCTTGAGGAATTAGCCTCGCAAAAAGCGACTTCTTTAGCAAGAATGGAGGAGTTATCAAGAGATATTAATTTTTCTGATGCAGTTCCGTCCTTCGAAGAAATGTTAGATATCGTAAAACAATTAAACCAAAGAAGTATTGACAGGTTATCTCATAATCAACTTAATCAAATTATTGCCGGTTGTACCAATCTGAAAAATCTAGTCAAAAAGGTGAACGATTTTACATTAAACCAAAATACACCGGCTGATGTATGCAAGGCAATAGTAGAAGAGGTCAAAAATGCATATGATTCCGTCATGGAACCGCTAACTGTTCCTCTTGCTTTTACAGCTACACAGGCAACAGATTATTCAAAAATTGAGCGGGAAGCAAAAGGTTATCATGCAACAATGAGGGAAGAAGCGAATGCCTTTAAGGAATTGATGGAGTCATACAAAGTGGATGGAGAAAAAGCCCTCCAGGCTGTTAAGGATCAAGCTGCGGAAGCTGGTGTAGCAACAAATGCCCAAATATTTTTAACCGACTCAAAAGACCATGCAAAAGCGGCAAAAAAATGGCTTACTGCAACTATCTGGGCATCGATTATTACCTTTGTCGCTGCCGTTATTTTTGTTTTCATTAGTTTTAAATACAAACCTGATTCAACAGCCGTTGCAATTCAATATGTAGTTAGCAAGTTAATTCTTCTTTCGACGTTGTCCTTTGGTATTTTTTGGAGTGCCAGGAATTATAAATCAAGCAAACACAACGAAACCCTAAATAAACATAGGGCAAACGCACTAATGACATTTAGGGCATTTGTTGAGGGAAGTGGCGAGCAACAAGTAAAAGAAGCAATTCTTTTACAAGCTTCTCAGGCAGCATTTGTCAATCGGCCAACAGGTTATGAGGGCCAAGAAAAAGAATCGCAAACCATAAGCCCAGTTGTCGAAATCTTGGGAAAATCTTTAGTTAAATAAAGTGATTGGGGTCAAACCTTGATTATTGATTAAAAAAAGTGATTGGGGTCAAACCTTGATTATTGATTAAAATGAGGTCAATTGACACATCTCATGGATGTTGCTAATAGTTCAGCATGGCCAGACCATTACGTATAGAATTTAAGGGCGCCTTGTACCACATTATATCCAGAGGAAACGAGAGCCGTGACATCTTTTTAGGGGATGAGGATTATTAAATTTTTTTTGGTGTCTTGGAAGAGATGTCCGATCGATTTGAGGTAGACATATTTGCCTATGTTTTGATGAGCAATCATTATCACCTGGTGATTCGGACGAATCAGAAAAACATATCCAAAAGCATGCAATGGGTGGGTACGACCTACACCCGTCGATTTAATCGGGATGATTTACTTTATTTTTTAAGAGGGAACGGTCTATATACGATCAAATCGGGGAGTTACTCGGTCTAACGTATTCCGCGGTGAGCTGCAGGGTAAGTATTGTCAATTCAGAGATATCCAAGCCATCTGAAATGAGGCGAAAATACAGCCTGATTAAGTCAATAATAAAGGTTTGATTCCAATTACAAAATTTCACGGGGTGGTTATGGAACAAAAAGCGTTTCAGGATTATTACAAAGATCACTCAAGCCATTGCTATGGATGCGGGAGGTTGAATCCATATGGTTTGCAAATAAAGAGCTATTGGGACGGAGATGAAACGGTCTGCAGGTTTCACCCCCAACCTTACCACACCGCAATGAAAGGATTTGTTTATGGCGGATTAATCGCTTCTGTCATTGACTGTCATGGTACAGCCACTGCAGCGGCAGCCAGTTATAGAGCCCAAAACCGGGAAATGGATACCGACCCCGAGCTTCGGTTTGTAACCGGATCACTTCATGTGGATTATCATCTTCCCACTCCCATTGATCGTCCCATGGATCTCAGAGCGACCATTAAAAAAATTAAAGGGAGAAAAGTCGTAGTAAAGGTATCTCTATTTTCCGGTGACAAACTTTGCGCAAAGGGAGAAGTATTGGCCATACAAATACCGGATAAGCTAAAAAATATCGTTGTCTCCCCCTGAATTGTGTGGGCGCTTGGGATGGCGCTCGGGGTCGGACCACGGTAACCAACCATAAAAACTGCAAAGGAGGCCTGAAACAGGCCCTAAAATCTTCTTAAGTCTTTCATTTCGCAAGCTCTTTTTATGAATTATCAGTCAATTCGCGTGGCCTAACCCCATTCGGCGACCCCCATTCGGTGATTGGCAAAGAGATCTTCTAATCTCAAAAAACCTTCTTTTTCTTAATGTGACCGATCCTGAAGTATGTTTCAATTTTGATTCAGTGAGGCATATTTTAATCGATAAATTCCCTCATCGGTACCTTATCTTGACATCAAATGGTTAAATTTATGCTAAGGAAATATTGGCGAAATACAAAACAATTAACGATATATCATCAATATAATCAAATATAAACATAACGAGAAATGTATTATCACAAAAAAGAATCGGACATTTTTTTTGGTATAGTGATATCATATAGTTGAATAGATTTTGTCATGTGTTTCAGTATTGGCATAATAGTTGCTGAATATTCATCATAAGATTAACGAACCTAAATACAGGTCACTCTGCCAGGACCTGGCATACCTCCTTAAAGCGGGAAGGGGTGATTTGGCCGCCAATCACCCCTTCTCATAAACCTCAAGAGGATGATAATGAAAACTTGTGAAGCTTGCGATCAATTCGAAAAGCGCGTAAAGGAATGGAACTACTGGAGTGGTGCGATTGATCCCCTACCTTATATAGATGATATGATTAAACCTCACAAGCACCTGATTTTTGAAGGGCGAAGATCCGATGGATTAGCAGGTTATGTGCTCGTATTCCAGTGCCTGAAGTGCGCCTGGTGGTGGAAACTCTCCGATTGGCCGGTATTCGGGTGCCTTGATGTTTTGCCTTACTTACCGAAACGTAATTCATCACTTTAGAAGAGACTTCTTTTAGCTAAGAAAGGGGTTTCCAATGAAAGAGCGACGTCAGTATGAAAGGTTTATGTTTGCACTCCCCGTAAGAATTGAAACCATGATGACAGGCAGAAAAAAGGTTTTAGATCTTGCAACCAGAGACATATCTGTTTCCGGAACATTTATTACTACACTAACGTCTTTTCCGGAAAGGACAAGGTTTATTTTGGATTTCACCCTTCCGAGTGACAGCATTAAAGGTCCTAAAAACGTAAAGAGTTTGAAGGGTTATACAGGAAGTATGGTACGCTCCACCCCTCACGGTATGGCGATTAACTTTGACAGAGAATGTCAGATTGAGGGTTTAAAAGCATTGTAGAGTGCTGTTGGGGAGATCAAATTCATTTGTATGCTCATTATTATGCTTTGGGACAGGACCAGCAATTTTAGACTTTTCAGGTTCTTTTCTTTCGGAATGAGCTACGAGGAGGTCCTTGGGATTTTGGGAAAACCTGACAAATGTGAAGACCCAGTGCTGAAAACCAAAAATTGTATTTGGGGCTCATCTGACAAGCAGATCAAAATCAAATTCTTGGTTGATACCGTTGCGTTGCGATCCAGCAAGGGAATCTAACCTAAGTGTTTTGACTATTTCCTGATGCTGTTGCAGTTCAATTTACCGGAACTATAATCTACTATAACCTCCAGAACCTGCAAAACCTTTCCCTCCTTTGTAGGGCAAACACCGACAAAAAAATTGATAAATATGCTACAAAAAAATAACAGAAAGAACGATACTCAACCCTAAATTTTTAGGGTATTGTATTACGGATCACACCTTGACGAAAAGTTGTGATCTAAAAGCCGAATAGCGATAGACAAAGTTCTCTTCATATCTATAAATTGTAGTTATTCCATAATATTGAATAATACCGTCGCTATCCTTGAATTTAATAAAATTTCGCAATAATGCAAGAATGTGTAACTCGACTTGATAGTCTATATAAAAAGTCAAACTCCATGCTTCAGCAATCTATATGGAAGAACCTGTCAATAGCCAACAACAGGAGGAAACACATTGAATGATCCGACTGTGAGAAATGAACGAGATGTTGTCATTTTTACTGACACCTTCCGAATTGAAGGCAAGCTTAACATTTTTTCGGGGGTTCGCCTAACAGATTACATGAACGAATCCAAGCCATTCGTCGCCATCACCGATGCTACGATCAAAGATTTAAGTGACCGACAGGTGATGACGGCAGCGTTTCTGAACATTAAGCTGGATGCTATCCAGATTATTGTACCTTCCGATGATGCCTAAAATATATAGCCAGTTCCTGTTTGGTCTGTCCGGTTTTGGAACGCTAATGCCTGAAACGATAATAGTGAGGATGGATTATGGCACAGAATCATCTCGCAATGTAGGAAAAAATCAATGGCAACAATAGAGAAAGTATTTAAAGCAGCGTTAGAGATGGATGCTTCCGATGTTCATGTTGTACCTGGCGAACCTTTTATTGTTCGGCGATACAGTGTACTCACCAAAATGAAAAACACGCCGCTTACACCGGAGCAATGTAAGCAAGTGATCTTGGAAATTTTGACTCCAGTACAACGAAAAAGTCTGTCCAAAATGCGGCAACTCGATTTTGCTATCCAATTCCCCAAATTGGGACGCTTTCGTGGTAGTGCTATGCTGCACAACAATGGCCTGTCTGCAGCATTCCGCATTATTCCTTCGCAAATACCGACGTTGGAATCGTTGGGGATGCCGGATATTATTAAAACTGTTCTGGACAATCATCAGGGACTGATACTGGTGACAGGTGGAACGGGTCACGGGAAATCAACTACTCTGGCTGCGATGGTTGACTATATCAATACCAACAGAGCCCACCATGTGTTGACGGTTGAAGATCCAATTGAATTCATCCATCCAATTAAAAAGTGCGTGATCAATCAAAGGGAAATCGGCACGAATACGCTGTCATATTCCAACGCACTGAAAGGGGCGTTGCGCCAGGATCCGGACGTCATCCTTATTGGTGAACTGCGGGATCTGGAAACTATAGCACTCGCCATATCAGCATCCGAAACCGGTCACCTGGTAATTGGGACCCTTTCAACATCGAGCGCACCAAAAACAGTTGACCGTGTAATCGGCTCCTTTCCAGCAAACGAACAGAGCCAGATCCGGGCGATGATAAGCGAAAGCCTCAAGGCGGTCATCAGCCAGCGTTTGATACCCAGAAAAGATGGCAGCGGCTTGGCGCAGGCCCTGGAAATTCTCATCGGCACCATACCGTTAGCCAACATGATTAAGGACGGGAAAACCTTCCAGATTCCGTCTATGATGCAGACCGCGAAAAATGTCGGTATGTGCATTTTGGACGAATCAATAATGGAATTGCTAAAGGCGGACGTCATAACGGCAGCAGATGCGTATGCCAATGCCACGAAGCCTGATATTTTCAGGTTGCAGTGCAATGAAGAATTAAAAAAACAAAACGAAAGTACTTGATGACACGTTGATAGAAGCCATCTCAAAAAAGTCTTTTCATCCAATATCGGCGTTGAGCCCTCGTCTCAAGTCCTCGACATACTTGAGTATGCCTGCGGGTTGATTTTCGGCTTCGCCTTGATCTCGACTGAAAAGCTTAATTTTGAGATAGCTTCTAATATTAAATAATTGAGGTAACACTTATGCCTAAGATTGACGCCTTCTTTAAGGAGATGAAGGAGCGTGGAGCCAGTGACCTCCACCTGGTGGTCGATTTCCCGCCCATGCTTCGATTGCGCGGAGAATTGGTTCCCATCGACCATGCCAAGTTGACGGCTGAGTCAAACCGTGAGTTGATTTTTGAGATATTGACACCCCAGCAACAGGATGAGGTGAAGAATAAGCGCGATTTCGATATGTCATACGAAATTGAAGGGCTATCCCGATTTCGATGCAACATGTTTTTTCAACACCGGGGCATCAGTGCTGTCTTTCGGATTATTCCGACTAAAATCATGAAAATTGAGGAACTCAATCTCCCGCCGGTAGTAAAAAAGATCGCAGAATTCAAAAAGGGCTTGGTCTTGGTTACCGGACCTACGGGCAGCGGGAAATCCACGACCATGGCCTCCATCATCGATTACATAAACGACACCCGTGCAGCTCATATCATCACAATTGAAGATCCCCTGGAATTTGTCCATCCTAACCGAAAGTGTGTGTTTACCCAGCGAGAAATTGGTACGCATGCGGTGAGTTTCAGCGAAGCCTTGCGGGTTGCTACTCGGGAGAATCCCGATATCATCCTGGTTGGTGAAATGCGGGATTATGAAACTATCTCGCTTGCACTTACCTGTGCCGAATTCGGTATTTTAGTTTTTGGCACACTGCATACCAACAGTGCTGCAAAAACGATAGATCGCATCATCAACGCTTTTCCCGCCGACCAACAACCCCAGACGCGAATGATGCTTTCAGATTCATTGCGTGCGGTAATCGCCCAGCAACTCCTGAAAACCAAGGATGGCAAGGGACGCTGTGCAGCGAACGAAATATTGATTGGATCAGGAGCTTTGGCAAGTATGATCCGTGAAAATAAGATTTCACAGATAAGCTCGATTATTCAAACCGGTACGTCCCAAGGCATGCAGACAATGGACCAGCATCTGATGCAGCTTGTTAAGGATGACGTCATCACTATGGAAACTGCCCACGAAAAGGCCATGGACAAAAAATTTTTTACCTGAAACTTTATTAAGATCTTTTAAATATCCCATCCGCTTGCGGTGGGGTAAACATGCGGGAAAGGGGTTCGAGGGGAAACTACTTGTCCCGTTAAATGCACTTCTCTATTTTTGGAGCGACGATCCATAAATATTAATAAGATAGCGTGGCCTGACCTCGACTGCGGAACCTTGACCGGAAAGCCGAACTGACCGGGGGATGAAAAATACAAGATGTAGGGTCGGGGGCAAATCTGGACCATGCAATAATTTTAAAAAGAGCGATCGATATCCAAATAGTATCTCAACCTATTGACATCACTAAATTTTTCAGGTAATGGCAAGTTATGTTGTCAAGGATTTAATCTCTCATACCCACTTTTTTTCGCCATATTTCCCTTTCATAAATGCAGAGGGTATTAGATGATCTAATACCGATTTAATGAAAAAGTATTAGAAATTTCATAGTACCCCCTCCCTTCATCTAATGCTAAAGTATTAGAAAAACTGACCTGAAAAATACGAATAAAATCATACTTTCTTCGTATTGACATGATTATATCTTAATTGCTAAAAAATATTTGTGGTAAAAGATTTTGGAAAGTCAAATAAACCATCTACCGCAGGAAAGCCGACTCCTCCAGCTGGCCTTCAATTTCCTGCGCCTTTTTAAAAACAGAATCTTGCAAAATTCTGCGCAGTGGGGGCGGCAAGGGTGAAGTCCCGCTTTTAGCGGGACCAACCCTTAAAACCTATAACCAGGGATTTCCGTTTCTATGGTTGAAAAATACGCATCTTCCAATCACCCATTGAAGAAGGCAGGGTCATTTGGCTCTGCCTTTATTATTCGACTCTTTGATAACTGTTATGGAAATCTAAATATCAGGAGGCTGATAAATTTGGAATATCGTTTTTTCAATAAGGGCAAATCCTTTTTCGGGGGTTTTCCCCCATTCCCTGTTATTGAATATTTATATTATGAATCTGACCTGCAGCTAACCTGATCTGACAGCATACCTTAAAACGAATAGCTTTTGTTTTAGGGCGTTTCCGTTACACAATAGCATCACTATTCTTGAACTCGTTGGAATTTAACAATAATGCAAGGAATCTTAACCATCAGACTTTCCCTGGCATTTATGAGTAACCCCTTATACAGGTTTCCGAATGAATAAAAAGCCAACATATGAAGAATTGGAACAAAGGATCAAGGAATTAGAGGTAGAATCTGCAAGATTAAAGCAGGCTGAAGAAGCAATACTTGGGAGCGAAAAATCCTTGAGGTGTTTGTTTGATAGCTCGGCATTCGGCATGATTGTCTGCCGCTTGATTCGAGACAAGGCAGGCAAATCTGTCGACTTTGAGCATCTGGAGGTTAATCAGGCAACCCAAAGACAAACCGGTTTAAAGCCCGAGCAACTCATCGGTAAACGCGCGTCTGAAATTGTTTCTGCAGAATTGACTGCTCATATTGTTCAGATTTATAGTAAAGTTGTGGAAACTGGCAAACCCCATAGATACGAGGAGTATTTTTCCGTTTATGATCGAACACTGCAGGTTGGTGCAAGCCATATCGAGGGCGACCTTTTTGCGCTGACGTTTGTTGACATATCCGCATGGAAGCAAGCCGAGGAAGCGTTGAGGGAGAGTGAGGAGCGGTATCGCATGATTTTCAACAATGCTCCGTTGGGAATTATGCATTTTGATGCCAACGGAATTATCAGGGATTTCAATGACAATTTTACACAGATCATGGCAGCCCCAAGGGAAAATATTCTGGGGTTTAACATGCTCGAAAGACTGCGTGACAAAGAAATGCATAAGGCGGTCAAGGATTCTCTCAATGGCCAACTGGGGTATTACGAAGGAGATTATCTGTCTATCACCGGCGCCAACACTACATCCATGAGGGCTATTTACCAGAGCATTATCGGTGAAGATGGAAAGGTTTTTGGCGCCGTGGGTCTATTCGAGGACATCACCGAGCGCAAGCAGGCGGAGGAGGCGCTGCAGGAGAGCGAGAAGAAGTATCGCGAACTTGTCGAAAACGCAAACAGCATCATATTAAAATATGATCTTAATGGTAAAATAATTGTTATTAATTAAACCTCGGGCTCTGCCCGAGCGACCCTAAAAGGTTCGACCGTTTCGGGGTGAAAGATTTACCCTGCAATTTAATATTAGAACAATGTGAAACGCTTTTAATACTATA
>Ga0222695_1000957_pt1 | contig 13172 bp, 11 predicted proteins | sample AntAcemetage1398_FD_179834 | JGI IMG/M metagenome (GOLD analysis project Ga0222695, IMG submission 179834) | Saline water microbial communities from Ace Lake, Antarctica - #1398 | ecosystem: Environmental > Aquatic > Non-marine Saline and Alkaline > Saline | place: Antarctica: Ace Lake...
CTTAAGGATACCGCATTTTTGTTTCAATTGCAAGTTTTTTCTAATGATTTTAATAGGTTATTTCATTTTCAGAGCTGGAAATAGTTTTGAAATCAGCTCAAGTAGAAGATACTATTTTTCACATTATAGATACAAGGAATAGTCTGGGCCTACTATTGTCAAGACTTTCAGAGTTTTCAGAATTATCTTTTTCTGTTAATACTTCTGACAGCAAAGCGGCATCTTATATTGAAAAGTTCGATGAAAAAAACAGAGAGTTTGAAGTTATTGATGTCGGTTTTATCAAGTGGCTTACAACCATAAACGATCTTGATGAAATTATTTCTTCTTCCAGTAATCTGCGGGAATATTCTTTTCACATAAAAGAATTAACAGAAAAAGCAAAGCATTTGTTAAGCCCTGAAATGGAAAAGGCTATTGCAGATATGCAGGCAACGGGATCGGTTGCATGGTCAAAGCTTCACAGTGTAGAAACAAGTTCTCTGACAGTGGAAATGGAAGCTGACGGAAAAAAGGATACTGTACCCTTTTCAATAGTAAGAAGTTTAGCCTATCAGAAAGATGCAAAAATAAGGCGGAAGGCTTACAATGCTGAACTCAAAGCCTGTGAGAAAATTGAAAATGTATGTGCATCCTGTATTAACGGGGTGAAAGGCGAGGCCATTACAATTTCAAAACTTCGCAGATACGGATCCCTGATAGATATGACCCTTAAACAGTCAAGGATGAAGCGTGAAACCCTTGATACAATGATGCACTCAATTAAAGAGTTCCTTCCGACTTTCAGAAACTATTACAGAAAGAAGTCAGAAATCCTTGGTCACAAAGATGGGTTACCGTTTTATGATCTCTTTGCTCCGGTAAATGATTCGCAGATGCGTTTTACATATGAAGAGGCAAAGGATTTTATTGTAATGAATTTTAAGAAATTCAGTACAGAACTATCGAGTTTTGCAGAAAACGCATTTGATAAGAGATGGATAGATGCAAAGCCTGTAAAAGGAAAAGTAGGCGGTGCTTTCTGTGCAAACATCAGGAGCATTGGTCAAAGCAGGATCCTGGCAAATTTTAATGGATCATTTAACGATGTCAGAACAATTGGACATGAGCTGGGCCACGCCTATCATGGGTTCTGTCTAAGGACCGTTCCTTTTCTAAATTCACATTATCCGATGCCGCTTGCTGAAACAGCTTCGATTTTCTGTGAAACGATAATAAACCATGCGGCACTTGAAAGAGGCGACAAAGAACAGTCAAAATTGATCCTTGAAGCAGATATCTCTTCATCAGGTCAGGTAATTGTTGATATTTATTCGAGATTTCTTTTTGAGAGTGAAGTCGTAAAAAGAAGGGAAAAAGGTTCGCTTTCAGTGGAAGAATTGAATGAAATAATGATAGATTCTCAAAAAAGTGCCTATGGTGATGGTCTTGATCCGGAATTACTGCATAAGTATATGTGGGTTGTTAAGCCTCATTACTATTTTCCGCAGAGGCATTTTTATAATTTTCCATACTCGTTTGGATTACTGTTTGCAAAGGGTCTTTTTGCTATCTATCAGCAGAAAGGCAACTCTTTTGTAGATGAGTACAGAACACTTCTAAAGAATACTGGAAAGTTGAGTGTTGAAGATGTCGCCGGCAGTATAGGCATAGATCTTACCGACAGCAATTTCTGGAATAAATCGCTTAATGTTGTATCTGAAGACATTACAAGGTTTCTCAGTATCTAAATCAGATCTTTAAGGCAAAAAAAAAGCCCTTCCCGAAGGAAGGGCAAAATCAATCAGAACTGAAAGATTAAAGCTCACCCTTGAAAGAAGGAGCTGGTTTGAAACCAACTGTCTTTGAAGCAGGAATCTTAATCGCTTCACGAGTCTTAGGATTGATACCTTTGCGTGCTTTTCTGTTGTTAACTTTGAAAGTTCCAAAGCCATTGAGATTGATCTTCTTCTCATTAGCGATAGTGTCTTTCAGAATAGTAGTGAAAACATTGTAAACTTCTTTAGCCTGATCATTAGTCATACCAAGCTCAACGTTTTCTTTAAGTGTTTTTACAAATGCAGTTTTTGTTGTTGCAACAAGAAGGTTTTTTTTCTTTTTTGCCATTACGTTAACTCCGTTACGAAAGTTCATAAAAGGGACGTGTAATTCTATTATATACAAAGGGTTTGTCAACTCTTTTTGATAAATAAAATAAAAAAAAAGGCTCTCAAATCCCCACCAGTAGGGGATTCAACGAGTTTTGCATACAAAATACCTAGTGATATCAGGTGAGTAGCACGAATGTGACAAGGTGTTTGAAAAATGATTCAAAGTCAGTGGTTTTAAGTACTTACCGCCATATTTTTCTTAAATTGCATGATAAATCTGATAAAAACCGAGAAATTTTTATTAAAAATGATCTTATTTTTAGCACTTAAAAGAGAATCCCAATAGGGGGTGACGTTATGATTGTGACAAAAATTGAATATGGTTGATGTAATGCAGAGAGCACTTACGAAGACTTTTAAATCCTTCAAGTTTTCATAAAAATTTGATAAATAATTTATTATATGTATCATTGGCCAGTAATTTTTTGGGGTATCCGGTTGGCATTTTCTGAAGTCAACAGGCTCGTCAGCGAGCAAATTCCTCTTGACAAACTAATCTCGAAGTATGTAAAGCTTGATCGTTCCTCACGTGGGTTCATAGGTTTGTGTCCTTTCCATAAGGAGAAGACGCCGTCTTTTCATGTGAATGCTGACGAAGGTTATTACTATTGCTTCGGTTGCGGGGTGTCAGGAAACGCCATTACTTTTTTAATGAATGTTGAGGGAATGAACTTCGTTGAGGCGCTTGAAAAACTTGCTGAAGATTTTCACATGCCTGAATTGTTGTCGGATGTTGAACAGGCTGATACAACAGTTTCTAGAGAGCGTGATGATATTTTTGCTGTAAATAAGATTGCAGCGAAATATTTTCACAGAAATCTGAAAAAAAATGAAGATGTTAGAAACTATCTCAGGGAAAGAGGGGTTTCAGAAGAACTTGAAAAGAAATTTGCGCTGGGTGATTCTGGTGACGGCAGTAAATTTATCGAATATATGAATGGTAAAGGTGTGGGGACTAACCTTCTTATGCGTGCAGGACTGGTAAGGCTTGATAAGAATAGAAACGTTAGAAGTTTCTTTTACAATAGACTTTTGGTTCCAATCGTGAATAAAAAGAAGGTTATTGGTTTTGGTGGAAGGATCCTTCAAGGAGAGGGTCCAAAATATATTAATTCGCCTGACACTCCTGTTTTTAATAAAAAGGAACATCTTTTTGGGATTGATTTTGTGAGAAGCGGTCTTAAAGCTTTTCCGTTTGTAGTTCTGTGTGAAGGGTATTTCGATGTTATTGCGATGCATAAAGCCGGATTTAGTACGGCTGTCGCGGCTCTTGGTACAGCTGTAACGAAGATGCATCTCCGTTCTCTTGGAAAGTTCAGGAAACCTGTTGTCATTTTCCTTGATGGTGATGAAGCCGGAAGAAGGGCTGCTAAGAGGATCGTTGAACTTGAAATGCCTGACGATATTGATCTGAGAGTGGCGTTTATACCGGATGAAGGCGAAGACCCTGATTCGATAATTATGAAAGAAGGTGGTGTCGAAAAAGTAAGGAGACTTATTGAGACAGCAACAGCACTTTTTCAGGAACTGATAGATGAAAAGCTGAAGTTATATAATTCGCAGGAAAATCTCGAGGAAAAGATAAAGATAGAAAAGGAAATAAGAGAGTTGGTTAAAAATATTCATAGCGATAAGTTCAGAACTTACTCCCGCTATATCTGGAAAAACAGCGATAAAGCCATAAGCATTTTCAAAGGAACGAGAGTAACGCAGAAAAATAGGAAGAATGAGAATCTCAGGAAGGAAGAGGATGGTGATCTGGGACAGCTTAAAGAACTGTTGTACCTGAGTTGTATCTATCCGCAGTTTATACCAGGCCTCCAGGAGATAGAGGATTTGTATTACTCGGAAACCCTTGGAGCAACACTTGATGAAATTCTTAATAAGTATGATGAAGGTGAACAAACATCAGAATTAACTGAAAAAGTTGATGGAGAGGGTCTTTTTGAGAGTAAGTATTTGAAAAAAGGTCTTAGTTTCATTGAGAGGACTTTCAGCAGGATGCACGCAAGTCAGAAAATAAGACTGAATACAAGGAAGATTAATATGTTGAAACCGGATAGAAGCGTTGAAGCAGCTCAAAAGATAAAGGCACTTATAGAAGAAAATGTAATGCTTAAGCCACTAGTAAAGAATAATGAGATTGAAAATAACACAGAAAACGAAGACTGAGGAGTGATTGATGAGAAAGCCCCCCTTTATGAAAAAGAAAGAAGATTTGTCAAAGAGAATTACAAAAAGATCTGCTGCAAAGAAAAAGAGTAATGAAAGAGAAGACCAGATCGACAGGAAGATCAAACAGATGAAACAGGACGGAAAGGATCCAAGCGGTTCTCTCAAAAAGATTGCCAACGATGTGATCAAATCCAATAGAGGTGTCTCTATTGCCGATATTGATAACCTCATTCCGGACAATTCCGACTTTTCTGTTGATGATATGGAGATGCTGTTTAACATTCTGGATGACTTCAATATTGATGTTAAGCTTGACGCTTTTGATGAAGATGATGCACCTCCTGTGGATGAATCGGTAGTACTTCGCAAGAAAGCTTCTGCCCATGACAGAGGGCGTAAAGACCCGTTGAGAATGTATATGCTGACAATCGGTTCTGTTCCTCTTCTTACTAAGGAAGGTGAAGTTGAGATCGCGAAGAGGATTGAAGCAGGAGAAAGAGAAATAATAAAAATACTTCTTGGAATTTTCATTACATTTAAGGATATTGTAAGTATTCCGGACAAGGTTATGAATGAACAGCTCAATATTAAAGAGATTGTCCATGAGATCGAAGAGGAAATTGATGACGATGATGATGACGATGATGATGAGACTGAAGTTGAAGCCGGCAGTGAAAAAGATGCTGTTGTAGATAAGACAAAGGAAAAAACTTCTCAGGAAAAGGCAGAGGTGCCGGAAGAAGAAGTTGAAAAGGAAGTCCCTGTTGATAAAAATCAGCTTCTTGTTGAAATGGTTCAGGAAAGTGTTGATAGACTTAAAGCTCTTAACAGAGATAGAAACAAATCAATAAAAAGTGCGAATTCTACTTCTTTAAAGGCCGACACAAGAAAAAAACATAGAGAAAACAAAGAAAAGATCCTTGAACAGATGGTGGAAATAGTTCTTGATGTAAGACTTAACAAGAATTATATTGATATTCTCTGTGATAAGATCAGAACTTATGAGGAAAAGGCAGTTCAGCTTCAGAGGAATATAGCTCATATTGAAAAGTCGATGAACATGACTTTTGAGCAGATGGGTGAAGTTATTGCAAATCCGGATAAATATCCGACGATTGAAAAGACAGCGGCACACATTAATGAAAAATATGCCCTCATAAACCAGACAAAGCGAAGCATAAAAAAACTGGAAGCAGAGACTGCTTTATCACTGGAAGAACTCAACACCAGCTCAAAGATGCTTAAAAATGCAGAAGAATCTGTGAGGATAGCCAAGAATCAGCTTATTAGAGCTAATCTGAGACTTGTTGTAAGTATTGCAAAGAAATACAACAATAGAGGACTTGATTTCAAGGATATTATAGCTGAAGGAAATATCGGGCTTATTAAAGCTGTTGATAAGTTTGAATACTCAAGGGGATATAAGTTCTCAACCTATGCAACATGGTGGATCAGACAGTCTATCACAAGAGCTATTGCAGATCAGGGAAGGACTATTAGAATTCCGGTTCATATGATCGAGATGATGAACAAGATCAATAAGACCATAAAGGAACTTACCAATAAGAATGGGTTTGACCCCAGCATAGCAGATGTTGCAAAGTTGATGAACCTGCCTGAGGAAAAGATCAGAAAGGTCTGGAGAAGTGCCAGAGAGACAATATCGCTTGAAACTCCTATCGGTGAAGATGAAGATAGTCAGCTTCAGGATTTTGTTGAGGATCCCAAGACGCTCAGTCCGGAAGACTATACTGCTAAGGAAAACATGGCGGAGATCATCAGAGACCTTTTTTCAGGGCTTACTCCAAGAGAGGAAAAGGTCATCAGGATGAGGTTCGGTATCGGTGAATCTGAGTCGTATACGCTCGAAGAGGTCGGGAAAGAAATGGGCGTAACTAGGGAAAGAATTCGTCAGATCGAGGCAAAGGCTGTTATGAAGCTGAAAAAGATGCTTAAAAGCAAGAAAACTTCCTGGGACGATTTTATCTAAATATCAGAGAAAAAGTAATTATCGCAAAAAATACCAATTGAAGTTTAAAGATCAGAGAAGCTCTATCAATTCTAACAGCAGGTTTTAGAAGAAGGTAATACAATGAAGCGATCAGAGATATTAAAAACCATGCGGTGTAATTTAAAAACGGAATATCCCCTGAATGCCATACCCAGTAGTCAAGATGAATTGCAGAAGGCTCCATTATGTAGTCAAAGACAGTACACAGAATAGCGGAAGAGGTGGCCGCTAAAAGCCTATTCTTTATAAAATGGTCGGATATTGTTATGGCGCCGAAAACAACACATACCCAGTTTAACGCAATTATAAAAGGAACATCAAAAAATTTGATCCCAAGAGTAGTTCCGTAGTGATAAGCTCCGAAAATCATACCGGTTTCAACGCCGATAGCCTCAAGAACAAATGTAACAATAAGTGTAGGGAAGAACCATATTCTGAAACGAGTGTTCTTTAACGGAAAGTAGAGAACAAAGCCTGTGCTGAAAATAAGAGTAAATGGCGTTAAGATCTTAGCCATTTCAAGTGTGTAGGGAATAACATGAAGAATCGCACCCACTAAAAAAAAGATCGAAAAGAAGATTTTTATGATCTTTTTATCATTCATTTCTGTTGAATTCAAATCAGTAGCCTCTTTTATAAGAGTAATCAAGGATATCTTTTAATACTGTTCTGGAGTTTTCATTGATATCAAGATAGCTGATGATCTCAATTGCTTTTAAATTAAATTCAGAGGCTATTTTTTCATGTTTTTCCTTAGCACCGCAATCAATTGATATTTTTTTGAGTTTTTTAATATCATCGTCATTAAGGTTCGGGTTTCCAAGGGAATGCTTAATGAATTCAGTATGTTTTTGCTGGGCGTTGTGAAGAAGAAGTGAATAGGTGAGTGTTTTCTTGCCTTCTCTTATATCGCTTCCGGCAGGCTTTCCAGTTTTATCAATATCACCATAGAAGTTAAGTTCATCATCCCTCATTTGGAAGAGTGTTCCTATTTCTATCCCAAGATTATTTAATAGTTCAAGAGATTGCAAATTAGCTCCAGCTGCAATTGCTCCGGCTTTTAAAGGAAGCGAAAAAGTATATCTAGCGGTTTTGAGTCTGTATATGTTAAGTATAGTTTCGTGTCCTGGAATATTTCCTGCTGATGATAAAAAGAGATCATCCATTTGTCCTAATCCGGTAATAATAGCTTCCATGTTAAAAAGTTTAGTTATACCAATGTTGTCTATCAGGTCAAAAGCAGTGAAGTAGCAAATATTACCCAGGCAGATTGCGATGTTCTCAGCATTTTTCTCAATATCAGAGAATGAACTGTCGAATTTATCCCTTAAAGATACATGTATGGCTGGCTTGCCTCTTCGTAGTTCATCTCTGTCCATAATATCATCGTGAATAAGAAATCCGGCATGAAGGAGTTCGACGGCTGCCGCTAGTGGATCTGCTATTGAAATATCCTTTCCTCCGAAAGCTTCGTATCCCAGATAGACCAAAGCCCCTCTGATCATCTTTCCCCTAGATATAAATTCAGGAATTCTTGAAAAAGAATCTTCTCCCCAGTGGTTAAACATCTTAAAATCTTCCTGATATTTAAGTAGTTTTTTTTCAAGATAGCTGTTTAGTCTGACTTTTTTATGCTGAACATATTTTTTCATTGGCCTAGTCCTATTTTTAAAGCATTACAAATTGCAGCAACATAAATTCTTGCCTTTGACGGTTTTACTTTCCTATCATATATCACAAAAGGGTCATCGTATATTTTTTTCATACTCCATTTATACATGTCGGAAGCAGTACGAACTGCAATTCTTGAACGGTAGGGAATAAACTTGAATCCTTTTTCGGCTTCTGTCTGCCAGTGTAAAAATCTTCTGATCTCATTCTGGACGAACATTCTGAATTTTAAAGGTTTATATCCGGTCACATCTTTTTGAAGATTTGAAAAGCCACTTCCTTCAAGAGGTAGGTAAACTCTGCCAAAAGAGTTGTCTTCATCAATATCCCTTATGAAATTTGCATACTGCATAGCCCGCCCAAGCATTTTTGCATAGTTATACGATCTTTCATCAAGTTCAAGGATCTTTGCCATATACAGACCGATAACTTCCGCTGATCCGTATATATATTTCAATGATTCATCAATTGTTTTCATTTTTGGCGAAGAAAGATCCCATCTCATTGAATCAAAGAACGCTTCAGCCCACTTTTCTTCAAAATTCCGTTTTTTAACAAGTTCGATGAAAGGACCTATAACAGGATCATCGGAACCTTTTTTCAGTCCACTTCTGTATTCCTTGACAAATTCATTGAACTTTTCAGGCTGTTGGGGGACAGAGTCGACAAAGTTATCAGCAATCCTTACAAAGGCATAAAGTATTTTTACTTCTTTAAGTATTTCCTTTGAAAAGAAAATAGAGCTATTGAAGTATGTTTTACTTCCTTCTTTGAAAATTTCAGTTCTGTAATTGGTATTCATTCAACTGCGATTTTTTTTGTTTTCATTTCCTGTTTCCCAGTATTCCAATATATTTAATATAAATATTTGCCAATCCTGAAGAAAATTTAGCATCTTAAGAAATCTAAGTCAAGAAACTAGACTTGGGAATATGAATCCAGTAATTTCCCCATAAATATGCTTGAGTTTTTAACAAAGAAAACGGTTTTGAGATCTCCGGTAAGTTCAACAAGTCTTTTCTGTTCCATTGTTTTGCCGGATTAGTCAAAAATATTCATTGAGCGAATGTTTTCAATAATGTCAAAGATGGTTTTCACTTGTACAATCTCTGTGGAATTCTTCTTTGATTTCGACATGTTGGATATGGGGGCGTATATTCTTTTGAGTCCAAGTCTTGAACCTTCTTTGACCATAAGTTCCATTCCTGGAACCGGTCTGATCTCCCCACCAAGACCTAGTTCGCCTAAAAAAGCTGTATTCATCGGCAGGGCAATGTTGAAAATAGATGAAAGTAGTGATGCGGCAACAGGAAGGTCTGCAGCAGGAGTCTTAATTTTTAGTCCGCCAACAACATTTGTAAAAATATCAAAATTTGAGAAAACAATGTCAGCGCGTTTTTCAAGAACTGCTGTGATCATTGCAATCCTGCCGCTTTCGAGGCCTGTCACAACTCTTCTGGGTTGTGGAAGATTGGATGTTGAGGTCAGTGACTGTATCTCAATAAGAAAAGGTCTTGAACCTTCAAGTATCAGTGCGAGAGCGGATCCGGACATATTGTTTGATGTTTCTGAAAGAAAGAACTGACTGGGATTATCTACTTCGTTTAGACCAGTGGATGTCATTGTGAATATTCCAATTTCATCGGTAGGTCCGAACCTGTTCTTTGAGCATCTTAACACTCTGTATCCAAGTGAAAGATCACCTTCAAAAAGCAGAACGGAATCCACCATATGTTCAAGAAGCATGGGGCCTGCGATAGATCCCGCTCTCGTTACATGACCGATAACAAAAACTGTTGTGTTGTTTCTTTTTGCCGTCTCGAGGAGTTTTAAGGCACATTCCTTTATCTGACTAATTGATCCGGGAATTCCCTGAACAGTAGGAGAATAAACTGCCTGAATTGAATCACAGAAAACAAAGTCGAATTTTTCCGATTCCAGCTTTGTTCTTAATTTATCAAGATTGTTTTCGTTTGACAGGTAAAGACTGGTTTTGTTTAAGTTTTTATTAATTCTGTCAAATCTTATTTTAACCTGAGAGAGAGATTCTTCTGCAGAAACATAAAGAACTTTTCTTGTTCTTGAAACTGAAAGCGCCGCCTGAAGCATCAACGTTGATTTTCCGACTCCGGGAAGCCCGCTGATAAGATTGTAACTTCCTGAAACTATTCCTCCACCAAGAACTCTGTCCAGTTCTCTAAAACCTGAGTCAACTCTTTCACTTTGTTCTGTTGTGATGTCATTTACATGGCTGTAGACGGCTTCGGGAGAGGAAAGAAATATTCTGTGATTTTCTTCTGGTATTTTGGTTTCGTCTTTTTCTTCAAATGTATTCCATTCGCCGCATTCAGGACATTTCCCCATCCATTTCAATGTTGTGTATGAGCAGTTTGTGCAGACGAAAGATGTTTTTTTCTTTGGCATTATATTTACTGAGCGCTGAGAATAAACGGAATAGTGACTGTTGTGAGCGTTCCGTTGAATTTAGGGAACTGCCATTTTGATTTAATCTGTTTTGTGACGCATCTATTCATTGCTGTGCCTTTGAACTTCGGTGTTTCATTGACAACTTTTGCGACTTTTCCATTTCCAAGAATATGGAGAGTAAGCTCCATTTTTCCACGAATTCCAGTATCATCTTTAAGTGCCTTGTTGTAGCAGTATTTAATTGTGGAGTAATACTTTTTAACAGTTCTGCTGATTTGTTTGCCAGTTAATTCTTCTTTTGATTTTGCAAATTTTGAACCCTTAACATTCCCACCGGCGATCTTTTTGGATTTTGTTTTGCTCAGAAATGAATTTCTAAATGAGTTAAGCTCATCTTCGCTGACCTTATCAAAAAGGCCTGATTTTTTCTTAGAAGCATTTTTTTTAGTTTTCGCTTGAGCCATTTCTTCTTTTTTAAGTTCAAGAAGAACTTCTTTTAATATCTCGTCTTCCTGATTTTTCTCAACCTGTTTTACGGTGATGCCTTTTATCGAGTCAATACTCATAACACCTGATCCGAACTTAACATTGTTGAGGTTGATATCTTCGATCTTGATTTCCCTTTTCTCAGGTTCTGTAATTTCTGGAGCACTATTTATGAGTTCAAGGACGTAGAATCCGCCAAAGGGGATACCGACAATAAAAAATCCGATAATTATCCATTTTAAAAGACCCCCTTTTTTTTGAATGATCTTTTCTTTTTCAACGTCACTGAACATTTGTCGCATTTCGCGTTTTTTCACAGTTTCTTCATCAGTTCCAAGAACCCTGTTTAGGTTTTCTTTAGCAATGAGATCGTATTGCTCAAAAGTCTTTGTGAAATCTGGATGTTTTGAGATCTTGATCCAGTCGGTAAGAGATTTTTCCCAGATCTTTGTGCTTTTCTGTACCTTGCCTGCAAGAATGAAGTCTTCAATTTCATCAAATGTGAACTTTTTTTCATTTTTTGGTAGATGGTAAGCTTTGTTTTCTGTCATATCTAATCTCCTGAAAGCAATAACCAGACTGTATAGAATATGATGAAGCATGGTTTTTGTCAATTTATAAGAAGTAAGATTTATACTCTTTTTGACAATATTGATACGGTGATATAAAATGCTAGGCAAACGTGTTTAGGGGGATCATCATGTCGGTAAAAAATTTAGTTCTATTTCTTATGGTATTTTCTACTGTGTCTTGTGTAACTGACAAAAATGAGCCTGAATGTGTAAACTATACTGACTGCCCTCAGGGGTTTGACTGTGTCGATGGTTTTTGTATTGAAGAGGGTACGACTCAGCCTGATGAGGATGAGAAAACTGTAGATGAAACTGTGGACGGAATGCACGAAAATGACGATATGGACGACTTGGACGAAACAGTGGATGAGACTGTGGACGGAACTGTGGATGAAACTGTGGATGAAACTGTGGATGAAACTGTGGATGAAACTGTGGATGAAACTGTGGATGAAACTGTGGATGAAACTGTGGATAACGAACTTCCTGATGATTATGTTCCAAGCTGTGGAAATGGAATAGTTGATACTGGTGAAGACTGCGATGATGGAAAAAATGATAACGGTGATGGATGTGATCTTGATTGTAATGAGGAATCGGGGTTCAAATGTTCCGGTGGTCCTTCGGTCTGTGCAAAAGTCTATATTAACGGTGTGAACCTTCTCACAGAATCTGCTACGGATATACCGATCTGTTCTTATGTAAAGGTCGTTTTTTCCCAGCCGATGAAAGATGCAAGTGCTTTAGCAAATGTGTTTCTTGAAAATTCAGGTACAAAGATAGCGTTGAAGAAAATTGAAGCATCTGGAGACTTTAAAGAATATACTTACTATCCCGGGTTTAATTCAGGCTCAATAATTGATGTGAATACAGACTATAGTATTGTTGTCGGAAAAAATATCGAAGCACAGTCGGGCGATAAAACTTCCTCAGAGCTTACCTATAGCTTTTCAACTTCAACCTACGACCTATATTTTGAGACTTTTGAAAAAACATACAGTCCGTGGGAGCTTGAATCTGTCTGGGAGCTCGGAACTCCCAACTATCCTTATGATGTTGATAATTATCCTGCAGATAAAGAAATTACAGTCGGGTATGATGGTTCAGACAACACTCTTGGAACTATTATGGATGGGTTTTATGGTTCAAGTGTTGACGGAGAGGAAGCAAGACCACTTCATCCGATCTTCATTCCAGATTCCGGGGTGTCAATGACCTTTTACGCACATGTTGACACTGAAAAAGGCAGTCCGGAGTGGTATGACGGAATGACAATTGCGATCTATCAATGTACTTCTGAAAATTGTTACAGCAATCCCGGAACTGATATAACACTTCTGGAAGATAGTGACAACTCAACTCTTATGACGATCAGTGGATATGCTGATCTCATCGGAAATTTTTATATTACCGACACTTCCAACGAGCATTACGGGATAAGAGGCAAGGAGCAGACGGATAACACATATCAGGAATTTACAGTTGATTTCCCAGATTCTTTTGCCGGGAAATGGATTATTCCTGTTTTTAAGTTTTACAGTGATGCCCGATTTAACCATCCGGGAATTTATGTTGACAATATTTCAATTGGCTACTGATCTTTAAGGAGCGATCATGAAAAAAATTATTTTCTTTACGGTTTTTACACTTCTTTTTGTACTTGCAGTTTCATGCGGAGAC
>Ga0222695_1000964_pt1 | contig 13057 bp, 8 predicted proteins | sample AntAcemetage1398_FD_179834 | JGI IMG/M metagenome (GOLD analysis project Ga0222695, IMG submission 179834) | Saline water microbial communities from Ace Lake, Antarctica - #1398 | ecosystem: Environmental > Aquatic > Non-marine Saline and Alkaline > Saline | place: Antarctica: Ace Lake...
TACTTGACCTTGAAGTTCGGGAATCTTGTGAATTATATGTTTTTGGCTTTGAATATCGTTGTATAGGTTTTGTTTTAGAATTTGGACTTGTTCGTCTGTTTATTGTGGTTCTTTCACCCTGATTCTTTGGGTTTGAATACAATTTTACAGCCTTATTGTTGCGAGTATTTTCCTTACTCTGATTTCTTGTTTGATTCAAAGTATTTCTGTTATTAGCAGGCTGCTTTTTATTTTTTGTATTATTTATTGTCTCCCTGCTATTTTTTTGAACCCCTGAATTTGCTGAGTTTATATTTCTATTTGAGTTAGCTTGTTTATTCGGAGTAACATTTCCTTGAGTACGAGCATTATTTACGTCTCTGTTGTTCAAAGTTTTTACTTGCTCATTTCTTGAATTTGTTCGCGAAGAATTAGCGTTTTGACCAGTGATTGTTCTGCTTTTAGTAGTAGGGTCTGTCCTATTATTTGCAACATTATTTCCTGAACTTCCCGTTCTATTAGAGTTAGTTTTAATTTCTCTTATAGGATTAGAATTCCGGTTATAGCCAGTACGTACATTATTGGAACCTGTTCTTGATCCTCTGTGACCATAATATGAATTATTTGCGTATGGATAATAACTGCCTTCATTACCATAACTTCCATCCCAATATCCATTCCAGTATCCGTTATTATAACCGTTCCAATAGCTGCCATAATATCCTCCGTAATAAGGGTATCTGTAATTCCATCCCCAATAGGAGTTATATGAATAATAAGGGTAGCCCCATCCCATATTAAAACCAAATCCGGAATTAAAATAAATACTACTTCCCCAACTGTATGGATTAGAATCGTACCAATAAAGATTTGTGTAATAATCGTCGTAATAGTCAAAACAATGGCTTGGGCGATGAAATCGTTTTATTCTTGTCGAATAATAATAATCATATTCATCATAATATTTGTTAGTTACGTAAGTGTCTCCACTTGAATCAGTATAAACTTCTGTTTCAGAATACATCGGTTCTTCATTATAATATTCATCCGAATAAACTACTTCTTCTTGTGTTTGATACTCGGTTTCAGGATTATCATAATAAATAGTTTCTTGAGTCTTAACGACAGTTTTTTCAGGTTTAGTTGTTGTTACTGTTTCACCTGTAACTTCTTTGTTTACATAAGTTTTTGATTTGCTTGCAGAATAGTAAACATCATCATATCCCGAACTTGCATTATGTGATGAGCTACAAGATGTAAAATATCCTAAAACCGAAATCATTAATAAGAATTTTATTGCTTTCATGGTTTGATCCTCCCGATTATTTATTATTTTTATTTGTTTTTTTCATTGAGCGTTTGAATAATATTTTTATACTTTTGTCCAAATTTTGAATTCGTGTTAAAAATATACAAATATTATACCAGAAACAAAAATGGCTAAAGATTTTCCAACACGCGAAGAAAATTATTCGCAATGGTACAACGACCTTGTTATAAAAGCTGATCTTGCAGAAGGCTCTGCTGTAAGAGGTTGTATGGTGATAAAACCTTATGGTTATTCGATATGGGAGAAAATGCAGGCTGCATTGGATGGAATGTTCAAGGATACCGGACATCAAAATGCATATTTTCCTATTTTTATTCCAAAATCATTTTTCAATAAAGAAGCGAGCCACGTTGATGGATTTGCAAAAGAATGTGCGGTTGTAACGCATTATAGACTTAAAAACTCTCCTGACGGAAAAGGAATTGAAGTTGACGAAGATGCAAAGTTGGATGAAGAATTAATAGTTAGGCCAACATCCGAAACAATTATTTGGGCTACCTATAAAAAATGGATACAATCATATCGTGATCTTCCGATTTTGGTTAATCAGTGGGCTAATGTTGTTCGCTGGGAAATGCGAACAAGATTGTTTTTGCGAACAACCGAATTTCTTTGGCAGGAAGGCCATACTGCTCATGCAACTAAAGAAGAAGCAATTAGAGAAACCGAGCAAATGTTGAATATTTATGCCGAATTTGCTGAAAACTGGATGGCGATACCTGTTTTAAAAGGTACAAAATCACCTAACGAACGCTTTGCAGGTGCAATTGAAACCTACTGCATTGAAGCATTAATGCAGGATGGAAAAGCTTTACAAGCCGGAACTTCACATTTTCTGGGACAAAATTTTGCCAAAGCTTTTGATGTGAAATTTTTAAGCAAAGAAAATAAACTTGAATATGTTTGGGCTACTTCCTGGGGTGTTTCAACACGTTTGATGGGAGCTTTAGTAATGGCTCATTCCGATGATCAGGGTTTGGTTTTGCCTCCTAAACTTGCTCCTATCCAAGTGGCTATTGTTCCGATTTATCGAAAAGAGGAACAACTTGACCAAATCACCGAAAAAGTAAAACCAATTATAGAAGCTCTTAGAAAAAGAGGAATTAGAGTGAAATTTGATGATAGAGACACTTATAAACCCGGATGGAAATTTTCGGAATATGAATTTAAAGGTGTACCGATTCGTTTGGCTATCGGGCCACGCGATCTTGAAAATAATACTATTGAAATCGCCAGAAGAGACACCCTCGAAAAAGAGGTGCTGCAAATAACGGATATTGATGTAAAAATTGAAAATTTATTAATACAAATTCAGGATAATCTTTATCAAAAGGCTTTATCGTTTCGTGAAAACAATACTTGTAAAGTCGATACTTGGGATGAATTTAAAAAAGCTGTTGAAAAAGGCGGATTTATTTTAGCCCATTGGGATGGAACTGCCGAAACCGAACAAAAAATCAAAGATGAAACAAAGGCAACAATCCGTGCAATTCCATTGAACGAATATTTTGAAGAAGGAAATTGTATTTTAACCGGAAAACCCTCGAAACAACGTGTTTATTTTGCGAAAGCATATTAAATTTTTACAATTCAAAATATTATGAGTACAATAATTTTTACAAACAAAACGAATAATACTTTGATTAACCAAAAAATTAATCCTAAATCGAAACTAATAATTTTCTCTGAAAGCAAGGAAAAAACTTAATATTTGTGTCGTGAAAAAAAACGATTTTGATATAAAAAACAATAAGTAGAAAGATGAAGCCTTCTATTGCACAGATTTTAATTATACCGAATTCGGTACAATTAATAGGTAAATTTAGTAGGTAATTATGAAAAATATAAATGTAAAAGAACAGACTGTTTCCATACTATGGGCAAATAAGCAAGATTATATCAGCATTACTGATATAGCACGTTTTAAAAACCCAAAAGAGCCAAAAGATGTTGTAAAGAATTGGTTAAGAAATCGGAGTACAATCGAATATCTTGGTTTATGGGAAAAAATAAACAATCCCGATTTTAAAGGGGTCGAATTCGACCCCCTTTTATTTGAGGCAGGGAGTAATAGTTTTACACTTTCACCTTCAAAATGGATTGAAACCGCGGGTGCAGTAGGTATTTAAATGTTCACATAAATTTATAAACAAACATGGATAGAAAAAAATCTTTAGCAGCTTTTGAAAAATTGCTTGATGTAATGGACGAACTAAGAGCAAAATGCCCTTGGGATAAAAAACAAACTATCGAAAGCCTGCGCTATTTGACGATAGAGGAAACCTACGAATTATCGGAAGCAATTATGGAAAATGATATGGATGAAGTAAAAAAAGAATTAGGTGATTTGATGTTGCATATTGTTTTTTATTCAAAAATTGCTTCCGAAAAGCAAAGTTTCGATATTTCTGATGTTTTAAAAAGTATTACAGAAAAGCTTATCAGACGGCATCCTCACATTTATAGCGATGTTGAAGCAAATTCAGCCGAAGATGTTACAAATAATTGGGAAAAAATTAAATTAACTGAAGGAAAGAAATCTGTTTTATCCGGTGTACCGGCCTCTTTACCTCCTTTGGTTAAAGCATACAGAATACAAGAAAAAGCTCGGGGTGTCGGCTTCGATTGGGAAGAACCTCATCAAGTTTGGGATAAAGTATTAGAAGAATTGAATGAATTAAAAACCGAAGTGGAAAATAAAGAGTCGAAGAAAAAAATTGAAAACGAATTTGGTGATTTATTATTTGCTTTGGTAAACTATGCCCGTTTTATTGAAGTGAACCCCGAAGATGCCCTGGAAAAAACTAATAGAAAATTTATTAGCAGGTTTAATTATCTTGAAAAAGCTTCGAAAAATGAAGGCCATTCACTTCACAAGATGAGCCTTGATGAAATGGATAAATATTGGAATGAAGCAAAAGAAAAAGAGTAACATAACAAGTTTATCGATTAGAAGATTTTGAGAAATGTGCAGATTTACCTTTTTTCTTTCAATAAAAATATTAATTATTTGCATAATTATTTTTTCAAAATTTTCTTTTTCCCAAAACATAAATAATTCATCTCAAAGATATTTAATAAAAGCAGATAAGAAGTACTTTGTTTCTTATTTTCAGGACACAAAAGATGCAATCAAATTCCCATTTCGATGGTCAAGTAAACAATGGCTTTTTGCCGGTGGAATTTCCTTAGCCGGAGTATTTGTTTATACTCAAGATGAGCAAATCAGGAATATTTTTCAAAAAAATCAATCTCAGACAGCCGATGATTTTTCAAAATATTTTTGTGAACCATTTGGTAGCGGTTTGTATAGTTTACCTCTTTTAGCCGGTTTTTTTTCCTATGGTGCGATTGCTAAAGACAGCAGAGCAAAATTTGTTGCCCTTACAGGGCTTAAGGCATTTGTAATAAGTACCGGTTTTACTCAGGTTATTAAACAATTAACTCACCGCCATCGACCTGGCCAAAACAATCCGCCTAATCCAAATATTTGGGACGGCCCATTTTCTGATATTGAATACACCTCATTTCCATCAGGGCATTCTGCAGCAATATTTTCAATCGCAACAGTAATTGCTTCTGAATATAATGATACTTTTTGGGTTCCAATTGTTTCATATACAATTGCCGGATTAGCTTCCGTTTCCAGAATTTATGATGACGAACATTGGGCTTCCGATGTTTTTTTTGGAGCGGTTTTGGGCTATGCAATCGGAAAGCTTGTCTATAATAATTCAGGAAAAAGATTTACATTTTCTCCTGTTTCGAGTTCTGGAGGATTTGGTTTCTCGGTTATTTACTCCCTTAAATAGTAAACATATTTTTTACTTTCTTTTTATAAAATAATTGATAAAACAGATTATTTTTTCATAAATTTACTGTGAATTGTAACGAAACAAGAATAATTTCGTCATAATATAAAATCAAACACGAATACACCATGATTAAAACAGTAAATCTCACTAAAATTTTCAGAACTGATGAAGTTGAAACCACAGCTCTGAACGAAGTTTCATTTGAAGTTTCAAAAGGCGAATTTGTAGCCATTATGGGCCCTTCCGGATGCGGAAAATCAACTTTACTAAATATTCTCGGACTTCTTGATAACCCATCAGGAGGAGAGTATTTTTTTCTTGATAAAGAAGTTGGGGGCTTTTCCGAAAGACAAAGAGCCAATCTACGAAAACAAAATATCGGATTTGTTTTCCAGAATTTTAATTTAATCGATGAATTAACAGTTTTTGAAAATGTTGAACTACCCTTAATCTATTTGGGAAAGAGCAGTTCGGAACGAAAAAAGAGAGTTGATGAGGTTCTTGAACAGATGCAAATTATTCATCGAAAGAAACATTTTCCTCTACAATTATCCGGTGGGCAACAACAAAGAGTAGCAGTTGCTCGAGCTGTTATCGCCAATCCTTCATTAATTCTTGCTGATGAGCCAACAGGTAATCTTGATTCCTCACATGGCGAAGAAGTTATGAATTTGTTAACGGAATTAAACTCTAATGGCACAACCATTATAATGGTTACTCACTCACAAAGAGATGCAGGCTATAGCAGAAGGATCGTCCAATTGTTTGATGGACAGCTAATAACAGAAAATATAAAAGAATAATTTCTTTTTAGAAATATTAATATTCCTACTATGTTTAAAAATTATTTGAAAAGTGCATTCCGGAATATTGTCCGGAACAAATTCTATTCTATATTAAATATTCTTGGCTTATCAATAGGTATAATTGCCGCTATTTTTATTTTACTTTACAATAGTAGTGAATTATCTTACGATAAATATCATATTAAGCATAATCGAATTCATCGACTTGAATCGGATTTTACGATAAGTAATAAGCATGATCTTTTTGCTGTTACTTCAGCTCCATTAGGCCCTGCTTTTAAAATTGAATTTCCCGAAGTTGAAGAATTTGTACGATTTGCAAACGACGGGAGTATTTTGATAAAATATGAAGATAAAGAATTTTATGAAGACGATTTCTACTATACCGACTCAACAATTTTTGATGTTTTTACACATGAATTTGTTTATGGTACACCTGAAAAAGCTTTGACCGAACCCAACACCTGTGTCTTAACAGAAACTTTAGCAAAGAAATATTTCGGTAATGAAAACCCCATTGGAAAAGTAATATCTGATGCCGAAGATGCTAATTTTAAAATTACGGCTGTAGTAAAAGATTTGCCTGAAAGCTCTCATTTAAAATTTCGAGGCTTATTTTCATTCAATACTCTTGTTGAATTTTTTGGCCCAGAGCGAATGAATTCATTTGAACCGAATGCTTTTTGGAATGTGAATTTTTATACTTATGTTTTATTAAATGAGAATTCAAATATTCAAAGCATTCATGAGAAGTTTCCTGAATTTTATGAAAAATACATGAAATCACTTGGAGACCAAATAAATGCTAGCTTTGAATTTATGTCAACACCATTAGCTGATATTCATTTAACTTCAACATTAAGAGGAGATTTGCCAACAGGAAACAAATCATATGTTTATATTTTTACTGTAATTGCAATTTTTATTTTATTAATTGCATCTATAAATTATATGAATATGGCTACTGCCCGTTCAGCTAACCGGACAAAAGAAGTCGGTATTAGAAAAGTTCTCGGTGCAGTCAAATTTCAATTAATTCGTCAATTTTTAACCGAATCTATCATTCTTGCCCTTATTGCCTTAATTATTGCAATTGCTTCAGTGTTTTTATTATTGCCTGATTTTAATCAAATTGCAGGGAAAAATCTTATTTTCGGCTTTCAGCAAACCCCGATGATAATTCTATGGATTTTTATGATTGCTTTGATTACGGGATTGTTATCCGGGAGCTATCCGGCTTTTTATCTGTCTTCTTTTATGCCCGTAAAAGTTTTAAAAGGAAAATTAAATGCAGGTGCAAAAAGTGGTTGGTTGAGAAGAATATTGGTTGTATTTCAATTTATTATTTCAATTGCCATGATTATTGGAACAATTGTAATCTCAAATCAATTAAATTTTTTAAGGACAAAGGACCTCGGATTTGATAAAGAAAATATTTTAGTTATTGGTGTTAAAGACACAAGCCTAAGAAAAAAAATTCCGTCCTTTCGAGAAGAACTTCTGCAAAATCCGAATGTTATCAATGCTGCAACTTCTACAGGGTATCCCGGAGGAATGGGAGGTATAATAGTTATGAGGGTTGAAACATTGGAGAAACTCAGCGAAAACAATGATCTGAGGGATACAACTCAAAACGAAATTTCCAATGATAGCACTACTTTCCAGACAGGTTCACGCATGGTTGAACATGCTTTAAACCTTGCCATAATTGACTACGATTTTATTGATTCATATAAAATGGAAATTATTAAAGGTAGAAATTTCGATAAAAACATGGGAACAGATCTTGAAGAAGGTGTTCTTATTAACGAAGCTGCCGCAAAAGAACTTGGATGGGGCGATGATGCAATTGGTAAAAAAATTGATTTCGGTATAGAATTAGATGGTACAGCCGACCGATATACAAAAGTAATCGGAGTTATTAAAAATTTTAATTATAATTCATTGCATAATAAAATTGATCCTATGCTATTCTTTTTATCTGAAAGCCCCCGATATTTTCTTTCCATTAGAATTGATGAAAAAAACCGCCAACAAGCTTTGGAATTCATTGAAGAAAAATGGTATGAATTCGGTGCAATAAATCCGTTTGATTATGATTTCCTTGATCAAAATTTGGATGAAATGTATGAAGCCGAAGTTAATATAGGACGAATATTTAGAATCGCTTCCTTGTTATCAATATTCATTGCTTTACTCGGATTACTCGGGCTATCTTCGTTTATTGCCGAGCAGCGATCAAAAGAAATTGGAATACGAAAAGTTCTTGGCGCATCAGTTAGTAGTATTATTATCAAATTATTTAAAGAATTTATTGTTTTGATAATGGTTGCGTTTGTTATTGCTTCTCCGCTTTCGTGGTGGGGTTTAACTGATTGGCTTAACAGTAGTTTTATTTACAATGTTGGAATTGGATGGCTTACCTTTGTAATAGCGATTTTATTAGCTGTTATAATTGGATTAGCAACAACAAGCTTTCACATTATTAAAGCTGCAAATGCTAATCCTGTCGATTCAATTAAGTGCGAGTAATTTTTCTTACCGGAAAACAAAAAAAGTAAAATATTTTCCTAAACCTGCCCGGATACATCTATTCGGGCAGATATTAATCTTAATCTCATGATTTTTTATTTATCAAAAATGATGCAAATTTGTTTTCTGAAAATAACGAATAATTTACCCCTAAGGAAATTAACAAAATGAATTTATTTTTATAAATTTGCCGGTGGATAATTATTTATCCTGAAAATTAATATTAATAGAAAAACAAATAAAAAATAATATAGTTTATGGAATGGGATGCTAAAATATTCGATTTAATCGAAAAAGAAAAAGAACGCCAACTTTATGGAATTGAATTAATTGCTTCCGAGAATTTTGTTAGCCAACAAGTTCTTGATGCTATGGGTTCATGCTTGACTAACAAATACGCCGAAGGATACCCGGGCAAAAGGTATTATGGAGGATGCGAAATTGTTGACCAAACAGAGCAGTTGGCTATCGACCGTGCCTGTGAATTATTTGGAGCAGAATACGCAAATGTTCAACCTCACTCTGGTGCACAAGCAAATATGGCAGTTTTTCTGGCATGTTTAAAACCCGGCGATACTTTCATGGGAATGGACCTGTCACATGGTGGGCATTTATCTCATGGTTCGCATGTAAATTCTTCAGGAATTTTATATAAACCTGTGGCTTACAAAGTGAAAGAAGAAACTGGTACTGTGGATTATGATAATATGGAAGAGGTAGCAATGATTGAAAAACCAAAGATGATTATTGCCGGTGCCTCAGCATATTCACGAGATTGGGATTACGAGCGTATGCGAGAAATTGCAGACAAGGTTGGAGCTATTCTAATTGCAGATATTGCGCACCCTGCCGGATTAATTGCAAGAGGATTGCTCGAAGATCCGCTTCCTTATTGCCATATTGTTACTACCACAACTCATAAAACCCTCAGAGGCCCAAGAGGAGGGATGATTTTGATGGGCGAAGATTTTGAAAATCCCTGGGGTTTGAAAACTCCTAAAGGCGTTATTAAAAAAATGTCAACAGTATTGAATTCGGCAGTTTTTCCGGGAATACAAGGTGGCCCATTAGAGCATGTTATTGCTTCAAAAGCCGTTGCATTTGGCGAAGCCCTAACTGATGAATATATGAAATATATAATTCAGGTTAAGAAAAATGCTGATGTTATGGCAAAAGCTTTTATAGATAAAGGCTATAATGTTATTTCGCAAGGAACCGACAATCACCTGATGTTGATAGACCTTCGTTCGAAATTCCCAAAGATTTCAGGAAAAATTGTTGAAAACACTTTGGTAAGAGCAGATATTACTGTAAACAAAAATATGGTTCCCTTCGATAGCCGTTCACCATTCCAGACATCCGGTTTAAGAATAGGAACACCGGCAATTACAACACGCGGACTGAAAGAAGAACATATGTTGCCGATTGTTAATTTAATTGATGAAGTTATTTGCGACGTCGAAAACGAAGAACTACTCTTAAATGTTAAAAAACGTGTAAACGAAATGATGGGTGAATTCCCGATGTTTGCTGATTAAAATCAAACATCTGTATTCATATATTTAGATAAATTGAAATTCAATTTTCAATAATACGATACTGTTTCTAATTCATTAGGAGCAGTATCATTTTTTCCGGCCGGCCCGAGACAATTAGATTTTTCTTTCAGAATATTCCATAAAATACTTGATCCGGGCCCTTTGTCCTTATTGCTAAGTGCAATAATTACCTTATCGTTTTTCATATCGCGAAGATAAAAAGCCCTGAAGCCTTTCCACCAGCCATAATGAAAAACAGTACTGTCTGTTTTTGATTTTATTCTCCAACCAAAACCATAGTTATTATTTCGTTTCCAATATTTTGGACTACCCGGACTAAACGCTTCTTTTAAAGCTTCTTTGCTAAGCAAAAGACCGGAATCCAAAGATATATTAAATTTAAATAAGTCTTCAACCGAAGAATAAATACCTTTGTCGCCCATGACTCCGTTCAAATAATCGTTTCTTTCCTTAATATATCGCCATCCCTTATTACGATGGCCCTGCACACCTTCATTAATATATTGAGAAACAAACGTGTCCCCATTCATATTGTAAACAAAGGAGTTGTTCATTTCTAAGGGAGTAAATATTTTCTGTTTTACGAATTCATCAAAAGAAATTTTCGAAATTCGTTCGACAATTATAGCAAGAAAAGCATAATTAGTATTACAATAATGAAATCCTTTGTCAGCCTGAAAATATTGATTCGGTTTATGTTCAACAAACAAATCAAGCATATTCTGATTTGTTAATGGAATTGTTTTATTTTTCCAATTTTTATGTGCAACCGACATATATCTCGGTAATCCTGAACGGTGGTTCAGTAAATGGCGGATTGAAATTTTTTCGTAAGGAAATTCAGGAATAAATTTGCTGACAGTATCATCATAATTGAGTTTACCGGCTTCTTTCAGAATCATAATAGCCATAGCTGTAAACATCTTTGAAACTGATGCGAGTTGAAAAGATGATTTGGTCGTCAGACTATCTTTTTTTCTCAAATTTCCATAACCAAATGCATTTTTATAGATAATTTCTCCTCTTTCACCATAGATTACAGCTCCGTTAAACCAATTTCCTCTTGCAAGTTTATTGAAAATTTTATCAATATGTTTTGCTTTTTTCTCCATTACCATTTTGTCGAGGTCGAAAATCAGGCTATCGGGAGAAAATTCCGGAAGTATTTCAACTTTTTTCTTTTCTGCAGTTGAACAACCCAAAAAAATAATAAAGGATATTATTAAAATGTTTTTTAAAGAGGCCGAGAATTTTCTAAAAAGCAAAATCAATAATATTTGTATTTTTAATAGTATTACTTAACAAATTTTTCACAATAATATTGCTTGAGCAAACCTGCCAAAAATTTATTTTTCGCATTGGTTTTATTTACTTTTTTAAACCATTTTTAAATAGATCGACGACGACCGCAATAGAAATGGAATAATTACAAAAAATTCAAAAAACAAAGAAAATTATTTCTCTTTGTCAAATTTTTGGGTTCTCCATAATTTAACTAATAGCCAAAACCCAAAAACACCTGATAGTAAAAATATTACAGTTCCAACCCACTTCATATGCTCCCATTGGGAAACAATTGCCGCTCCAACAATTAAAGCAGATAAAACAATAGAAATAGAAATTCGTTTACTAATATGATCCATTTTTTTCAAAAGCATATCAAGCCCTTGAAATTCTATTTGCATTTTGAGTTTTCCTTCTTTGGTTTTATAAATAATTTCGGAAATTTCTTTTGGAAGGTCGCGTATCAGATCAAAATAATCACCAACAGTAGAAAAAATTTGCTTGCTAAACTTCGCCGGACTGAACTGGCTTTTTAGTAATTCCTTTGCAAAAGGCTCCATTTCTTTTGCAATATCAATTTTCGGATTTAATTTTTCAGCAACACCCTGAATGGTTATCAAAGCTTTAAGTAAAAGATAAATAGTAGGAGGAATTGATAATCCGAAATCAACAATAATGTCAATGGATTTATTCATTATGTCACCAAAATTCATTTCCTTCATTGAAACATATTGGTAGTGTTTTAACATATCGGAAATTTCAAACTCCAATTCATCGACACGGTCGTAATGTCTTTTTCCTGATAATAATAACAATGCTTCAGTCAGTTTTGTCGCATCTCGCTGAATATATCCCAAAACATATTTCCCAAGAAAATCCATGTGATAAGGTCGCAAAGTTCCCATCATTCCGAAGTCAATAAAAACAATGACGTTGTTTTCTTTTATGAAAATATTGCCTGAATGAGGATCGGCATGGAAGAATCCGTGAGTAAAAATTTGCTTAAACATTAGTTTTGAACCTCTGTGAGCAATCTCGATAGGATCATCGCCGGCTTTTTTAAGACCTTCAATATCATCAACTTTTAAACCGTCAATAAATTCTTCAACAAGTAGTTTTTTGCTGGAATGTTCCATAAACACTTTTGGAACATAAATGGTTTCATCACCTTTGAAATTATGAGCAAACCTAAGCATATTTGCAGCCTCATTTGTAAAATCAATTTCTTTAGTTATTGATTTGCCGAATTCCCCTACAACTCCGTCAATATCAATAGCCTGAAAATCGGGATGATTTTTCTGGATTTTTTTTGCAAAGAATTCCATCAATGATAAATCAAGCTTTATGACTTTTTCAATTCCGGGACGTTGAACTTTTAGAGCAACCTTCTGTCCGTTTTGTAAAACAGCTTCATAAGCCTGAGCAATTGATGCCGAAGCAATGTGAGTTTTATTAAAAGTTTTAAAAACTTCCTTTAATGGTTTGTTAAGCTGTTTTTCAACTTCGTTAACAGCTATTTCATCAGACATTGGATGAGCATCATCTTGCAGTTTTTTTAATTCATCACGCAAATCTTTCGATACTAAGTCCGGCCTGTCGGCAACAATTTGTCCAAATTTAATGAAAGTTGGCCCCAATTCTTCAATTGCATGTCGAATTCTTTCATTTTTCGACAGGGATTCAATTTTTGCTAATCGTTTTTTTGAAACAAAATGTTTCCCAAATCCACCTTTTGATACAAATTCTCCAAAT
>Ga0222695_1000976_pt1 | contig 12916 bp, 10 predicted proteins | sample AntAcemetage1398_FD_179834 | JGI IMG/M metagenome (GOLD analysis project Ga0222695, IMG submission 179834) | Saline water microbial communities from Ace Lake, Antarctica - #1398 | ecosystem: Environmental > Aquatic > Non-marine Saline and Alkaline > Saline | place: Antarctica: Ace Lake...
ACTTCTATTTCTGTCTCCACTGCTATATCTATCACGATCTCTTCTAAGCATATCCCTCAGTGTTTTCTCGGTATATCCTATCTGATCCGGACCAGAAGTTTTATCAGTATCAAGAAGCATTGATGCAAGAGTAACTGCAATAGACTTAATATCCATCTCTTGTGACAAAGTTTCAACAAGATCAAGGCCTTCACTTCCCGGAGTATATTCAGCTATGTCATTTGAAAGCTTTTTCTTTTTGTTCTCTTTAATTCTTGAAATTGTCGGAATGACCTTAAGCTCGATCTTTGAACCGACACTTTTTTCAATTCTCTGGATTGTTCTGAATTCTGCTGGCGTAACAAGCGTAACAGCCTTACCCTTATGACCGGCACGACCAGTTCTTCCAACTCTATGAACATAACTTTTTGCATCAAAAGGCATGTGATAGTTGAAAACATGGGTTACATCGGCAACATCAAGTCCTCTGGCTGCTACATCGGTTGCAACAAGTATGTCTATCATACTGTTTCTAAAACTCTGCATTACCTGATTTCTCTGCGGCTGCTCCATATCTCCGTGAAGACCTTTGGAATTGTAACCTCTGGCTCCCAGATATGTGCTAAGCTTATCGACTTCAATTTTAGTCCTGCAGAAAACAATGGCCTTTTCAGGGTCAAGTGCTTCCATCAGTCTTACAGCGGCAATCTCTCTTTCATGTTCTTCTATCACATAGTATGACTGGTCAATATCAACGTTTGTTGAATTGTTGGCCGCAATAACTCCTACAAACTCAGGATTGTTAAGAATCTTACCTGCCAGTCTTCGTATCTGAGGAGGCATTGTTGCTGAAAAAAGCATTGTCTGGCGATTTTTGGGCATGAAATCAATAATTTCCATTATTTCATCAAGAAATCCCATATCTAGCATTTCATCTGCTTCATCAAGAACCAGAGAAAGAGGTTCGTTAAGAACTATTTTGCCGGATTTGAGCATATCAAGAAGTCTTCCGGGGGTTGCAGAAAGAACCTGAACTCCGCTTTCCATCTGTTTTAGCTGTCTGGAGTACGAATGTCCACCAAGAATTGTACAAGTCCTGATTCCGGCATATTTTCCCAGACGGAAAATTTCATCACTGATCTGTGCTGCAAGTTCTCTTGTCGGAGTAATGATTAGAGCTTCTATTCCGATGTTCTTCTTCATATTGTTCATCAAAGGAAGTCCGAAAGCAGCTGTCTTTCCTGTTCCTGTATGAGATTGGGCAATAACATCTCTTCCTTCAAGAATTAGTGGCATAACCTGTTCCTGAACTGGACTTGGCACTTTAAATCCTGCGGCTTCGATGCCCCTGTTGATGTCTTTAATGAATCCAAACGATTCAAAGCTGCATGGTACTGTTTCTTTTGTCATGATATCTATCCGTGAGTTGGCGGTTTCTGAACTCCGCAAAAATAAAAAAAGGTCTGACGACCACGATGAGAACCTACTTGTTTTAATAGGAATGTCAATCTCTGTGTTTTTTCACCTACTACTAAAACCTTCCAGACAGGCACAAAAAGATTCGTGTATAACTGAAACTTCCACAAAAACCCAAAAAGATTCTTGTATAACCAAAACTTTTAGGTAAAATACAAAAAGATTCGTGTATAACTGAAACTTTTGGAGACAAATTATGATAATAGAACGAAAACAATACATCGAAAAGATCACTCCTTTCATAAATAAGCCTGTGATCAAAGTAATTTCGGGTCTTAGAAGATGCGGAAAAAGCACTTTTATGAAAATGATCATTGAAAAACTGATGAAGGACGACGTTAAGAAAAAGAATATTGTCTATGTAAGCATGGAACTGATGGCGTTTGAATTTATAAGGGATCATAGGTTACTTTATAACCACATAAAACAGAATCTTGCTTCAACTGGAACAAACTATCTCTTCATTGATGAGGTTCAGGAAATTCCGGGATGGGAAAAAGCTGTGAATTCAATTCTTGCTGAAAATCTGGCTGATATTTATATAACTGGTTCAAATTCACGACTTTTTTCTTCTGAGTTTGCCACTCTTCTTACAGGCCGATATGTTGAGATCCCAATGTTTCCATTAAGTTTTAAAGAATTTCTACAATTTAGAAAAAACAAAAAAAATACTGATACAGAAAAAGAGTTTGAACTATTTCTTAAATACGGCGGACTTCCGGGAATCCATTACCTTGAACTGGAGGACGAATCTGTCTTTCAATATATCAGTTCTATCTACAACACAATTCTGCTGAAAGATGTTGTAAAAAGATATAACATCAGAGATGTCTTTCTTCTTGAAAAGATCACATCTTTTATATTTGATAACTGCGGAAGCATCACCAGTGCTAAAAAAATTGCCGACTATCTAAAATCTCAGCAGATCAGGTCCGGAATTGAAACTGTCCAGAATTATATCAGCTACCTCAGAGAGGCTCATCTTATAATAAAATCCGGACGTTACGATCTTAAAGGCAAAAAACATCTTGAACTGTATGAAAAGTATTACACTGGAGATACAGGACTTCGCCACAGTGTTCTTGGCTATAGAAAAAACGATATCGGCGGACTTCTGGAAAACGTTGTCTACCTTGAACTTCTAAGACGAGGTTATACTGTATCAACAGGAAAACTTGATAATCTTGAGGTGGATTTTGTTGCAGAAAAAAATAATGAAGTAATGTATGTTCAGGTTGCATATCTGCTATCTTCCGAAAAAACAGAAAACAGAGAATTCAGACCTCTTGAAAAAATTAATGACAACTACAGAAAAATGGTGCTTTCAATGGATAAAATATGGGGAGATAACAGAAACGGAGTAATCCGTGAAAACATAATTGATTTTCTTCTTAATATTCACTGACAAATATCTAATTACTTCTCAACTGCTGGATCTTCGACTTTACCCATGAAAAGGATTGTGCCAGTTCGGTCGTCACGAATGATATAGACAAACGGTTTTGTTCCGTAAAATCCATCAGGCATTGCAGTGTTCCCAAATTCTACTGATGTAACAGCAGCAGCTTCTGTTCCTTCTTCGTTAACTTCTATAAAGGTCTTATGTTTGATATCAGAAATATAAATATCTTCACCATTTTCAGCGAGATTAAGAAATCCTCCGGGAAGAAAAGCTTTTTCCATTCCAAGTGACTTGAAAATATCCACCAGTGATTCTTCCCACTCAAATTTAAACTTCGGGAGTATTACAGGCGTCTCACCTTTCTGTAGATTCTCAAAATACTTATCAACTCCGTTTTCTTTCATATCAGCAACAAGGTCATCAACAGTTCCGTTTCCATTTGGTATAATTCCGTAAAAAGCGAACTTATCTCTTCCATAAGGCAATCTGACAACACTGTAGTCATCATCTTCATATCCGGAGCTGTAAAAATCAAATTCCTGACTTTCTTCAAATGTCATAAGATCGACCTGAACTGTAGTATCATCACTTTTTGTAAATGTTCCTTCGTATGTATTTTTCTCATCAAAAGTTACTGTCCATGCAGCTTTAAAATAGATAGCATTGATAAGATACATGACCACATCTGGTCCAATTTCATCAACGATCTTTTCTATTTTACCATTCGTGTTATCTTTCACCCATGCATTTATTGTGTCAGAAGCTGTTACATCGGCAAAATCAAGAGTATAAGGCTCTGCGTTGTAACTATCTTCCAATGCTGAAAGAAAAACTTCCTTTACTCTCGGCTCAAAATATGTATCCATCCAGATCGAGTTAGCTATTGAAAGCACCATGTCCTTATCGGCATCAACAAGACAGTTGATAAGTTTATAAAATTGAGCGTTCACTTCTTCCATTGTCATTACATCAAAACCCATTACATCCTTCATTTCATCAAGGTTTTCATCACTTGCTCCATTTGTCGCCATGGCTAGAGCAATTGAAATTGAAAGCGGAGATATCATGATGTTCTTTCCGTTTTCACTAAGTGCTGAAAAGACATCAGCTGCAAAACTAGTGTTAGCTGCAACTATCTCTTTTGACACATCTGCTGCATGCTCATCAGCTTTCTGATACTTTACTTCAAGCTCTGAAGTTGCATCAGAATCATCAACTTCAGTGTCATCGGTGTTGTTATCATCATTTGTGTTGTCATCTCCTTCGCCACAAGCTGTGAAAAGGAAAAAAACCAAAAAAAGAACCGAAATAATACTAGTAAACTTTTTCATTATATCCTCCATAAAAAAACAAATTATCGGCATCAAAGCTTAAGTGTCTAAATGTGGATGTTTTTATTTAAGAAAGTTTTTAAGTTTAGTTTTTAGTGTGAATCTAATTACTTCTCAACAGTCGGATCTTCGACTTTTCCCATGAAAAGAATTGTGCCTGAACGATCATCACGGATGATATAGACAAATGGCTTCGTTCCATAGAATCCGTTTGGCATTGATGTTTCACCAAACTCTACTGATGTAACAGCAGCAGCTTCAGTTCCTTCTTCGTTAACTTCTATAAAGGTCTTATGTTTGATATCAGAAATATAAATTCCTTCACCATCTTCAGCAATATTTAGGAATCCACCTTCTAAAAAGGCTTTTTCCATGCCAAGTGACTTGAAAATATCCACCAGTGATTCTTCCCACTCAAATTTAAACTTCGGAAGTATTACAGGCGTCTCACCTTTCTGAAGATTTTGAAAATACTTATCAATTCCGTTTTCTTTCATATCAGCAACAAGGTCATCAACTGTTCCGTTTCCATTTGGAATAATTCCGTAGAAAGCGAACTTATCTCTTCCATAAGGCAGTCTGACAACACTGTAAGTTCCATCTTCATATCCGGAGCTGTAAAAATCAAATTCCTGACTTTCCTTAAATGTCATAAGATCAACCTGAACTGTGGTATCATCACTCTTTGTAAATGTTCCTTCGTAAGTGTTTTCCTCATCGAACGTTACTGTCCATGCAGCTTTAAAATAGATCGCATTGATAAGATACATAATCGTGTCAGCTCCGATCTGCTCAACGATCTTTTCTATTTTTCCATTTGTATGTTCAAAAACCCAGTCATTAATTGTGTCAGGCGCAGAAGCGTCGGCAAAATCAAGAGTATAAGGCTCTGCGTTGTAGCTATCTTCGAGTGCACTTAAGAATGCTTCCTTTACTCTTGGTTCAAAATCATTATCCATCCAGATTGAGTTAGCGATTGAAAGTACAAGGTCCTTATCAGCATCAACAAGACAGTTAATAAGTTTATAGAACTGTGTATTCACTTCGTCCATTGTCATTGCATCAAAACCCATTACATCCTTCATTTCATCAAGGTTCTCATCACTTGCTCCATTTGTCGCCATGGCTAGAGCAATTGAAATTGAAAGCGGAGATATCATGATATTCTTTCCGTTTTCGCTAAGTGCTGAAAAGATATCACCGGCAAAACCCGTGTTAGCCGCAACGATCTCTTTTGATACATCTGCTGCATGTTCATCAGCTTTCTGATACTTCACCTCAAGCTCTGAAGTTGCATCAGAATCATCAACTTCAGTGTCATCAACTTCAGTGTCATCAACTTTAGTGTCATTAACTTCAGTGTCATTAACTTCAGTGTCATCGGTGTTGCTATCATCATTTGTGTTGTCAGATGCTTCGCCACAGGCTGTAAAAAGGAAAAAAATCAAAAAAAGAACTGAAATAAGACTAATAAATCTTCTCATTATATCCTCCATAAAAAAACAAATTATCGGCATCGAGGCTTAAGTGTCTAAATGTGGGTGTTTTTATTAAAAAAGTTTTTAAGCTCAGCCTTTCATATCAATTTCTTTAACTTCTTCAACGAAGTCTGAGGCATCTCTGAACTCTTTGTATACAGAAGCAAAACGGATGTAGGCCACCATATCGATCTTTTTAAGTTCCTGCATAACAAGATTACCGATTAAAGAGCTCTCGATCTCCTTTGTATCGGCTGCCTGAACAGCTTTCTCAATTATGTCGATGATCTGATCGATCTTGTCGGCGGATATATTTCTCTTCTGACAGCTTGTCATAAGACCTTTTTTGATCTTATTTTTGTCAAAAGGTTCCCTTTCTCCGTTTTTCTTTTTGACGATGGGCATCATTTCCTCGATGCGCTCATAGGTCGTGAATCTTTTCCCGCAGTCTTCACATTCCCTGCGTCTTCTAATTTCCGAATCTTCCTTTGTGGATCTCGAGTCAACAACCTTGTCTTTCAGTGAATGGCAGTATGGACATCTCATGATCTGTTTCCTTTGTGGTTCATTTCTTTATCAGTGGGTACTTTTTACAAATTTTCTTAACTTCTGCGCGGACTTCGCTGATCACATCGTCAGAAATTATTGTTTCATCAATTCCAACTTTCGGTGAATACTCGTTTGTTTTGATGGAAGTAATAATTTTATCTACGAGTCTAGCAAGAAGTCTTACATCTTCTTCACCAAGTCCTCTTGTTGTTACAAATGGAGTTCCGATTCTTATTCCGCTTGTAATGAACGGTGACTGATCGTCAAATGGAACCATGTTCTTATTGACTGTTATGTGAGCCTTATCAAGTGCTTTTTCAGCTATTTTTCCAGTCTTGCCCTTATTTCTAAGATCAATAAGCATAAGATGGTTGTCAGTTCCGTTTGAAACGAGGTTATAACCCATTTTCATGAATTCATCGGCCATCACAGCTGCATTTTCCATAACTTTCTTCTGATATGCTTTGAACTCATCGCTCATAGCCTCTTTAAAACAGATAGCTTTTGCAGCAACAACGTGCATGAGCGGTCCGCCCTGCATTCCAGGGAAAACAGCAGAGTTTATCTGTTTGAGATACTTTTTCTTTGCAAGTATAAGTCCGCTTCTCGGACCTCTGAGAGTCTTATGAGTTGTGGAAGTTACAAAGTCAGCATAAGGAACCGGATTCGGGTGAAGACCGGCTGCAACCAGACCAGCAATATGAGCCATATCGACCATCATGTAGGCACCGACCTTGTCACAGATCTCTCTGAATCTCTTGAAATCTATTGTTCTCGGGTATGCACTGGCACCTGCAAGAATAAGTTTCGGGTTGCTTTCAATTGCGATCCTTTCAAGTTCGTCGTAATCAATTTTTCCGTCTTCAGGTGAAACACCGTAAGGAACAATGTTGTAAAGTTTTCCTGAAAAGTTTACAGGACTTCCGTGTGAAAGATGACCACCGTGATCAAGATTCATAGCAAGAACTGTGTCTCCCGGTTCAAGAACAGCAAAGTAAACACCCATGTTGGCCTGAGAACCACTGTGAGGCTGAACGTTAGCATATTCGGCACCAAAAAGTGCACATGCTCTACGTTTTGCAAGAGTCTCAACTTCGTCAACAACTTGACAACCGCCGTAGTATCTCTTTTTCGGATAACCCTCGGCATACTTATTAGTCATAATACAACCCTGAGCTTCCATAACCGCATCACTTGTGAAGTTCTCACTTGCGATCAGCTCAAGACCATCCTCCTGCCTTTTCGCCTCTTTCTCAATAATTTCAGCTACTTCGGGATCTACCTTTGGAATGTACCTAAGATCAAGCATATCTCCTCCTAAAAAAACACATAAGTAATACAAAAGCAGTTTAATATAATTTATTTTTTTTGCAAATAACATTGTCTACGGCCATTTTTGACTTTGCAAACTCTTTCAGTTAGACTTGCGGGCTTTTGCTAATTTTAATTATCCCGGAGGGAAAAATGCCTGACAATAAAAACATTTACGAGGTCAAAAATCTGAAGAATTTTCCAAAATCTGCAATTATCATTCCTGCGATCCTTATATTTCTAATCGTTGGAATGAAATCTATGATCGTGACAATTGATTCGGGTGAGATCGGAGTTCCAATTCTCTTTGGAAAGGTTCAGGAATACACTCTTAGTGAAGGTATTAACGTGATAATTCCATTTATTAAAGTTGTGAAATTTCCGACACGTGTTCAGCAATACACAATGAGCAGCGCTTTTGCTGAAGGCAAGGTTCGCGGAGATGATTCAATTACGATCAAAACTAAGAACGGACTCAATGTCGGTATTGATATGACGATCTGGTACTACATTGACAAGGCGAAGGCTTTTTCAATTTACAGAGAGATCGCTAAAAATTACGGCGAGATCGAACCGAAGATTCTGCGACCTTCAACAAGAACTATTCTTAGAGATGTTGCTGTTAACTTCACAGTTCAGGATCTCTACACCGAAAAGAGAGAAGAGTTCACATCGATCATTACCAGTCAGCTTAAAGCAATAATGGCAGGAAAACATCTCCTGCTGGATAGAGTTCTCATAAGAAAGATCATCCTTCCGAAATCTGTTGAAGAGGCCATTTCAATAAAGATGCAGACAAAACAGCGTTCTGAAGAAATGGAATATAAAAAACAGATCGCCACGAAAGAAGCAGAGATCAGAGAAATCGAAGCTATTGGTCTCTCAAAAGCTCAGGGAATCATCAACTCAACCCTTACACCCAACTATATTCAGTTTAAGGCAATTGAGGTATACAAACAGCTCGTTAACTCTAAAAACACAACATTTATTGTTATGCCCACAAGCTCAAAAGGCTCAGGAATACCTCTAATTCTTAATGCTGACACAAAAAACAGCTCAAAATAAAGAAAAGGATAAGTCATGAAAGTTGATTAAAAAAAAATTCTATCGGGAAAAATATTTGTAGAGTCATTTCGACATTAACTGCTTTTTAGTGAGGAAAAATGGAAACTAAGACACCTGAGAAAAAAACTTCGATGTTTAGAGAACTTATTCAACCTTTTATTGACCTTGGAAGAACTTCAAGACCGCTTCTTGGCCTGAATATTTCCTATGTTATTGAAGGTCTTGTTTATTTTGGAATGATCGGACTTTTGGCACTTTTCTTTAATGAATATGTACAATTAGATGACATTGATGCCGGAAGAATGGTCGGATTCCAGACCGCCGGAATAACCATTGCAATGCTTTTTCTTGGCGCAACCGTAGATTGGATCGGACTGAGAAAAGCACTTCTCATTTCACTTGTCTTCATGTTTGTCGGAAGAGCTATTCTTACTCTTTCGCCAACACTTGGGGGACCTGGGCTCTGGGGTGGATCACATGTTTTTTCAATGTTGGGAATCCTCGGAATTATGATCGGTTACGGAATCTATCAGCCTGCCGCATATTCCGGAGTTAAAATGCTCACAAACAGCAAAACTTCGGCCATGGGATATGCTATGCTCTATGCACTCATGAATCTCGGCGGATTTCTTCCCGGACTTATTTCACCTCCGGTAAGAAAAACTTTTGGGATCAATGGTGTCTTCTGGGTTTATACTGCGCTTACTCTTGTCGGATTTGCAGTTATAACAATTTTTATAACTAAAAAAGCTCTCAAAGAAGCTATTGCAAAAGCAGAGGCAGAAGAGCCAAATAAGAAACCTGTAGAAGAAGTGAAAAAAGAAGAAAAAAAACCTGAGATGACTGCAACTGAAAAGCTTAAATTCTACCTCAAGAACTTTCCAATTACAGATGGGAAATTCATGTTCTTTATCTTCATCCTTATTCCTGTACAGACACTTTTTGCACACAACTGGCTAACACTTCCCCAGTACACAAGCAGAGCTTTCGATGGATTCATCGGTGAAAACTTTGAGTTCTTTGTTAACCTCAATCCTATTCTTATCTTTGTTCTGACACCGATGGTGACCGCTCTTACAGCTACGAAAGACACATACAAAATGATGATCATCGGAACTTTCATCATGGCATCACCGACTTTCATTCTGGCACTTGGACCGGGAATGGGAACGCTGATGACATACCTTGTTATCATGACCATCGGTGAAGCTATATGGCAGCCAAGATTTCTCCAGTGGGTTGCAGAAATTGCACCAAAGGGAATGACAGGAATCTACATGGGCATCGGACAATTCCCATGGTTCCTTACAAAAGTTGTTACAGCAATTTACTCAGGCTGGTTCCTGATGAAATATTGTCCTGCAGACACAGCTCCTGCTGATATGAATACGGAAACAATGTGGCTCATCTACGGAGCCATCGCGATGGCCACTCCGATTGGACTTATACTTGCAAAAGGCTGGATGAAAAAAGGATTCAAAACAACTGCATAAAACTTCATTACGCTGCGTTAACCATCATCACACATTGCAAATTTAAACAATTCGTATAATTTTCCTTGACAAATAGGCTCAAACAAACAATAATCTCCCGCTATTGACATGATACGGCCGTAGTGCTTAAAAAAAGCACACGCCGAATTAGATTGTTCCGGCACACTAGCTCGCATCGTTCTTTAAGTGCCTTGAACTCTTGGATTTCTTTCGGGTCTACTGACCTCCATGTCAAATTTTACACAATTAAAGTAAAACTTAAAAAGAGGAACATCATGCTTACAAAACACATTATCATGTTAATTACAACAATCCTGCTGATTAGTGGCATCACATCCGGATGCGACATGTTCGGAGGAAAATCAAACGCTCAGAAATCACTTGAAAAACTTAAAACCAAACTTATTAAAGAAGAAAAACAGAAGGATAAGAAAGCCGCCCAAGCAGCACATTCTAACTACACTTATTCTCAGAAAAACATCTTTATCGATGACAAGAAGAATGAGCTGGTGGCAATTCAGAAGAACGTGGCTACGCTAACTGTCAAGCTTGACAATTCCAAGATCAAAACAAATGCAGAAGCAAACAAAAAGCTTGATGCTTTACTCGATGAGCTTCAAAAAATAAAAGTAAACATAGAAGAATTACAAAATGCTGATGAATCCAAATGGGAAGCGGCAAAATCAAGTTTCAACAACACCAATTCCAACTTGAAAAGCTCTTTTACTGAAATGAGTAAATGGCTAAACGAAAAAATAGAACCTCAGAAAAAATAAAACAAAGGAGATCTTTGTGAAACAAATGAATGAACAAATTGGAAAAATGAAAGCTCAACTTAAATACTGGGGCAAAGAACTAGATAAACTCGCTGAAAAAGCTGAAAGAGCCGATAACGACGTAAAAACGATCTATTACAGACAGATAGACAACTTAAAAGCAAAATACCATGTAGCAAGCTCAAAACTTGATGAAGCCAAAAGTGGCGGCATTGAAAAATGGGACGAATTTAAATCAGGCATTGAACACGCTTGGAAAGATATAGAAAAAGCTTTTAGAAGCTTCAAAAGATAAAGATCTACTTATCAAGTTCCTTGGCTTTTTCGATCATTTCAAGGAATTCACCTCTGTAACCGTATGTATCCTCACCGATATTTTCTGTACCTCGTGCAAGTGCACTGTCATAGGAACTATCTTCAGTAAACTCGGACTTTCTTATAAGCATTCCGAATTCAACTACAGATGATGCAAACCCCATATTCTCGGACATCTCTTCACTTACATTGTCATCTGTCATAAAGGTGTCCATATACTTACTAATATCCTCGTCAGGCTCTTTATATCTCATCTTTAGAAGCAGATATTCACCGTTTTCAAACTCACTTTCTTCTTCGGTTTTAAAGATATTCTCCGTGTCCTGATCAGCAAGGATCACTTCATAAAACGCTGTAACTCTGTGACCTGATCCGATCTCACCTGCATCTTTTGTATCATCGTCAAAATCCTGATTTGGCATAACTCTGTTCTCATAGCCTATCAACCTGTATTTACTGATCTTTTCAGAATTAAAAACGACTTGAAGCTTAACATCCTTTGCAATCGTGAACATATTGCCCATGAGATCAAATACAAATACTTTTTCAGCTTCTTTTTCATTATCAATGTAAAAGTAGTTGCCGTTTCCTGCATTTGAAAGCTGTTCCATTTTCTCGTCCTGATAGTTTCCCATTCCAAATCCGAGGATTGTCAGAAAAACGTCTTTGTCCCTTTCTCCTTCTATCAGTGTAACCAGATCTTCATTACTAGATGGGCCTACGTTAAAATCGCCATCTGTGGCAAGAATAACACGGTTGTTTCCACCTTCTGCGATGTTCTTTTGCGCAAGTTCATAGGCTGTTATAATGCCCTCTGCTCCTGCTGTCGACCCACCTGAAGTGAGATTATCTATTGCCGTTTTCAGCTTTGTCTTTTCACTTCCGGGAACTGAATCAAGAACAACACCGGCAACTCCCGCATAAGTCACAATTGAGACCATATCCTTATCTGTCAGTCTATCCACAAGGATCTTGAAAGCTTTTTTCAAAAGAGGAAGTTTATTGTCTGCGGACATTGAACCTGAAACATCCAGCAGAAAAACGAGGTTACTTGCAGGGAGATCTGAACTATCGATCTTTTTACCCTGAAGACCGAACATCACAAGCTTTGCATCGTCACGCCATGGAGAATCAGCCATTTCCATTGTTACTGAAAATGGTTTTCCTTCTTCCGGTTGAGGATAATTATAATCGAAATAATTCACCAGCTCTTCAATTCTAATACCATTCACTGGTGGCATTTGATTGTATTCCATAATATAGTTTCTAACCAGAGAGTATGATGCTGTGTCAACATCGATTGAAAATGTTGATGTGGTTTCTACGGAAGTATCAACAAACTGATTTTCGATCAGATCGCCGACCTGAGCATCATCAGGAGTTTCAGTGTCAAAACTATCTTCATCGCTAGTTTCTTCATCACTTATTGTGCTACTTGAATCGGCTACCTCGCCACTATTTCCTGTATCGCCAGTATCTCCATAATCGACAGAATCACCAGTGTCACCAGTTTCATCAGTATATCCGGAATCTCCGGGATCTTCCTTTTCTGCCCCGCTATCCCCAATATCAGATTCATTAGCCAATGAGTCCGAGTCGTTTAAACCGGAACATGATGTGAACACAAAAAAAGCTGAAATAAAAAAGACAAAAATACACACTTTTCTCATAACGATTCTCCATTAAAATGTGGATATCAAAACCTTTGGTATAGTGTCTTTTATTGGAGTTTTTTATTTAG
>Ga0222695_1000979_pt1 | contig 12910 bp, 10 predicted proteins | sample AntAcemetage1398_FD_179834 | JGI IMG/M metagenome (GOLD analysis project Ga0222695, IMG submission 179834) | Saline water microbial communities from Ace Lake, Antarctica - #1398 | ecosystem: Environmental > Aquatic > Non-marine Saline and Alkaline > Saline | place: Antarctica: Ace Lake...
GACGGACCAGGCCAAGGTCATGATACAGGAATTGGGTCTCTTGAAAATGGAGATGGATACCATGAAAAAGAAAACAAAGCCTGATTGCCCGGAGGATTCCCACACGGAAGGATGAATGGCTGGTCCTACAATACGAGAAGTTTTCAGATGCGCGTTTTGCACATTGGCAAGTTTTATCCTCCATTTGCAGGGGGCATGGAAAATTTCATGGGTGATCTGCTACCTGCCTTGGAGAGAAGAAACATCCACACGGCTGCCCTTGTCCATGGCCATGAATTCGGCAGAAGGGAAGCCTACCATAACGACATAGCCGCCAGGGTCTATCGTGTGCCGTCCTACGGCAGCTTTTTGTATGCCCCAATCAGCCCCGGATTCGCTTTGGCCTTGAGGCGGGAGATACACGCCTTTAAGCCAGACATCCTGCATATGCATCTGCCGAACACTTCAGCCTTTTTGGCCATGGCAATTCCTTCTGCCCGCAAGGTCCCATGGGTTGTCCAATGGCAGTCTGATATTGTCAATTCGGATATTGACCGACGGCTGGCAATGGCCTATCGTTTTTACCAGCCCCTGGAACGTCGATTCCTGAAAAAGGCATCTGCCATTATTGCCTCTACGCCTCCATACTTTGATACAAGTGAGCCCCTTTCTTCCTGGCGTGAAAAGTGCCGCGTTATCCCCCTTGGCTTAGACGAAAACAGGCTCAAGATGCCCGGGAAAAATTTGAAGAATTGGGCCGAGGGGATATGGCAAACCGGCAGGATAAGGATAATTTCCGTCGGGAGACTCACCTATTACAAAGGGCATGAAGTCTTGATAAAGGCTGCGGCAGATCTGCCGGAAGCGCATATTGTTATTGTCGGCGAGGGAGACCGCAAGGAGCATTTAGGAGGACTCATCAGGCAATTAGGGCTTGGAGGACGTGTGGAGCTGACAGGATTCATGCCGGATGAGAAACTCCGGGCATTGCTTTCGACATCTGATTTATTCTGTCTGCCGTCAATAGAACGCACCGAGGCATTTGGCCTGGTCCTGTTAGAGGCCATGTGTTATGCAAAGCCGGTGGTGGCCAGCGATGTGTCTGGATCAGGCATGGGCTGGATAATAGGTCACATGGAAACAGGTCTTCTGGTAAAACCGGGCGATGTTGACGATTTGGCCCGCGCGCTGCAGCTCCTGTGCCAAAAACCTGGTCTGCGCGAACGCATGGCCGAGGCAGGAAGAAAACGATTCAATGCGGTCTTTCGCATAGATCAGGTGGCAGATAGGATTTCCTCACTATATCTGGAAGTGCAAACAATATAGCCAAAGTGAACTAAAGTGCCTAAAGCCGTCACTCCCGTGAACGCGGGAGTCCAGTCCTGCCACCGCGGGATAATTTCCCTGGATTCCCGCGTTCGCGGGAATGACAATAACGGGTGAGTGACTTTTTACGAATTCATACTCTTAATCGTGCTCTTAATCATAATCGTGTTGAGTAAGATTACGATTATGATTAAGATTATGAAATAGGGAAGAGCACCAGTTATTTCGTTCACGCACTGTCCAGGCTTTTCTGCCAAGCGTCATAGGCTTTTTTGATCGTCTTTTTCAGTTCCTGGTCAACATCAAACCCTTCAAGCTCATCAAGGGAAACTAACAGGGCCTCGCTGACGTCCGAAGCGGGAGTGGGGGTCCCTTCCACGAGCCAACCCCAGAAATCAACAAGGACATAGTGATATTGGACCTGATTTTTGTGGTCATGAAAGATCTTGTCAAAGACACCTACCAGCCCTCCCACCGCTATCTTAACCGAGAGTTCTTCCTGTAATTCCCGTGCCAATGCCTCCAAAATACCCTCGCCTAATTCTACGGCTCCGCCGGGGAGGCTCCATTGACCTTTGGCCGGTTCCTGTCTTCTGCGGACTAACAACACTGATTTATCCACAAAAATTACCGCTGAAACCCCCACAATAGGACGTTCGGGATATTCTCTTTTCATAATAAAAGATGTCCTCTTAATATCTTGACAAGATGAAACTCGACCCTTAAACTGAATCTCTTTTTTTGAATAGGTGGAATACTGTTTTGATAACGCAACGGTTGAGAAAAGGCAACCTGCTGTGAAATGGTTTCTTTAACTAAGGGCTCACTCAGAAATAACTTCACATTCTGACATCTCAGCTTCAGGTCATCTTAGGTTACTGCTCAATCGCAAAGTCCTCGAAATAGCTCGCTATTCCTGTGGCTTTACTCAATTGCATCAACCAAATCTGACCCAAATCTGAGCGTCAACTCTGCTAAGTTATTTCTGAGCGAGCCCTAAATGACATTGTCAGAAAGGAACAATCATTATGAAAGCCATAAAAAAAACCATTGAAGGAAATGAGGCTGCAACCCATGTGGCTTATGCCATGAGTGATGTTGCCGCCATTTACCCCATAACGCCTTCAAGCAATATGGGAGAGTATGCGGACGAGTGGGCCGCCTATGGCCGGAAAAATATCTTCGGTCAGGTATTGAAGGTGGTGGAGATGCAGTCTGAGGGCGGCGCGGCCGGCGCAGTTCATGGCGCCCTCTCCGGTGGGGCGCTTGCAACCACCTTTACAGCCTCACAGGGCCTATTGTTGATGATTCCAAATATGTACAAGATAGCCGGGGAGCTGATGCCGGTGGTGTTTCACGTCTCTGCCCGTGCCATTGCCGGTCATGCCCTTTCTATCTTTGGCGATCACGGGGATGTCAATGCGGTGCGGGAGACAGGATTTTCCCTGTTGGCATCGGCCTCTGTTCAGGAGGTTATGGATCTGGCGCTCGTTGCCCATCTTGCCAGTATTCGAACCAGTTTGCCCTTTGTACACTTTTTCGACGGGTTCAGGACCTCCCAGGAGATTCAAAAGATCGAACTGATAGACTACGATGATATGGCTAAGCTCGTGGATTGGGAAGCCATCGACGAGTTCAGGGGGAGGGCCATGAATCCCGAGTACCCGCAACTTCGGGGCACTGCCCAGAACCCGGATATCTTTTTTCAGAACCGCGAGGCCTCTAATCCTTTTTATGAGCCCATAACAAGTGTGGTTCAGGAAGAGATGGACAAGGTGGGAGCACTCACGGGCCGAAGATACAACCTCTTCGATTATGCCGGAGATCCGGAGGCAGACCGGGTTATCGTGTCCATGGCCTCCAGTTGCGACACCATTGAGGAGACCCTTAACTACCTGAACGGTATTGGTGAGAGGGTGGGCCTGATCAAGGTGCGTCTCTACCAGCCCTTTTCAAGGGACGACTTTTTGAGGGCCATCCCTGCTACTGCCCGGAAAATAGCGGTCTTAGAAAGGACAAAGTCTCCTGGAGCGTTGGGGGAACCCCTTTACAGGGATGTATGTACAGTCTTACAGGAAAGGGGTGAGGCCTTGCAGATTGTAGGTGGTAGATACGGGCTCGGGAGCAAGGATTTTACTCCCACAATGGTCAAGGCCACGTTTGATAATCTGCGATCAAGGGCGCCTAAAAAACACTTCACGGTGGGCATAGAAGATGACGTGACCCATACCTCTCTTGAGATGAGAGAGGAGATTGATCCTACACCGGAAGGAACGGTACGATGCAAGTTCTGGGGTCTTGGGGCTGACGGCACAGTGGGGGCCAATAAGAATGCCATCAAGATTATCGGTGAAAACACGGATATGTTTGCTCAGGCCTATTTCGCCTATGACGCCAAAAAATCGGGGGGGATCACCATGTCCCATCTCCGATTTTCGCCCCACATGATTCAATCCCCTTACCTTCTTGAGAAATCAGATTTTATCGCGTGTCATAACCCCTCATTCGTACACGAGTATGAGATTTTAGAGGGGATCAGGGAGGGAGGCTCTTTTCTACTCAACTCGCCTTGGACCGCCAAAGAGATGGCCAAAAGGCTCCCTGATCCTTTAAAGCGTACCATCGCCCAGAAGAAGCTTAACTTCTATAACATTGATGCGGTCAAGATCGCTGCCGGATTAGGCTTAGGTGCCCGCATCAATATGATAATGCAGGCGGCCTTCTTCAAGATCGCTGATGTCATACCCCCTGAAAAGGCCTTTAAGTACATGAAAGATGCCATAAAAAAGACCTATGGGAAAAAGGGTGACAAGGTGGTCAAGATGAACGTGGATGCCGTGGACAAGGCCACAGGTCTGCTGAAGAAGATTCAGGTTCCCAAAGGCTGGGCCACGGCCGGACACGAGGCCTACATTGAAAAGGATGAGCCCGAGTTTGTGAAGGATGTCATGCGTCCCATGCTTGCCCAGCAGGGAGACAAGCTGCCGGTGAGCGCCATGCCCCCTGACGGGATTTTTCCCACGGCCACAACCCGCTATGAAAAGAGGGGTATCGCCATCAATACCCCGGAGTGGCAACCCGAGGAATGCATCCAGTGCAACCAGTGCGCGTTTGTCTGCCCCCACGCTGTCATAAGGCCGGTTCTGGTTCGGGAAGAGGAACTTAAAAATGCCCCGAAGAAATTCATCACAATGGAGGCCAAGGGGAAAGAACTGAAGGGATTGCGGTTCCGTATCCAGGTCAGCACGCTTGACTGCACCGGATGCGGTAACTGTGCGCAGGTCTGCCCTTCAAAGAAAAAGGCCCTTATCATGAAGCCTCTTGATACACAGACGGGGGTGCAGGTTCCCAATCACCTGTTTTCAACAAAGCTGCCCATATTAGATGACCTGATGCCTGCCACATCGGTGAAGGGGAGCCAGTTTTGTCAGCCCTTGTTTGAATTCTCGGGCGCCTGCCCCGGTTGCGGTGAAACGCCCTATATCAAGCTCGTCACCCAGCTCTTCGGCGATCGGATGATGATTGCAAATGCCACAGGATGTTCCTCCATCTATGGTGGGTCTGCGCCGGTTTGCCCTTACACGGTGAATGAAGAGGGCCATGGCCCGGCATGGGCCAATTCCCTGTTCGAGGATAATGCCGAGTATGGGTTTGGCATGGAGCTGGCAGTGACCCAGCGACGTGAGAAATTGGCCGACCTTGTGCGCGAGGTCTTGGAAGCCAAGCTATCGGCAGAACTTCAGGAGGCCCTGAACGGATGGCTTGAAAACATGGATGACGGAGATAAATCAAAGGAGTTCGGGCGCAGGATTGTCGACCTGATCGAATTGGGGATTATGGGTCCGGATGCCGGATTGAACCCGTTACTTTTAGAGATATTGGACAGGAGCGACTACTTCACCAAGAAATCGATCTGGATTATCGGTGGGGACGGATGGGCCTATGATATCGGTTTTGGGGGATTAGATCATGTAATAGCCTCGGGCCACGATGTAAACATCTTGGTGTTAGACACAGAGGTTTACTCCAACACCGGTGGGCAGTCTTCCAAATCAACACCCACTGGAGCGGTTGCCAAGTTTGCAGCAAGTGGGAAACCGACCCGGAAAAAGGACCTGGGCCATATGGCCATGAGCTATGGATATGTTTACGTGGCCTCTGTTGCCATGGGGGCCAACAAGAACCAGCTCATGAAGGCCGTCAAAGAAGCGGAAAGCTATCGTGGGCCTTCCATTATCATTGCCTATTCGCCCTGTATAAATCATGGTATCAACATGGGCCTGACCCAGGAGGAGGAAAAAAGGGCTGTTGAGGCGGGCTACTGGCTCCTTTACCGGTACAACCCGATGCTAAAGGAAGAGGGCAAAAACCCGCTTGTCCTCGATTCCAAAGAACCAAAGGCCGATTTCAAGGAATTCCTGATGGGCGAGGTGCGTTACTCAAGCCTGACCAGGACCTTTCCGGAAAATGCGAAAACACTCTTTCAAAAGGCGGAAGAGGACGTGAAGGAGAGGTATAACTTCTACAAGAAGATGGCGGAGGCATGGGAGTGATTTCCTGATTTACTTGAATCATATTTTTCAAGAAAGGCCCCTGATTCAGGGGCCTTTTCTTTGAACAGAGAAGGATGTTATCGGCAAAAGATCCGCGGAAAAAAGCGCCCGGTACGGACCGCATAGGCTCTGTATTCATCTCCAAAATTTTCAGCCACCATTTTTTCCTCTTTGGCAATAAGAAGATGCCAGACTGGATGAAGAGCTGCAACCCAGAGGATCAAAATCCAGGAGTTCAGAAACAGGGCTATGCCTGTGGATATGAACGTGATCCACGCGGCGTACATGGGGTGACGGAAATATTTGAAAGGTCCTGTGGTGCAGAGGCGATTATTCATCCACCAGTTTCGCAGCGTAAAAAACGTCCACGAATGGAGTCCCAAACCGATAGCGATCAGCACAGCCGCCGCATACTTTAGTGGCGTTGGATGGGCCGCTATTGAGGTGTACCCAAGGGCGTGGTCTATCCACCAAAAAAATGCCAGGAGCATAGCGCTGAAAAGTGCTCCAAGCGGGCCGATGCCGAATATTTTTACCGTTTTTCGAATCTCCATGAGGCTATCTTTAGTCCTCCTTCATAACATCTGTTTCCACTCTGGCGTGCGCCAGTGGCCGGAAACGGGTCCGGCCTTTCAAAATCAGGCAAGAACGGAGAAGGTGCTCGACGTTGACTTGCACTTTTCTCGGGAAACTGGACAAAAAGATGTTCAAAGCCAAGCTCCTGTGTGTGGGAATATACCCTGTTAAACTCCTCCTCCGAGACGGGTCGATTCAAATCCGCATCCTTCTGATGAACAACGGGATGATACTGGGACATCAGGCTTAAAGGGAGATCAGGGCCAAACTCAACAAAAAGAGTGGTCAAGGCATTGATTGAGTTCGCTACTTTGCCGGGGAGAATCAGGTGCCTGACCAAAACCCCTCTTGTGGCAAGGGGGGCGCCTGTGAAGGATGAGTCTAAAAAACCCTTTTGACTCACCATTTCTGCAATGGCCTCAAGGGCTATCTGGTTGTAATTATTGCATTTGGAGAGCGCTACGGCCAATGATGGATCCGAATATTTGAAGTCAGGAAGATAGATATCGACATAATCTCTGGCTGACTTCAATGCCTCCAACGACTGGTATCCAGAGAGATTATAGACAATGGGAAGATTAAAGCCATCCCGGCGCAGGAGGGACACCAGTTGAAAGAGATGGGGAAAGAAGTGATCCGGAGTCACGAAATTGATGTTATGGACATGATCGTATTCGATCATATACGCGATCTTCGTGCCCAACTTTTCCACACTCGTGCCTGTCCCGAGGCCATAGTGTGAAATCTGATGATTCTGGCAGTAAGAACACTTCAGCGGGCATCCTGTGAAAAAGATGGTCCCGGAACCATTCTTGCCTGAGATAGGTGGCTCCTCGCCAAAATGAGGACCGACATGGGCAACCCTGAGCTGATCGGTTTCGCCGCAAAAGCCAAGCCGTGCATCATCGCAATCAGCAATCCGGTTCACCCCGCATTGGCGCGGACAAAGAACGCAATCCCTGTAAGATTCTATCAAATCCATCCAGATGACCTTTGATAAAAGACAATCCGCATTAGCAGATTTAGCCGGTTTAACAATTGCGAATTGTGCGCAATAAGCCGAGCAAAAAGTTACAATCGTCAAGGCTGAATCTTCGTCCTGCGTATCTTTGCCGGATCTTAAGGTCTCAACGATTCATTCAGACCCAATCGGCGCCGCACATCCTGAATGGCCGATGGTGCGAACTCCGCCATTGCCTCATCGGCAGCAGCGTACCGTTCGGCATCAAGCAGGATCGCTTCCACGCTCTCCCGGCCGTCCGGAGTTTTTACAGCCTCTCGGGGTGTCATACCGCCAAGCCCGGGCACCGGCTGATCAGGCCAGCCCTCCCAGTGAGCATTTAGCATGCCGGCTATTTGCTCGCGTACTTCGGGTAGCTGCAGCAGTTCCCCCTGGCGCATCTTCTGATCTGTCCCTTGACCCGAAGATTCGCGTTTTTGACGCCCCATCAGACTTTTTGGAGATTTGATCTCCGTAGTCAAATACCGGGCTTTATCTCCGAGGCGAGTCTTTACCTCATTTTGAGCGGTCTTTGCTCTTTTCTTGGAGTTGACGTCAATGGCCAGCCTCTGCTGGTTGATCATGATTCGACCAAGGATAGTGTTGTCTAAACCCTTATTGGCCTTATAACCAGGACGGCTCCAGGAAATCTCAGCCTTTGAAACCTTACCCTCCTGATCCAGGGTTGCTGAGGCCCTGAGCGATTCCTCATCTTCCACGGTGCAAAGGTTGAAAAGCCCCTGAAAGGCCGTTTCAGGATCATCGATTTCGTAATGAAGGGTATGCAAAAGCAAGGGATCTCCATCTGTATTGCACAGGCGCGGCGTCGTCGTTAATGAGACATAGATCTGGAGATACAGCGCTCTGATTTCCTCATCCCAGAGGCCCAGCGATTCTTCGGTTATGGGACTATCTTCAGCGATTATCGCACTTCTAAGTCGTATAATGTCCGGTTTCAATCGCGGAGGTATAATAATTGAACTGGAGCCCACTAAGATGGCTACGTGGTCCACCTGGACAATCCGGGCCATTAGTATGTCTCCGGGCCGCGTCTTTTCAGACCCCTGTTTTTCCATTACATCCTTTTCATGACCTAAAAAGACATCCTTTAACCGGAACCCCTCGCCCGGCGTGCAGTCCATTACCTCATAAAAGCTGAAAGGCTGGTCACAGGCAGCCTCGATGATCCTTTTCTGGAGCTGATCCAGCGATGATCCAGGCTCCTTGGCATAGGCCTCTGCAATGGTTTGATAGGCCGGAGCAGTCAGTTCTTCTTCAAAGTCTTCCGGGTCATATGTCCAGTTAAAGAAAAACCAGGGGAAGAAAAGCTGCAAATGGTTGCCGATTAAATCTCTTGGGTCTTCATCCTCCGGCCACACCAAAAACTCATCCATGGCAATAGGAAAAACCGCATCGCTGCAAGAGTCCCGGGCATATTTCAAGAGGTTATTAACCAAACAGTCATGGGCATCGCCAAGTCTATGCCATAGAAGATCTCCCGGGGCTTTTTCTTTATTCATACAGCATTTCTTGTATTTCTTCCTGCTGCCGCACGGGCAGGGTGCGTTTCTTCCTGTTTTCATGTTACCTCTCGATACGTATCCCTGATTTTTCTGAGATCCCAATTAAAATAGCCTTTCGGCATTTGAAACCGGCTCAGAAATGACTTGGCTAAAGTGGTCTTGCCTACCTGGCTCGGCCCTGCCACAAAACGCATCTGACGTCCAAAATCAGGGTTGAAGCATGTCTCTTGGAGGTGTTTTTCAATCATATGGCTAATTTAGCCTATCAGATAAAAACATCAAGACATTTTTGTTCATTGAAATAAAATCGCCGACGTAAAAATCCAGGTCTATTAGCCCGTTTTGGTTATCTCACCAGGGAGCATTTTTTGCGGACATAAATAGCCTTGACATATCACTGTTTACGGTGCTTTACGTAGATACCAGTGTAATTGTCAATGAAAAATTATTGACATCAGCTTACCTGCTTGTCATTATTCAACAATAATCACTGAATTGCGTCGATTTTGAGGTAGTTGGACAACACCAGGAATCAAAAGGAGGCAAAAAGATGACGGAAAAGGAAAAGGCGAATAGCGAATCCATGCCGGATGCTGAACGTCGTCGGCTTCTTAAGAAACTTGCAGTTGCCGGGATAGCGGTTCCCACTGCGATCCTGTTAGTAGACGGCTCAAAAAATGTATCATTTGGTTATTGAAACATGCTGTCACGGTAAATCCCTGAATCTTTTAAGCTTGTTATCCAGTTCGCTGGGTTCAGTCTTTTCAAACTCCAGCAAGAGGTTCAAGTGCCTTTAGGTCTTTACAAACATTTTATATAGCATGAGCCCTTTCGACCCCCTGTTTCTCACTAATACTGATAAAACAGGCATGTGTACAACTGCAGCCCTTGACGTTTGCCCTGAGTCTTTCAGCCTCATCTGAAAACCAGACTTTCTTAAAGTCATACCCTGCCTTCCGGACATTGCCAACTACGGGTTTCAGCTCACACAGTCTTACATCCCCGTTTGGTTCGAGCACGCCAATTAATCTGCCTGCCTGACAGGTGAAGGGCATAATCCCGCCGTCAAGGATATCACGCCACAGGCCATAACGGCGATCAAGCCATCTTTGAGTTTCATTTGATTTTTCTTGTGATGCCCTGCCTCTGCCGGCATAAAACTCAAAATAAGGTTGCGCCTGACAAAAAAGGTCATAGAGAACTTTGCCTCCTGGCGGTTGATGGCTGATGTCTTTGCCGGCGCCCCTCATAGGTGAGAAAGCGTGAAAGTCTACAACCAGATTGTTCTTGACATATTCCATCACCGGAACAACCTCGCGGAAATTCTCCGTGGTCACGACAGTATTCAATAAAAGACTGAAATTGCGATTCTTTTTGATGAGTCTGAGTCGCAAAAGGCCCAGCCTCTTGATGGTCTCCACTGTAGAATTAAAGGCGCCGGCTTTGCCATGTATCCTGTCGTGCGTGCTTTGGAGGCCCTCCAACGAAAGCATTATCTGAAGCTTGATCGCGGGAAGGATTTCCATGATCTTTTCAACGGTGGAAACAACTTTTTTGGGGAACGAACCATTTGTTGGGATAAAGACGGATTTGAGGCTATTGTTTTCTGAAAACAGCCTGCAGATATCGGGTAAGTCATCTCTTAAGAACGGTTCTCCTCCTGAAATCCATAAATGATCCATTTGCCCCAGGGACAAAGACAACTTGCTGTATTCATCCAATGTCAGTTCACTATTTTTCCTATTCAATGACGCATGATAGTAGCACATACCGCATGTATGGTTACATCGTCCGGTCACAGTAAGTATCAATTCTCTTAGAGTTAATTCATCTTCTATTATCGTGGTGAAAATGGCTTGTGCTTTTAATTTATCAATTTCTTCAGTCTCGAATTCGCACTCCTTCAGAAATGATTTTGCGATTTTGATGAAAACATTACAGCCCCATTTTTGTTTAAAATACTTTATATCCCGGACTATGGCCATTGGATCTTTTCGGATCTTGTCATATGCGGAAGAAGGGTGGTGATTGTGATATACGCAAGATTGCGGCACATACAGGATATTCAACCCCTCCTTTCGGATTGAAAGCGATAAGTCCTTGTCTTCTTCACACATGAACAGTTTTTCGTCAAATCCTCCGACTTTTTCAAGAATCTCCCTTTTTGTAAGAAAGCAGGTGGTTGGATACCACGAAACTTCCATAATTCTATTTACTTCCGGATCACCCGTTTCAAGCCTTTCAGTGAATTCAAACCCTATTTCTGTTAGAGTGTGGTCCTCAGGCGCTGGTCGTATTTGAGAACCGCAACGCGATACCACGCCTTTTTTTGACACTGCCTTTGAACCGCATGCCCCAACGTTCCTGCCACCTTCTATTTCCGTGATCAAGGGATTAAGCCAGTTCTCGGTGACTTCCACATCATTATCAAGAAACACAACATATTTCCCGCTTGATGAACGTATTCCCTGATTTCTGCCCCTTGTAGTACCGACATTGTCTTTGTTGAATATCACCTTGATATTTCTGTGTTTTGCAGACAGTTCTTTAAGCCACGCTATGGTTTCTTGAGATTTACCCATATCAATAACGACAATCTCAAAATCATCCGTATGCTTCAAAACGGTTTTGATGCACCGTTCGGTCTGAAATTGTCTGAGCAAGGACAAGACAACAATCGATGTTTTGACCTCCCATTTGTTCTTCTTAGAGCTATCTTTTACCATTTTTTGCGCGTTCTCAATTTCATGGCTGGAAGAAATTTTCCATAAGGGGGTGTGTCTTGTTGATTTTATGTTTACCCACTCCGATATTGCATCACGGTTCATTCTAATAAATACGATATGTTATCATATACACCTCAACTGTGACAATGATATCATCAAAGAAAAACAATTCTGATTATTGTTTTTTAATTCACGCAAGATTTCTCTGTACTACCCACGCTTTCAAGGCAAAATCGGCTTGACAAACAAAGCAATTCCGCCTAAAGTTTTTTTAAAGGAGAGTTTTTTACCAATCAACAACCGTTGTCAATTTGCTGGATTTGGGCCAAGGACGAAAAATATTTCCCATGCTTATGAATTTTGATATCCAAAGAGAGGCGGACAAATGTCAGAGAAAGAAAAAATTAATGATGACTCCATGCCGGATGCAGAACGTCGTCGGCTCCTCAAGAAACTTGCTGTTGCCGGGATAGCTGTGCCTGCCGCTGTCTTACTGGTGGACGGCTCAAAAAATGTATCATTTGCTTCATGAAACATGATTTCCAATAAAATTCTTGATTCTTCTGAGTCTTTTATCCTGTTTGCTTGATTAGGTTTTTGAAACAAGATTCTGCGGTGTTTCTTGGAAGCTGTCAGGAATTGTTTTTTCAATACCTATCGGAATCGCCGGTCAGATATCCCTTACTGTGCATTCTTTCCGGTTCTTCGATTTTTCCTTCATCTTTTCAACATGATGGGATTTGCACCTCACAAATCCAACCAATCAACCATGCCTCAACAACCCCGTTTCCCCATTGCAGTATTGCTCCTTACTTCCGGCGCCTCGGACACCTATCGTGCCGTCGATTCGGCACATCAATTCGGCTTGCCCGTATATGTCGGTGTTACCGGAGGCTGTCTGGACTTCGGAGGGAAGAATGATGTATGGGTAAGCGCCATCCCCTGGCATAATGATTTTTCTGCCGCTTGCCGTGAATTGCAGAAAACTATCGATGCGGAATTCATCTTGCGTTTGGATAGCGATGAGGTCCTTGTCAGCTTCCCTGATCTGAACTGGTCTGAAATGGAAAAGGACATTTTCGGGGTACGCTTGCAAGAGAGCGATTTATGGACGCCGCGGGTGCTCATGCGTCTCTACCGGAACAGCCCGAATATTGAATGGACCGGAGCGATTCATGAAACACTCAAGGTGCGTGGTAAAGCAAATCTAAACAACTGGACATTTCT
>Ga0222695_1000990_pt1 | contig 12810 bp, 16 predicted proteins | sample AntAcemetage1398_FD_179834 | JGI IMG/M metagenome (GOLD analysis project Ga0222695, IMG submission 179834) | Saline water microbial communities from Ace Lake, Antarctica - #1398 | ecosystem: Environmental > Aquatic > Non-marine Saline and Alkaline > Saline | place: Antarctica: Ace Lake...
TGGCCACCGGGTGAAAACTATCCGATTGGGTAAAGTGGTATTGATCAAGATCGATACCGAGGTGTCTTGAAAGTTCGATAACATTTTCATCGATCTCTATCCCGGTTGAAAGCACGACCATGCTGAATGTCTCTTTCTCTAAGTGCCCGCCATCATCCACGTAATGCACCTGAAGGTCGTCCGTCCCTGGCAGGGAATCCACGGAATGAACGCGGGACCGGATAAATTTGACTCCCTCCTTTTTGGCATTTTCATAGTAACGGTCAAAATCCTTCCCGTGAGTCCTCATATCCATAAAGAAGATGGAACAATCTAAGGGAACCTTGCTATGCTCCCTTGCAACGACCGTCTGTTTGACCGCGTACATGCAGCATACGGAAGAACAATAGCCATTGTCGCAACGGTTCATATCCCTGGAACCCACACATTGAAACCAGGCGATCTTTTCAGGTTCTTTTTCATCGGAAGGCCTTGCGAGATGGCCCATGAAGGGCCCGGTTGCAGAGAGAATCCGTTCAAATTCCAAAGAGGTAACGACGTTGGGGAGGGCGGTGTACGAGTAGGTATCATACCGGCTCGGATCAAAAGACTTAAACCCGGGCGCCATAATCAGCGAGCCTACATTTAAGGTAATTTCGGTTTCCTGATCATCAAAATTAATGGCCCCCGCCTCACAGAATTTTTCACATGCCCTGCATTTCCCCTTTTTGAAATAGATGCAGTTATCTTTATCAATTGCATATTTAAGGGGCACGGTTTGCGAATAGGGGACATAAATGGCTTTGCGCTTGATTAAACGCTCGTTATAGAGGTCATCCACCTTTTTCGGGCACTTTTCAGCACAGGTTCCACAGGCAATACATTTATCCATATCCACAAATCGCGGATGACGCACAACGTTTACACTGAAATTGCCCTCTTTTCCCGATATATCTTTTACTTCACTCAGTGTTAATAAGTCGATATTGACGTGCCGGCCGACCTCGACCAGTTTAGGTGCCAGGATTCACATGGAACAATCATTAGTGGGGAAAGTCTTGTCCAACTGGGCCATGACCCCGCCAATGCCGGGTGATTTCTCAACCATGTAGACATAAAAGCCCGAGTTTGCCATATCTAAGGCAGCCTGCATGCCGGCGATCCCTCCACCAACCACCATGACGGCGCCCCGTAGCTGTCCGCTTCGCTCATTGTTGTTCATAAAAATGCTCCCTGTTTTATTCATTCTCTAAATATGATGGTCTCGTGAAAAGACAGAAATGACCGGTTTTCGTCATTCCCGCGATCCTACAACGTCATTCCCGCGATCCTACAACGTCATTCCCGCGAAAGCGGGAATCCATACATTTAACCTGCAATGCAATTACCCCTATTTATTGAACTGATACTTGTAGTCACTGTTCGGAACAAGCCTTTTCAACGGCTTCAATTAGTTCATCATCAGTAAACGGTTTGGAAAGATAATCGGCCGCCCCCAATTTCATAGCCTGCACAGCATTTGACATAGTGGAGTATCCTGTCATGACAATCATATACGGCGCAGGCATTTTCTCCCTGACACTCTTCAGAACCTCCATGCCGTCTATATCGGGCAGTTTCATATCTAACAGGATAACGTCATATGTGCCCCGTTCGATTGCAATCAATCCGGTTTTACCAGTCTTGCAGTAATCAACAGTATGGCCTTTTTCCGTTAGAACCAGATCGCAGGCACCACAGATCACGCTCTCATCGTCAATAACCAGGACCTTGAGAGATTTCATGCCCCCCCCTTGCCGATGGAATTGTCAACCAGGAAAGGGAACTCAATTATGAAACGCGTTCCCTTCCCCGGTTCACTAAATAGGTGGATATCGCCATGATGATTCTCAACGATGCCGTAACTGACCGCTAATCCAAGCCCCGTTCCGTTTGCCTTGGTAGAGAAAAAAGGTTCGAAAATTCTTTTCATATCATCTGGGGATATGCCGCAACCGTTGTCTGAAATCTCAATATGAATTTTTTTATGCTGCAGGTCCACAACGGTTTGGACAGTGACTATGCCTTTATCTTCAACAGCTTGCAGTGCATTGAGGAGGATATTAATAAAAACCTGTTCGACCTGATTTTCGTCTAAATAAACCTTTTCTACGACCTTGTCCAACTGTTTTTTAACACGCACATGCCGCAGGTGAAACTCATTTTCCACAATCCCCAGGGCGGATTCCATAATATCGTTTATATTGACCAGTGCCCTCTGAGGTTTTCTGTCGCGCGCGAATTCGAGCAGGCCCTGAATGATGGTTTTGCAGCGCTGGGTTTCTTTGACGATAATCTTCAGCCCTTCTTCGAGAAGGCCTCCTGGCGGGACCTTTTTGCTCAGGTTGGAACTGTAAAGGAGGATGCCGGCCAAGGGATTATTGATCTCATGGGCAATGCCGGCGGCCATTCGGCCTAAGGACGACAATTTGTCCATCTGAGCCGCCAGATGGCTGAACTTGGACTGCTGACTTTCCATAATTTGAACGCGTTCGATAACGCAGGCGCAATGCATGGCAACCGTTTTGATAAAATCCACTTCATCATCTGAGAACTCACGTTGCTCGGTAAAGTATATCCGGATGAGCCCTATAGGTTCATCGATCGCAAGGGGCATGTCGACCATCATGCGGACGCCTTCGTCCCACGTTGCCTGCGGGTATTCGACCCTGGGGGCGTTCCAGATGTCCGTGATGATATAGACCTTGTCCAGTTCAGATAGAGTGGAGAGCACCGTTTCGGTAGTAACTGGGCCCTTTGCAAGGTACCTCTCGCCTAATCCACAGGCTGCCCGCACCTCGAACTGGTTGGTTTCCTTATTCAGAATTCTGAGCAGGGCTCCTTTGGCATCCAGAGCTCCACTGGTCTTGGTTACGACGATATCGAGCACTTCCTGTAGATTGGTGATGGAGTGCATCGCCCGGATGACATCTCTAAGAACGTGGAAATAGCTTTCAAACTTTGTCGATGAAGTCATGGATCAACTGCCTTTTACAGGGGCACCGCAACGGAACTGGCTCCGGCATTTTCAAGAGCTAAAAAAACTATATAGATTTACACAAAAAACATATTGTTGTCAACCGCTTATCTTAGCAGATACCGAAAAACCCGGTTTTTTCCACAAACCGGGTTTTTCGCCTGACCTTGCCTGGCTGCTTTAGAGTAATAAAAGCCGTACATGTCTAAATTCCAATTACCATGCCTCCCGCTCCAGACGTTTATAAATAAACATCAATTGCTTTTGGGTAAGCTCCCCAACATTTTCATTAATCCATTTCAAATCGCCCGATACAATCGCTGCTTTTGCTTCGCTTGAAAGGTGGTAACCCTCCAATGCTACGGATCCGTTCTCCATTAAATCGCGCCAGAAGTCCCCATCTTCGGCCGTCCGGTTTAATGCCTGGATGACCTCCCGCTTCTGGATAAGCTTTTCTTCCTCTTCTGTTCCGGCTTTTTGGGTCAGGGCTTTAGCCGTCTCTGCCACATGCTCCTTCAGCGCATCATCGATACTCGCCTTAATCTGCTCTTCAGTGAACGGTTTCGGCAGGAAGTCATGGGCACCCAGTTTCATGGCCTCCACCGCAGTGGCAGTGGTACCATATCCGGTAATCACGATGACTTCTGTTTCAGGTTTTTCCGCCTTAACCTTTTTGATCACCTCCATGCCGTCGATGTCCGGCAGCCTGAGATCTGCCACTAACAGATCATAGCGCTTTTGCTTGAAGGCCTCTAAGGCCAGCTCGCCCGTGCCTGCCAAATTGACATCATATCCCTCTTCGCTCAATACCATCTCAAGGCCCTTAGCCACACTGACATCATCTTCCATCACCAGGATATGGGGTGGTATCTGCTCCTCGATCGCTCTGTTTTCCTCTAATTTTGACATTTTAATCCCTCCTGTTGCTAATTTAAGAAATTTTGCTTTATCAAATTGTTTTCTCCGCTGTTTGATTTCTTAAATAAGCAAGGGCCGTGCCAAAAACAAGAAACTACGAAATGAAAATTATGACCGGATGATTTTGATTTAATATCAATCAGTTGCGTCCAAAGACTGAAAAGGCCGATATGTGTAGCGCAAAGGATGAGCGTATAAATCTTTGTATGGATAATGCAATTATATGGGAAGTTGTTCATATTATTTCAAATAGTTATATGTGTATGATTAATTATACGGTAATATTAAGTCCTATACGGAATCGGGCACGACATTTTCCTATTTCATTGAATCTGCGGGCTTTGCACCCATCTGACCAGAATTTGCGGATAGGTGATGCTTTTTCATGAGGGCTGAAAAATTCGATCTTTGCATACCCACTCGTTTGGCTGCCTGGGTGATGTTGCCTTGTGCAGCCGAAAGGGCTTTTTGAAGAAAGGCTCGCTCAATTTGACCCAACTGTTTCTCCAACAGATGCCGTTTCACTGATTTAAGTTCATCTAATGTTTCAGGAATCGATCCCCTGGTTTGATTCCGATCTGCATCCCAATGATCTGTGAGGTTCCGATAATCCAAAATCTGGTCATCGGCCATGATAACCAGACGTTCGACCACATTCTTGAGCTGGCGAACATTGCCCGGCCAGTCGTTGTTTATCAACATTTCAAGGGCATCGTCTGAAAATCCGTCGACCCGCTTTTCAATCTGGCGGCAGTACATCTTTAAAAAGTGGTAAAGCAGCCTCGGGATATCATCTTTTCGTTCCCTGAGCGGAGGTATAAAGACAGGAAACACGTTTAGGCGATAGAAGAAATCTTCCCGGAATTCTCCATTATCAACCATGGTTTTCAGATCCCGATTTGTCGCGGCAATGATCCTGACATTCGACTTCTTCAGCCGGCTGCCACCCACCGGCTTGAATTCCTGTGTTTCCATGGCCCTCAACAATTTGGACTGGGTACCCATGTCCAGATTCGCTACCTCGTCCAGAAAGAGAGATCCGTGATTGGCCATCTCAAAGATGCCGGCTTTATCCTTAACAGCGCCGGTAAACGCGCCTTTGACATGGCCGAACAGTTCACTTTCCAACAGGGATGAAGAAAACGTACTGCAGTCCACCGCCACAAATTGGCGGGCAGCTCTTTTACTGTGAGCATGAATAGCCCTGGCAAAGAGTTCTTTTCCAGTTCCGGTCTCCCCACAAAGCAGCACCGTGCTGTTGGTGGGCGCAACTTTTTGAATCTGTTCAAATATTTTGAGAATCCCGGGGCTTTCACCGATGATGTTGCTAAAGCCAAACTGGTCGCTGAGTTGCTGGCGCAGGGAAAGATTTTCTTCTTTCAGACGTTTGTTTTCCGCTGCCTTTTCCACTGCAATCGATAGTTCATCGTCAGAGAAGGGCTTTGCTAAGTAATCAAAGGCGCCCAACTTCATAGCCTCCACCGCGTTTTGCACAGAGGAATAGCCTGTCATAACAATAATGTATACTCCCGGATTTTCCTTTCGGACGGTGCTCAGGATCTCCATGCCACCGAGATCCGGAAGTTTCAGGTCCAACAGGACCACATCGTATTGACCTTTTAATATTGCATCGAGCCCTGCCCTGCCGCTCATACAGATGTCGACTAAGTGGCCTTCGTCAGAGAGCGCCAGGCGACACCCGTTGCAGATGACACGTTCGTCGTCGATAATAAGGATATTAATAGGTTCCATTATTTTGGTCTTCCGTTTCAGCAAAAGAAACGAAGTGATGCCCTTGGTGTCTTTACTTAAAAGCTGCCTGTCTCTTCATGGTGACACGCTTTACCCCCCTGATCTGTCTGAAATTGGCACCCTGGCTGACACACCTTAGGGCCAGTTCGGGATTCACCACCTTTGTGCCTGAGATGGCATCCACACCGTAGTCAAAAAGGATAGGGGCGAGAGGCGCCGTATCGCCTAATAAAATCACGTAAGCAGCCGGACTGCAGAGTTCAAGGAGGTGATCCAGGGTATGGTTCGTTAGGGAGGTCCCTGTGATGGCTGCAACATCGGCCTGGGGAATCAGGTGCTCTGCCTCAGTCTCATCAAGATCGCCCTCCTTTGGGTTTTTCTCAATAACCCAGACCTCTCTTGCAATCTCGCGAATCTTAGAAATAAAGGGAAAGTGACCCACAATAGCTACTTTCTTATCCTTGCCCTTTTCTTTGATTAATTCAGCGGCATTGAGCTCAATACAGGAATCCTCATCTGTCTCCAGGAGGGAATTGATGGTGGCCATACCGATAGCCGCTTCAAGTATGCTTTGTGAATAGGCTAATTGGACCAGATCCTGAGGGTCTTTGTCCAACAGGAAACCTGGTTCCTTTACCATCGGAGGCTCCTGGCGGAGGGCATCCCGCGGCAGGGTTGCAGCTAATCCGCAGTTTCGAGTCAAGACGCCGGTATGAAAGATCCCCTGGCGTATATCTTTCACAGTAGCATCAAAATTCAATGCTAAAATTAAATCATCCAAAATCTTCATGGGTACTCCAGTTCCTCTAAAATTTCTCTTGACTATACGTCTTACGAATTTTCATATACCCGGTTATGAAGGCATCATTGTCTTCACGATTGCCTATTGATACCCTTATGAAGCCCGATGGCAATTGATTTGAGAGATCCGATATCAGAATGCCAATATCTGCCAATTTGCCCACTATATCCGGAACATCCGTTTTTACAAGTAAGAAGTTGGTCATACTTTTGTTTACCGGAACTGCCAAGTTATCATTTAACACGTTCCATACACGCTCCCTTTCTGCAATAACCCGACAAACGTTTCTCCTCATGTAGTCAGGATTCCTCAGTGCTTGTATCGCCGCACATAGACTGGGTCTGGGTAGAATCATATAAAATGAAGAAAACGCATCGAAAAAAGCCTCTCCTGCGATCATGTAGCCTATTCGTGCGCCTGCCTTCTCTATCCTCATTTTCTCCGGGCGCTTGTGCAATGAGCATGAGACCAGCATTCAGATTACCTTCCCCGCAGAGCGCGTTTGTGCGCGTATCAGCCAAAATGCACTGGTTGCACGTCCTGATCTCTTCGTTCAGATTCTCCAATTGATCTGCAGTCCCCGTACAATCCCGTCTCGGCGGACCAAACAAGGAGTTGGAAACGATTCATATTCATTGGAAGACCGGACTTCCAAACACTGCCCAATGCCGAATCATATTTCCCTTTTACCCTCGGGGAGAAATTGGGCTCGCCTCTTTAACCCCCAATACTGTTCATCGGACGAACACATTTGCGAGGGCCATACTCCAGCAGCCCGTGTTCCTTGGGTTTGTTTTTGATAGCAAGTTCAATCAGTTGCAGGAGATAGGCATCTTTCTTTTCCTTTCTTAGGGGTGTCTTAAGATCAATCTCCTGATCCGAAAAAAGACAGCCCCTAAGGTACCCTTCAGGTGTCAACCGCAGTCGATTGCAGTTATCACAAAAATGATTGCTCAGGGCTCCGATCAACCCAATTTCGCCCTGCCCTCCATTAATTTTGTATCTTTGCGCAGGGCCATCGTAAGGGTTGGATTTCACAGGTTTTAAATCTCCACGGGATTGGATCAGGCGATAAATTTCATCTGTAGATACAAATCTTTCGGGATTCCACGTATTTTGTTCACCTACAGGCATAAGCTCGATAAAACGAACATGATAGGGCTTTTTTAGGGCCAAGTCTGCAAAATCCAATACTTCATCATCATTGACACCTTTTATCGCTACCACATTGATCTTGATGGGATTGAATCCCACGTACTCCGCCTCCTCAAGACCTTCCCACACCCGTTCAAAAAAGTCCCGTCCGGTAATACGAAAGAACCGCTCAGGCCTAAGAGAATCCAGGCTCACATTGATCCGGCTAATGCCACAGTTTTTGATGTCAGCAGCAAAACTTTTGAGCAACACCCCATTGGTAGTCAGTGTGATTTCCTCCAGTCCTTCTATCTTAGAAAGCCTTTCAAGAAAACTTATGAATCCCTTTCTTACCAGGGGTTCCCCGCCAGTGAGTCTGACTTTACGAATACCTTTTTGAATGGAGAGCCTGACGATATGGAGTATTTCTTCATAGGTGAGGATTTCACTGTGGGGCATAAATCTAATGCCCTTTTCAGGCATGCAATAGATACATCTCAGATTGCAGCGGTCAGTGACAGAAAGACGCAAATAATTGATGACTCTGTGGTTGTTATCCAGCAATGGGAAGCCTCCAAGAGATTTTGACAGGGATGATTCGTATTATCAGGAGAGGATCAATTCGGCTTCCCTTTTCTAAGCATAACAAAGTGTTCGTCCATGAGGTCGACGGTTTGAATACTACCCTCAATGAACTCCCTTTCCCCGAACAGATTGATGAGCCAAAAACCTTTGCCCTCGGCCTCTATGCGAGCTACGTCTTTCATAATTTCCTTTTCCTCATACCCCGAATTCATATACACGGTACTCAAACACATGTTCTCCTCCTAATCCATATCTCGATTTTCCGACAACAAATTGCCCAATACCTTCCCTGCTGCATGAAAGGCCTTTCCACCGCCGATAGCTTGGCCTTCCAAACACGCCTCGAATACCAATGGGTCGTTTGGAATAGTCCCAATGACTTCTATGTCCCTGGTTTTCAGTTCGCCTTCCAGCTTATGGGCAATTCTCTCTGAGTCTATTTTATTTAAGACCGCCGAGACTGGCTTGTTCATACCGGAGGCGAGTCCCTTTATCTTCTCAGCCACAGTTAGGGACTCGAACGATGGTTCAACCACAAGAAGAACCCTGTCAATGCCTTCATCAATTCCTCTTCCAAAATGCTCTACGCCTGCTTCCATATCGATAATTGCTATCTCATTTTCACTGAGGCGAAGTTTTTTTAAGAATTCCCGATTTAATACCCCCATAGGGCAGGCGCATCCTTCGAGGGAATGAAGGATCTTTCCTATGCTAACCAGCATAAGACCATTCCTTCTAATTAGATGCTGAGAAGGAATATCCTTAATGGAGAGATGACTTTCTGCCAGAACGTTGGGATTTCGCATCTTCTCCTTTAGTCTTTTTTTTCCTCCTATAAGCTCCATAAGCGGGATAGGTGGCTTTTCAAAACCAAGCATCTTGAAAAGCCCGGAATTTGATTCGTCTGAATCTACTACAAGAATTCCAAGACCACGGGATATAGCATCGTTAGCCAGCAAGCTGGTTAAAACGCTTTTGCCGCTTCCACCTTTTCCGCAAACCGATATTTTCATTCGCATATCCCCTTGTGTTACTGGCTACAAAAGTATTTATAGACATTCACAGGTTCAAAGTTTTTTATTCAGGTTTACTTTCCTTTGGTTGACGTTGCTCGTGGGGCAGTTCAGATTTTTGGTGAACTATGAACCATTGAACACGTCTATGGTTACAAACATCTATTACTCACAGAGCTTATACTTCCCAGGTTCGCCCCCCCGAAACCGAAAGGTGGTAGCAGGGGGTCAGCGGCTTAGATCTCTGTGATAGTAATCGCCTCCTGTTCACATACTTCTATGCAACTTTCGCATCCAATACATTCTTCTCCGTTGACAGGTACGGATTTTTCTTCCTGAATTTCATATACATCAACAGGACATACTTCCACACATTCCTCACAACCGATGCATTTTTCAGCATCCACTTCAGGTTTGTACATATTCTTTCCCCCTTTTCTGTGTTTTATTTGAAAATTGGAATCGCGCTCAGATTGTCCCTTCTCCATGATCCGATCTCGTATAGAGCAGGGGGACCGGATGGCCGAAGAAAAAGTGCACCTTTCGGACACTCATAGACACAGCGGCCACAGCCAATACATCTCTGGGCCTCAACCCGCGCAATTTTCTCTACGGCAATTGCCATCACAGGACACGTTTCCTGGCAAATCCCGCATCCCGCACATTTTTCCGCATCGACAAAGACCTTTCATTGGAAAGTCTCAGGGACTCCCTGACCAACCTTCCCGATTTGCATTTCCAGGAGATCAAGCCTAACTTGAACCGCCCTGGCCTTTGTTTTTAGCTCTTGAAGTTCTTCCTTACGGCTCATTTCACATTTTATCCCTCTTCTTTTTCAATGATTGCGTGTAAGCTCATACCCAGCATGTATAGGCCTGAGAATATCGCGAACCTCCATGCCGTATCCAATGATTTGGATCACAGGGACATATCTGGATATCTCGTCTTCAGGCACCGGCGCAAAATTCATCTTTTCCATCTTCCGCACCCACCTCTGCCGAAACCTCTCCTCATGCAACCCCCGGTCCTCTTTGTATTAAGACCCATTTGAGAAAACTTCCTGAGCACATTTACGAAATCGTCGTCCATACCTCCTTCATAAAATACATAGTTTCCGAAATGCTGCCGGTATTGGAGGTCATAGCGCCTTCTCTTTTCCTCATCTCCTAAGATCTGATAGGCCTGATTGATCTCCTTCAGTCGTTCTTCGCTTTCAGGATTACCCCCGTTCCTGTCGGGGTGGTATTGCATTGCAAGCTTGCGATAAACTTTCTTGATTTCCTCTGCCGACGAATCGGGAGTAAGCCCGAGAGTCATGTAATAATCCATGGTCATCACCGTCTTTATTTGTTGTCAAGATGCTTATGCACGCCTGCGTGCCCCACCATTACAGCATGAAAGGGCCTCACAACGCTCCAGACGACCGGAGCAGGTCTTTTCCGAAGCGCGCCCGGATATTCAATCCATAAAGGAAGCAGCAGATAATATCCTCTGCATTTCAGTACTTCAACATTCTTTGCATCATGAAGAATACAACTGGTATGCGGCCCTATTCTCGTGTCATAGCATTACCGCATTTGGGGCATTTTTGCTCATAACATGGGGAACCCAATTCATGGGCGGCCCTTTCACCACAGCTCGGGCAAACGCAATAACCACCCGGCCCTGCCGCAAAACCTCCTCCCTGGCCTCGACCGCCTCCTCCTTGGCCGCCTCCTCCTTGTCCACTGCCACCACCGCCCCTACCTGTCCCAGCTCCTTGACCTCTTGGTCCTGTTCCGTCTCCTCTTGGCATTTTATCTCTCCTTTCAATCTGCAAATGTCGCAGATTTTCATGGGTTATTTAGCAAAATTCTCCTAAGTTTTCGGCGGAGAAGTTCTTTTGAAGTGGGTCAAATCTCGAGACCTTGCGCCAGCTCTTTCCATATGGTTTTGACCGCCTCGGAACCTTCAGATCGGTTGTCAAATTCCACGATGGTCTTGCCTTGAACCATTGCCTTGGTGAAGGCAGGATCAAAGGGGACCCTCCCTATCACGCCTATATTTTTTTCTCTTGCAAAGGCCTCAATGGCCTTTCCCTGCTCCGGGTTGAGATCAAATTTATTGACACAAAGCATGGCCGGAATGTTAAAAAATGCGGCTAACTCGGCTACACGCTCCATGTCATGTCTTCCCGAAACCGTAGGCTCTGACACGATGAGCACTGACGCGGCCCCGCCGAGAGATGCAATGACCGGGCAACCTATCCCCGGTGGTCCGTCTGTAAGAAGCAAGTCCAGATTCTTTTCTTCCGCAAGTTTTTTCCCTTCCTGACGGATAAGGGAGACGAGTTTTCCGGAATTTTCCTCTGCAATGCCTAACCTGGCATGGGCCATGGGACCAAAACGGGTATCAGAAAGATACCACTCTCCGCAGGTATTAAGCGGGAAGTCGATGGCCTCTTCAGGACAGAAATAATAACAGACACCACAGCCTTCGCATTCAATGGAATCCACAACAAAATCCGCGCTGATTGCGTCCCACCTGCACAAGTCCCGGCAAATACCACATTCCGTACACTTATCCTGATTAATGATCGCTGTACGCCCGGATTCAAAATCGTGGCGTTCTTTGATCTCAGGGTCCATGATCAGATGAAGATCTGCCGCGTCCACATCTGCGTCGCAAAGGGCTTTGTTTTCGGCCAATGAGGCAAACGCAGCAACAATACTGGTCTTTCCTGTCCCACCTTTACCGCTTATGATAACGATCTCTTTCATTGAACTGGCTCCTTTTTACACAGCGATTTTCTCAATACTATGATATAATTCCAAGAATCTTTCTTTCCACTCCGGCATCACCTCCACGATCATCTCCCCCCTTGAGTAGACCTCTGCAATGCGTCGGTCAAAGGGAATTTCCATCAAAACCGGCACATCCTCCTCTTTCGCATATTTCTTCACCTGATCATCACCCATATCTGACCGGTTGATGACTAATCCGCATGGAATTTCCAAGATCTTGACGGCGCCGACAGCGAGTTTGAGGTCGTGCAGACCAAAGGGGGTAGGTTCCGTAACTAACAGGACAAAATCTGCGCCTCTCATAGAAGCGATCACGGGGCATGAAGTGCCTGGAGGCGCATCAATGATGGTCAATATGTCAGGTTTGGTATATTCTCGTACTTTTTTTATCAGAGGGGGAGACATGGCCTCGCCAACCCTCAATTTCCCATGAACGAATTCTATGCCATTTCTATGCCCCCTTTCAATAACCCCTAATTCCCGGCCTGTTTCCGTTATGGCCTTTTCGGGGCAGACCTCCATACAACCGCCACAACTGTGACAGAGTTCAAGAAAGGGGAGGACGGTTTCACCTATGACTACAATGGCCTTAAACTGGCATATCTCCCCGCATTTTCCGCACAGGTTGCATTTTTCCATATCCACCTCGGGAACAGGGGTGGTGATGGTCTCAACCTCTTCAATGGTAGGCTGAATAAAGAGATGCGAATTAGGTTCCTCCACATCACAGTCCAAGATCTGGACATCGGATCCAAGAGAAACGGCCAGATTAGTAGCCACAGTCGTTTTTCCCGTACCACCTTTTCCGCTTGCTATACTGATAATCAT
>Ga0222695_1000992_pt1 | contig 12776 bp, 12 predicted proteins | sample AntAcemetage1398_FD_179834 | JGI IMG/M metagenome (GOLD analysis project Ga0222695, IMG submission 179834) | Saline water microbial communities from Ace Lake, Antarctica - #1398 | ecosystem: Environmental > Aquatic > Non-marine Saline and Alkaline > Saline | place: Antarctica: Ace Lake...
AATGTTCCAGTCGATATATGCTTCCAGTTTCACAAGCGGATCTTTGAGCTTGGTGAGCCGTTCCAGCGAGGAAATGTTCGTCGAAAAGTTAGAGAGGATTGATGTTTTTCATGACGGCAGAAAAGGTGTGAACGAAACTGCTGTAATATACGAAATTCAGAGCTTTTTGCAGACGCTAAGTTATTGTTTTTATAAAAGATAAATCGTTTTCGAATAAATAGAGATGCCCTATAGGCAAGATCATACTTCCCCTCGGTTTGTAAATAAGTGCCACGAAGACAAACCTCAGCCCTCCAACTCCTGCCACATTGGCGCTCCGCCTCTCATCCCTCTCATGCTTTTTGCTCCGCATTTTTCTCAAACATTCGTAGCTTAACGCTGCTTTGTTTTGAGTATTCATGAGCGTCTTTTTCTACAATAACGGCTATGGGCGCCATAACTCCATAATGGCTAATGAACGGAAATCCAGAGGAATCGAACGCAGCAGGGGATGAACGGCTCAGTGGGGTAGTTGAAAAGGTCTCTTTTTTCAGCTCTGAAAGCGGTTTTTCCGTGCTTCGCCTCTCCTCGGGTCCGGATGAGGTACAGATGACTGTTGTCGGCTGCATTGCCTCCGTTGCTCCGGGTCAGCATATAGAGGCCGTGGGCCGATGGCAGAACGACCGGAATTGGGGCATGCAGTTTCGTGCTACCACTCTTTCGGTTGTTGCCCCCAAGAGCCGTGAGGGGATGGAGAACTATCTTGCTTCCGGCATGCTGAAGGGGGTGGGGCCTCACCTTGCCTCGGTGATGATGGGTGCCTGGGGCACGGATGTTTTCATCATCATTGAGGCTGAGCCGGAGCGGCTGCTTGAGCTGCCCGGCATAGGGCAGAAGAAGAAAACACAGATTGTGGAGTCGTGGCAGGGGCATAAGGCAGTGCGCGACATCATGATTTTTCTCCAGTCGCACGGGGTTGGAACTGCAAGGGCATTGAAAATCTACAAAGTCTACGGCTCTGACGCTGTGGAGACAGTCAAAAACGACCCCTACCGTCTCACGCGCGACATTGTGGGCATAGGGTTCCGCACGGCCGACGCCATTGCCCGAAGCATCGGCATTGCCGAAGACTCTCCCCTCAGGGCACGGGCCGGCATCAGCTGGGTGCTGCAGGAGCTCTCCTCAAAGGGCCACTGCCGGGTTCCCGAACCGATGCTGCTCGATTCAGCCCGCCAGTTGCTGCAGATGCGTGAGGATATCCTGCAGGAGGCCCTTCAAAACGAACTCACTGTGGGGCGCATCATTGCCGATGGGGAGGCGGAGAATCGCCACCTTTATCTTGAGTCCCTTTGGAAGGCTGAACAGGGTGTGGCAGCGGGTATACAGAGGATTGCTTCAGGCAAGCTGCCCTGGGGGAGGATTGATGTTGAGCGTTCTGTGGCGGAGGCTGAAGAGCGCTCACGCCTTGAACTCTCCCCCTCACAGAGCGAAGCGGTGCGCCTTGCGCTTTCAAGCAAACTGCTGGTCATCACCGGCGGCCCGGGCGTAGGCAAAACTACCATCATCCGGACGCTGCTCTCCATTCCCGAGGTGTTCGGACTCAGTGTGCTGCTCTGCGCCCCCACCGGCAGGGCTGCCAAACGGCTCGGTGAAGCTACCGGACGGGAGGGGAGAACCATCCATCGGATGCTTGAGTTCGACCCCTATACCTACGACTTCAAACGCTGTTCCTCCAACCCCCTCAACGCCGACATCATCATTGTTGATGAAGCTTCAATGATTGATGTGGTGCTGATGAATCGCCTGCTCTTGGCTGTTTCCAGCAAAGCCGCCGTCATTCTTGCCGGTGATGTTGACCAGCTTCCCCCTGTGGGGCCGGGCGCTGTGTTGGCCGACATCATCAGCTCCGAAGCTGTTCCCGTTGTCCGTCTGACGGAGATTTTCCGGCAGGCTGCACAGTCGATGATCATTCAGAACGCCCACCGCATCAACCGCGGAGAGGGGCTTCTTCGCCACGAGGGCCCCGAACTGACCGACTTTTATTTTGTCTCTGCCTCCGGCTCGGAAGAGATACGCCGCAAACTCCTTTCTGTTGTCGCGGAACGGATCCCTGAGCGCTTTGGGCTCGATCCGTTGGAGGGCATCCAGGTGTTGACTCCAATGAACAAGGGCCCTCTCGGCTCGCAGTCGCTCAACACTCTTCTGCAGGAGCGCCTGAACGGCGGGGGAGGCAAGCGGATTGAGCGGTTCGGAATCACTTATGGCAGGGGCGACAAGGTGATTCAGACCCTCAACAACTATGAAAAAGAGGTGTTCAACGGCGATATCGGAATCATATCCGCCATTGATGACGACGATGCAGAAATGCAGGTGCTCTTTGATGGCCGTGAGGTGCGCTACCTGTTCAGCGAGCTTGATGAAATGGCTCCGGCATGGGCCATCACCATCCACAAAAGCCAGGGCTCTGAATACCCTGCAGTGGTTATACCGCTTTCCATGCTCCACTACCCAATGCTTGAGCGGAACCTCATCTACACGGCGGTGACAAGGGGGAGAAAGCTGGTAATGGTTATTGGTGAAGAGAAAGCCCTTGCCACGGCCATCGGGAAGTGCTCTTCAAAGGGCCGCCTTACCGGCCTTGCCGCCACGCTTCGGGGTCCGATAGGCTGATTGCCGTTCCTTTTTTATTATATTTCCCGCCGTGCAATGGCCCGGCACCGCCGTTTCCCTAACAATTTTTTTTCCGTTCAATGCGATTGTTCAACCTGGTCCGTCTCGCACTTTTCCAGATGGGTTTCGGCATCATGCTCGGGTTTCTGCACGACACCCTCAACCGGGTCATGGTCAAAGAGCTCGGCATCGCCTCCACAATCGTCTTTGGCCTCATCAGCCTCAAAGAACTGCTCGCCGTGTTCGGCGTCAAGGTATGGGCTGGCAGCATGTCCGACCGTTCGCACTTCATGGGTTACAAGCGTTCTCCCTATATCCTTCTCGGTCTTGTGAGCTGTGTTGTCTCTTTCATGTACGCCCCCGTAGCGGCTTATCAGGTGCAGGTGAGCGGTACTGACTTCGCTACCCTTTTCCCCGCAGTCCTGTATGACATCGGCCTCTGGCAGCTCATGGTGGTATTCCTCCTTTTCGGATTCGGTTTGCAGGTAGCCACCACCGCCTACTACGCCCTCATTGCTGACTATGTGGGCGAAAAACATATTGGCAAGGTAACTTCCTCCAGTTGGACTCTTATGGTGCTTACCACCATTATTTCAGCTCGTGTCGTCGGCTCCTATCTTGATGTCTACACTCCCGAACGCCTTGTGAATGTGGGTATTGCTGGCGGTTTTGTTGCCCTTATCCTCGGCCTTATCGCTTTTGTGGGAGTTGAAGAGCGCAATACCGAGAGGAAGAAAGGAAAAGCGGAGGAGTCGCTCGGTTTCGCCCAGTCGATTCGCCTGCTTTCCCAGTCACCCAAAACCATGTTTTTTGCGTTTTACATCTTCCTCTCCATTTTCGCCCTCTTCTCCAACGAGATTGTGATGGAGCCTTTCGGTGCCGATGTGTTCGGCATGCCCGTAGGGGTGACCACCAAGCTGTTCCGTCCAACGATGGGAGGCATGCAGCTGGTTTTCATGCTTATCACCGGGTTTCTTCTGAACCGCATAGGGAACAAGAACGGAGCCCTCATCGGTAACCTGTTCTGCATGGTCGGGTTTTCCATTATCATTGCAGCAGGCTTCGCCCTCGACGAGTCCATGCTTCGCATTGGCCTTGTAGTTACGGGTATCGGCCTCGGTGCTTCAAGCGTAGCGAACATCACCATGATGATGACCATGACCGCTGGCCGCAGCGGCGTCTATATCGGCCTCTGGGGAACGGCCCAGAGCCTTGCCATGTTCCTTGGTCACTTCGGCGCAGGCATCATCCGCGATGTGGTGCACGCCTTCAGCGGTAGCTACATGATGGCCTACAGCGCCATTTTTGGCCTTGAAATCCTTGCATTCGGTGTTGCCAGCCTGCTGCTTCCCAGAATATCCAAAGAGGAGTTCGAGGAGGAGAGCCGGGTGAAGTTTTCCGAGGTGCTTGCAAACAGCGGCGTCGACTGAGCCTCCGCTCAACCATAAGCAATTACTACCATGACCCATGTGTTCGGCCCTGTATCCTCAAAACGCCTCGGGCAGTCGCTCGGCGTTGACCTGCTCCCCCCTAAAAGCTGCACCTGGAACTGCATCTACTGCCAGCTCGGTAGAACGAAGGAGTACACCCTTGAGCGGCAGGAGTTCTATCCGAAGGGAGAGATTCTCTCAGAAATAAAAGAGGCTGTAGACTCCGGAGCGCACATAGACTGGATAACCTTTGTCGGTTCAGGTGAGACCATGCTCTACCGCGGAATAGGTGGGCTTATTGACGAGGTGAAGAAAATGACGGATATTCCTGTGGCCATTATTACCAACGGCTCCCTTTTCTCCCTTCCTGAAGTCCGACAGGAAGCGCTTAGAGCTGACGCAGTGCTTCCCTCACTCAACGCCGGCTCAGAAGAGCTACACCAGAAAATCAGCCGCCATGCTCCGGGCTTTACCTTCAAGCGGCACCTTGAAGGGCTCACGGCATTCCGAAGGGAATACACAGGCAACCTCTGGGTTGAGGTAATGCTACTTGGAGGAGTCAACGACACCGACGCAGCCCTGAATGACATTACCGGCGCTCTCCGTCAAATCAGCCCCGACATGGTGCATCTCGTCATCCCGACCAGGCCCTCAACCGAAAAGGATGTTCTTCTCCCAAGCGAAGAACGCATTGAACGGGCATTTGCCCTTATGCAGGAGGTGGCTACCGTTGTGCACCCGATAAAAGGGTCTATGGATCTTTCCGGCACCCCCGACATTCTTGAAGCAGTAACCGCCATCACCCTTCGCCACCCCGTTCAGGAGCGCGAACTCAGAAAGGCCCTTGAAGATCGTTTCTCCAGCGCTCCACAGAAAGCCGGAGAGCTCATGAAGGAGATGTTCGCCACCGGTCGGTTCAGCCTCATCAAACAGGGTGTGGAAACCTACTGGATTAAAAAGGCGGAGTGAGCGTTATTGTTTCGAATGCTCAGCGGTAATAGTCACGATCCCTTGTTTTGTCGTCACGACGGTCGTCTTTTTTCTCGTCCCGGTCCTTCCGGTCGCTCTTTTTGCTATCTTTCTTGTCATAACGCTCGTCACGGCTATCATCACGGCGATTGTCGTTGCGGTTGTCGTGTTGGTTGCGTAAGTAGGGGGAGCATCCCGTAGCCAGCAGCAGCAATGAAACCGCAAGTAATTTTTTCATATCGTCCTCTCTTCAGGTCTGGTTGTCATCATTATTGGACTGCCGTACATATCCACTTCATACTTATTTGACGCTCTAAGCGCCTTTCTTCCTTCGGTGCTTCAGAGCTCATATCGACAGAATTTTTTTTATTTGACAAAGAATTCACAGGCATAAAGCGCCGGTCGTTCATGAACACCATTTTCCTTGCGGCAGTCTCACTTCTGCTGCTATACCTCGGTTATCGCTATTACAGCTCTGTTCTTGCCCGCCAGCTTGGCATCGATGAATCGGAAGAGACTCCCGCAGTAAAACAGCATGACGGCGTGGACTTCGTGCCGGCAAAGCACTGGTTGATTCTCTTCGGCCACCATTTTGCCTCCATTGCAGGGGCGGCTCCCATCATTGGCCCAGTTATCGCCTGCCTCTACTGGGGCTGGCTTCCCGCCCTTGCATGGATTGTTTTCGGCAGCATCTTCATGGGTGCTGTGCATGATCTCGCCTCTCTTGCAATCTCTGCTAAAAATGAAGGCCGCTCAATAGCCGACCTCACTGAACACATCCTTGACCGTAATGCCAAAATCGTTTTCAGCCTCTTTGTTTTCCTGACCCTTATCCTCATTGTGGCTGTGTTCGCCGCCATTGCCGGCCAGACCCTCGCCAACACCCCTGAAGTGGTGCTTCCCACCCTCGGGCTCATTCCTGTTGCTATCCTCATCGGCTGGTTGATGTATCATCGCGGTTTCTCCATCCTGCTCTCTTCACTGCTCGGTGTTGCCATGCTCTTCGGCTTCCTCGGTCTGCTTATTTCCCGTCCTGAGCTCTATGCTCCTCCGGTGGTGGCGGTTTCATCCGACCAGGGCTGGATGTTTCCCCATGTTCTTCATCACCATCGGCTGCGGTGCGGTATCAGGCTTCCACAGCCTTGTGGCAAGCAGAACCACCGCCGAGCCCGGCAAATACCTGCTCGCCTCCATTGCCATCATCCTCATTGCTCTGGCACTCTTCATTCTGGTGCAGAGCATCCGCGTGGTGCGGAGGAAAGCTACAGCTTAAGAGACCGTAAGGAAGAGCTCAGAGTTTTTCGTTCCGCTCTACCAGTATGCTGGTGTTCTCCGCAATACGGAATGTTGCCACAAGCGCTTCCAGAAGCAGCCTCGTAAGGAGCACCAGCAGGAAAAAGACTATAGGTGCCATCAGCACGCCGCCAAGCCCGCTCCAGAAGCTGTACTGCATAGACGCAAATCCTGCCCCGAGTGGTACCTGTGCGGTAATGGCCGCAAAAACCATCCCCAGAATGTAGAGGTATTTTACAATCTGCAGGGTGATGAACTCTTTGAATGAAAAGTCGAAGAGTTTGCCGAAAAGTGATCCGTTCTGCATGGTTAGCTCCTTGTTTCTGAATTGAATTTGAGAAATACTGTCACAAAACTGCTGGGCCTTATGGCCCATGCGCAGGGTCATACTTAAGTAATTTACCAAGATTTATGCCACAGTGGCAACCTTCGCGCCAAAAAGGTTATTGCGGCAAACAATCTGGTAGGAGATATTCTGTGAAATACAGGCAGTGGCTCTGAATCTGCTCCAGGGCGGGACGCGGTGATGTTCCTGAAATCTTTTTCGTGAACATCATGAGATCAACGGGGTAAGGTGGCCGGATAAAAAGCATTTCTATATGTTGGTATCGCTTATCTTAAAGCAATCACCGCCTCGATGGTTTTGACAACCTGTCAGAGGTCATAGTTCTCATAAGATGCAAGAAGATCCTTGCCGCAATATTCGCATTGGAATTCAGCACGGCGGCCGATATCAATTTGGATGTTCGCCCAGGATGACTCGCCTTACAGTCGTGCGATGGCGTCGGTTTGTGTCAACATGAGTGTACGGTGGGTGGGTGATGATTGAAAAAAGGGTTATGAAGAACTGGCCAGCAGAGAATTTGAAGGCCAGGAGTGCTGTGCTGTCTTGCTTGGCATTTGCTTACGATAAGGCACAGTAATAAGGAATGTCCCGCTTTATTTTTTTTCATTGGTTAAACCCCTCAGGCTTTCAGCAGTTTTCTGTTGAGCCTTCCCAACACCCTGATTGTCTGCACCTGTATGGCTATTAACGGGATATAAAGCAGAAAATACCCCAGAGAAAACTTCTCAAGAAAATCGGCTGCGACCAGTCCCTTGTTGATAAGAAAATTTCCGAGTACGAAAAACGCCACCCCCGGACATATCGCCGCATATGTAACGACACTTTTCCCCTCGCCGCTGATGAACTCGCTGAAATATCCGAGACGCTTCATGACGGCATAGCCAAGCAAGCCGAAAAGTAGCTGCATGGCAGCCAGCGCACTGAAAAAGATCACATGGAACCAGGGATGGACTCCGGCTCCGAAGTTATGCACCAGACCCATGGAAATACGATTAACCGTAATACCAAAAATCGTCAAGACGGGAATAACGATCCAGAGTGAGACCGAGGCTTCGTAGTTGATCCCGTTAGAAAGCATCGACCGGAAACCCAGAACTATCTTGATCACGCCGAGCGTAATAACGATACTGGTAAAGAACGATGCGAAAATGATACCCAGTCCCGAAGTCACTGGCTGGTGACTCATCGCCGCCGATGCTGACATGCCGACCCCGACCATTGAAAAGGCAAAAATAGAGAGCATTTGACTCAGGCTGTTGTTCCGCTCGCAATCGAAATTGCCGTACGCGATGACCCTGGAAAAAAACGCAAGAAAAATCGCCCCGGCGTAGATACCGACAAGCAGAAAAGCAAGCATCGCAAAGGGAAAAAGATATTCCACGATACTCCAGAGTCCCGGTACAAATAATGCCCCGAGCATGAACATGACATTTATGCTCATAGCATATGTCAGAGGAATAGCCATGAGCTGAACTTCTCCATCCGACTCCCTCAACTTCGCATACGAGTCCGTCCGGCTGAACCCTCGATACTCACGGATATTCCAGACGAGCAGCCGAAAATGCTGAAAAGAGTAGAACACAATTCCGGCATAGCTCAAAATGATGAGAGCAACAATATCCAAACGACCGGATGAGAGTGCCACAGCGACATCCTCGAATACTGGGATCGGTCGTCCCTCGTGTTCGACCATGAACATCATAAACATAAAAAAAGTAACCACGATACCACCGCTCCCCAAAGAAGCCAGAAAGTAAATGGGCGAGTAGCCCGCGCCGAGATTTTTTTTGATTTTCACTTTGTAGTAACCCTTGCTTTAACTTTTTTTCAACAGCACTTCATCAGAGCAGAAACATGCCCTTTGCATTACCTATTTTTTGGATATCAGCTTCAGAATCCTGTCCATGTTCTCTGAGTCATGCCGGTTCATACACTCCTTCAGGCTATTATTCAATACAAGAGAATAGGTTTTATCCAAGGCAGCTTTTGCTGCCTGAAACTGAACAATAACCTTTTCACATTGTTCGCGTTGCTCGATCATCCTGACGAGCCCCTGAGTCTGCCCGCTGACCTTTTTTAATCTCGTAATGATATCATCCATAAGTTTTTAACTCGAGTTCTCCGGGAATCAAACACCTACTTATACCGGGTAGGGGTATCAAATATGCATTTTTTTTCTTAAAATAGGTAGTGTTTTTACATCGCTGAGTATTTCGGGGAAAGTGTGCCATTTAGGTATGACGGTAACCCTTCCGATGGGACTGTTTTGCTTGGCATTTGCTTGCAATAAGTCATAGTAATAAGGCAATCATATTGCTATAGTCATGGAAACACCCCCACGAGCGTGGGGAAGACCCTGACGCAGCATGGATCGGGCGAGTCTTTACTAGAAACACCCCCACGAGCGTGGGGAAGACTCCAGCGCGCCAGTCAGCCCCCCGCCCGTCTCGGAAACACCCCCACGAGCGTGGGGAAGACTGAGAAATTTGATCCCGATTTTCCGGCTTTTTGGAAACACCCCCACGAGCGTGGGGAAGACCGTGCGGCGATTCGGGTAGGGTGGCTGATGGAGAGAAACACCCCCACGAGCGTGGGGAAGACCAGGAGAGGCTTTTGCATCGGGACGAGCTCATGGAAACACCCCCACGAGCGTGGGGAAGACCATGCCTTTTCTGTCGATTCCGGCCCGGTAGCAGAAACACCCCCACGAGCGTGGGGAAGACTGCAAAAGAGCAGGCCGAGACAGGCAAGATAAGAAACACCCCCACGAGCGTGGGGAAGACAGAAGTTCAAGTATATGGAAGAGGAGGGACTTGGAAACACCCCCACGAGCGTGGGGAAGACTCGGAATCACCCCCCACATCGATACGGAAAGTAGAAACACCCCCACGAGCGTGGGGAAGACATTCGACAAGTGCCGAGAAAATGAGGGCTGTCGGAAACACCCCCACGAGCGTGGGGAAGACCCGTGGCGGGCACACCATCGTGTACGAGGCCTAGAAACACCCCCACGAGCGTGGGGAAGACTCGGTCGTGTCCGACTTCATCAACTCCGTCGAGGAAACACCCCCACGAGCGTGGGGAAGACTCGTTCGGGTGGCACACTGATAGCGCTTTGTCGGAAACACCCCCACGAGCGTGGGGAAGACATGGCTTTAAGCGTCGACGAGAGCGATGTGGAGGAAACACCCCCACGAGCGTGGGGAAGACTTGGACCCAAGCTCGTCCATCGTCGTCTTGCCGGAAACACCCCCACGAGCGTGGGGAAGACTCGGCTTCAAGCGCGGAGGTGTCGGGCTCCGTAGAAACACCCCCACGAGCGTGGGGAAGACACGACGAGGTTGATAGCGTCAAATATGCCGATGGAAACACCCCCACGAGCGTGGGGAAGACTTGACGATGGCCCACTCCGCCCTGAGCTCTCTAGAAACACCCCCACGAGCGTGGGGAAGACTCCCAGTGGCGAAGTCGAAGACGGCCGCCAGAACGGAAACACCCCCACGAGCGTGGGGAAGACCTTCAGCATCGCCAGTGCTTGCGTTCTTTCTGAGAAACACCCCCACGAGCGTGGGGAAGACTTGCAACATACTCCGATACCGAGCGCACGGCTGGAAACACCCCCACGAGCGTGGGGAAGACCCTGCCGTCATTTCTTGTCCCATAAATCTCCCGGAAACACCCCCACGAGCGTGGGGAAGACTTTTGAGATGGAGGCTCAGTAGCTTGATCTCCAGAAACACCCCCACGAGCGTGGGGAAGACGCATCGGTCTTGCCGACGACGACATTGATCCCAGAAACACCCCCACGAGCGTGGGGAAGACCGAGACTGAGCAGCTCCGTCGCGAGTCCGATAAGAAACACCCCCACGAGCGTGGGGAAGACCGGAAGGCTATCGCCGGCCATATCCACGCCTGGGAAACACCCCCACGAGCGTGGGGAAGACATGGCTTTAAGCGTCGACGAGAGCGACGTGGTGGAAACACCCCCACGAGCGTGGGGAAGACTCGACAGGGTTCCACCTTGGGGAAACACCCCCACGAGCGTGGGGAAGACCTCCGGCAAGGCTTTCTTTGACAGAGTCGGAGAGAAACACCCCCACGAGCGTGGGGAAGACGCTTTGCGCCTGCTCCGCAACGCCTCCGTAGCAGGAAACACCCCCACGAGCGTGGGGAAGACGGAGTGTCATTGTAAAAAATTGACGCGTATACAGAAACACCCCCACGAGCGTGGGGAAGACGTATGGTGTCGGGTGAGGATGATCTGGCTTTTGGAAACACCCCCACGAGCGTGGGGAAGACGCCCCGGAAAGCGAGTTCCATGCTCCCCTGAAGGAAACACCCCCACGAGCGTGGGGAAGACCACCCGAAGAAGCCTGATATAAAAACATGTGCAAGAAACACCCCCACGAGCGTGGGGAAGACTAAAGCGTAGTAGTGTCTCATGGTTGTTGTTGGGAAACACCCCCACGAGCGTGGGGAAGACCAAAATATAATTAACCTGCAAGCTATATCTTAGGAAACACCCCCACGAGCGTGGGGAAGACCGAGAGGTCCGGGGGCTTATTTCCGGGGGGCTTAGAAACACCCCCACGAGCGTGGGGAAGACTGCGGCCATTATCGCTCCCTCTGTGCTTGTTCCAGAAACACCCCCACGAGCGTGGGGAAGACCTGCAATGAGCGGACTTAAAAACCTAATTGCCGAAACACCCCCACGAGCGTGGGGAAGACGCTACCCCAGTATGCCCGTTCAAGGCCCTTTCGGAAACACCCCCACGAGCGTGGGGAAGACTATTATTCCTGCTGGGAGCACATACAAGTCTGAGAAACACCCCCACGAGCGTGGGGAAGACTGCCTATATTGTTGTGCGACGATATGACAGATAGAAACACCCCCACGAGCGTGGGGAAGACCCCTGTTTGATGACGCGGAGGATGTAGACTTAGGAAACACCCCCACGAGCGTGGGGAAGACCCTCCTCCTCAGCCTTGATCTCGTACTCCTCTTGGAAACACCCCCACGAGCGTGGGGAAGACCCCCGGCCCCTAGGCCATCCGCGTCGTACCGCAGAAACACCCCCACGAGCGTGGGGAAGACTTGGGTGTCATGCTGCCATCGTTGCTCGTGTGGGAAACACCCCCACGAGCGTGGGGAAGACTAAACGGAATAAGTGCAGGAAGACCTCTCTCTACAGAAACACCCCCACGAGCGTGGGGAAGACCTAAATAGCGATGTGATAACGTCTTGATGCATGGAAACACCCCCACGAGCGTGGGGAAGACTAAGCCCACCCCCGGAAAAAAGCCCCGGGCACAGGAAACACCCCCACGAGCGTGGGGAAGACGAAAATGCGCAGCTGCTTTTCTACGCTGCTGCTGGAAACACCCCCACGAGCGTGGGGAAGACCGGGATAGGTCGAGGAGATCGTTCCTCTCTCTAGAAACACCCCCACGAGCGTGGGGAAGACACCTTTCCAGCGGTCCATCGTCCATTGTATCCAGAAACACCCCCACGAGCGTGGGGAAGACGCGAGGATGGCAGCATGACACCCCAGCCATCTAGAAACACCCCCACGAGCGTGGGGAAGACTCATACATAGCTTGTCGAACTCACCCCAGTCTAGAAACACCCCCACGAGCGTGGGGAAGACTCACATGAACGAATCTCTCAGACTGACGGCCTTAGAAACACCCCCACGAGCGTGGGGAAGACCCAACTATCTGATTGCATATCGTTAGCCTGCCGAAACACCCCCACGAGCGTGGGGAAGACTACGGTGCGGGGATAGTGGATGAGGAGGACGCGAGAAACACCCCCACGAGCGTGGGGAAGACTAAGCTCAAATTCTGATATGCCACCGAAGAAATAGAAACACCCCCACGAGCGTGGGGAAGACCAAGAGGATACAAAAATGACACATGAAATGACAGAAACACCCCCACGAGCGTGGGGAAGACTCAAGGGAGAGAGAAAAAAAATGAAACCTGATAGAAACACCCCCACGAGCGTGGGGAAGACACTGGATTTTACTGGTGTTGACGGGGGGTTGGTGGAGATTCGTTTTGTGGCTTTATCTGTTTTTCAATCACAA
>Ga0222695_1001001_pt1 | contig 12707 bp, 13 predicted proteins | sample AntAcemetage1398_FD_179834 | JGI IMG/M metagenome (GOLD analysis project Ga0222695, IMG submission 179834) | Saline water microbial communities from Ace Lake, Antarctica - #1398 | ecosystem: Environmental > Aquatic > Non-marine Saline and Alkaline > Saline | place: Antarctica: Ace Lake...
TATCTATAATGCGTATCCTCGTCGAGAGCGGTTCTTTAGGCGCTAGCTTATCCGAATAAGCTGTAATGGGTATCTTAACGGGCCAGTCGAATACCATGCTAACATTGACTGTCTCGCCACTGCTCTTTTTAATCTTCGCGATAGTATGATCTACCGCATAATCGTCCTCCAGCGCTATGTCGTCTATAACACATTCATCCCTTATATAAAAAGGCACCATTATGTTGTGCTTAAATATCCCTTCATGCACGTGACCAAGTACGCTACCGGCTATAACACGGTCGCCTTTTTTCGCATAGGGCTTAAACTTCCATTTCTTTGTTAGTGATATAGCGCCGAGCTCCACCCCAACAGGTAAAAAGAATCCGAATTTAGAAGCCAACTCGGGAAGGGGGTTCTGCAGGCCATCATATATCTGCGACAAGAGTCCGGGACCGAGCTGCACAGAAAGCATCTGGCCTGAAAATTCAATTTTGTCGCCTACCTTTATAGATTTGGTTGTTTCAAAGACCTGCAAAAACGCGATATCCCTTTCAATCTTGATAACCTCTGACTTGAGCCTTTGCTTATCTTTCAAAACATAGCCTACCTCGTTCTGAATAATATCGTCCTTAAAGCGGACCTGTATCATGTTGCCGTTGATGGCGATTATCTCGCCCTTATTCTTGGCCATATACTACCTCACAAGCACTGTTAAATACCTTCATTCCCTCATCCTTATTAAAAGTCGCGAACCGCTCCAATATCTGCAACTTTAGAAAATAAACAATTAATATATTAATATCGAAATAATGTCCTAGTTCAAGCTCATCAAGCACATACCATTGTTTTCTCGCAAACTCTTTTTCCATCAAAAGGGGCGTCTCTTGCGCAAAAACAGATAACATAGAAACAGGTAGCTTTTCCCCCGAAGTGTTTTGCGCAATCTGCCTGGCCCTGCTAAGGTCATCCCGCAAAGAAGAGTCTTGCATCCTCCATTGCGTAAGAATCGGATTAGTATCAACAAGCACCTTGGAACTATCTATATCCGCTTTCTGCAATACCCTGTATTCCTGTGGGCTCATCCATTTTTTGCATTCCGACAAGAAGCCCTGAGTGGGCATAGCCGGATTCTTACCAAATCGCAATAAAGGCAAAGATGAGACAAGATAGTAGCGGCTACTTTGCATTCTTCTCTTCTTGTTTTAGTCCAAGATCAATATCCAAGGCATCTACAAGCTTCGGGTTCAAGTATCGCCTAAAGCCCTCTGCTATCGCCTGGTCTGTAAAATCAAGATAGGAATCTTTATTACGTTCTCCTATGCGAAAACCTTTTTCTATCCCCTTGCCCTCTTTCAGCAACACTCTTTCTTTCGCTTCTTTTTTTAAGGCCGCAAATAATTTAACTTCTAAAGCTTTTTTATCCTCGGCACTGACTACTACCTCTATGTCCATTATGCCTTCTTTTATGCTGTGTTCTACAGCCTGCAGAATAATATCTTTCAGCACATCAGGGCTAAGTTCATCCTGAACATTTGTCTTTACGACTCTCGCAAAAAATTCAGTAACCCGGCCACGCAGCGCAAGCAGCGCATCCCTTGCCGCTTGTTTGAGGGCCTGTTCTGATGAGGACTTAAAGGCGCTTGCTTCATCTTGGGCCTGGGCAATTATATCCTTAGCCTTACTCTGCGCCTGGCTAATTACCTCCTGCGCCTGCTCCTTTGCGCTGGCAACGATCTTTGCTGCCTCATTTTCCGCTTGCTCAACCCCGTCTTTTTTTATCTTATCTATAAGATTTTTTAATTCCATTGTCATAATGTACTCCGTTTGGTTCGGTTCCGCTTGCCACCGCACCCGATACCTTGGTCTCTTTACCCTCGTGAACCGTGTTTTACAAGAGCCTTCTTAGCCTTACACATTGGGCATCTCTGGTGCGTATAGGTTTTTATCTTTATTTTCTTGAGCGTCTCCATACAAATTTTCCCAAAAAGCTTGGTCTTCGTACTCCTGTCTATTAAGGTAGCTATGCCGATTATCTTAGGCTTATATGGCTTGACCGCGGCTATAACCTCTTTTACAGACTTGCCTGTTGTGATTACGTCCTCCGCAATTAAAATATGCTCCCCTTCTTCGATATTAAATCCTCTTCTAAGCTGCATCTTGCCGTCTTTTCGCTCTGTAAATACAGCTCTAACTCCTAGCGCGCGCGCTAACTCATGCGCGACAATAATACCACCATAAGCCGGCCCCACTACGAGGTCGATTTTCCCATATTTGAATTTTTCCGCTAACCTCTTGCATAGTTCTTCTGCGTAAGCGGGGTAGCGTAGCAATAACGCGCACTGCAGATATTGTTCGCTATGTAAACCACTGGATAACAAAAAATGCCCCTTTAAAAGCGCGTTCGCCTTCTCAAGCATCTCTAAGATATCTACGTTCTTCATCAGTCTCCTTTGCTTGGTTTCGATATAGGATAAACCTTCATTACAATTTTGTCAAGAATATATCTAATTATTGTAAGGAGGGCGCAGCCCAGATTTACAAGATTAACACATAGGGTTGGGGGCCGATTATGCTTTCATCTGTCCCGGCTGGATATCACGCAACATATCTTTTGCCGCATTAAGCGGGTTTTTTGCCTTTGTAATAGGCCTTCCTACTACAATATAGTCCGCGCCATAGGATACAGCTAACTTTGGAGTCATAATTCTTTTCTGATCCTGCGTATCTGACGCTGATATGCGGATTCCGGGAGTCACAATAGTAAAATTTGCTCCACAAGCTCTACGTATAGCCTTAATCTCATTGCCTGAGCAGACAACGCCATCTAAGCCGCTTGATTGCGCAAGCACTGCAAGCTTCTCTGCCTGAGACAATGGGCTCCTCTTAATACCAACCAAGGAAAGCTCTTCTTTGTCGATACTTGTTAGCACTGTGACTGCAAGTATTACAGAAGATGGTGCCTTTGCGCGCGCCGCCTGCTGCATCATAACCCTGCCACCTGAAGCATGTACGTTAGTCATAAAAACACCCATTGCACAAGCCTGCTCAACTGCCTGAAAAACTGTATTTGGTATGTCGTGAAATTTTAGATCCAGAAAAACTTTAGCGCGCTTTTTATGTACCATCCTTACCGCTTCCGGACCGACTTTTGTGAACAACTGGCTACCAATCTTAAATATCTTAACCGCGGGGTATAGCATATCAACAAGCTTTTTTGCCTTTTTCAGGCTATCCACATCCAGCGCCACTATAAGTTTATTCTTCATGCTTTAAGTTTTCCTGTTAGCTCCCTGATGCTCTTAATTTTATGCTTCTTCAGATAATTGCTAAGCCCGTCAATAATACTTGGCATCGCTTGCGGGTTTACAAAATTGGCTGTGCCCACCTGGATAGCGCTCGCACCACAGAGAAAGAATGCCAGCGCGTCTTCCGTACTCATAATACCACCCATACCGATAATAGGAACCTTAACCGCCCGGTAGACCTGCCATGTCATGCATAGCGCAATAGGCTTTATCGCCGGCCCACTTAAACCGCCTGTTATATTACCTAACCGTGGTTTCTGCGTAACAATATCTACGTCCATACCGATAAGCGTGTTAATTAATGATATAGCATCGGCCCCCGCGCCTTCTGCCGCCTTCGCGATCTCTGCGATATCTGTTACATTAGGCGAAAGCTTGACAATGAGTGTTTTCTTTGTAACTCTCCTTACCGCGCGGACTATCGCTGATGTAGCTTTTATGTCCTGTGCGAATAAGCGTGCCTTGCCATGGTGCTCTATGTTAGGGCAGGATATATTAACCTCAATCGCGCCTACTGTCGCTACATCTAGGCGTTTGGCTAATTCCGCATATTCATTTTTACGTTTGCCCGCAATGCTTACTATAATATTGGTGCCTGAATCGTTCAGGTAAGAAAGTTTATTATCAAGAAAATCCTCTATTCCATCGTTCTGCAAGCCTATGGAATTGAGCATGCCTGCTGTTGATTCCCAGATACGTGGTGGTACGTTGCCTGTTGAAGGCGCAAGTGTGATCGATTTAGTGATAATGGCGCCTAACATACTTGGCCTAACCAGATCCTTATATTCCTGGCCATAACCAAATGTACCGGATGCGGCTATGACCGGGTTATTAAGCTTTAGGCTACCTATCTTGGTTGCCAGTCCGTTCAGTTTTATTCCCATACTATATCCTCTAGGTCAAATACTGGGCCATCTTTGCATACCCGTTTATAACCTGCTTTAGTCTGTATCGCACATCCGAGACAGGCCCCTACACCACAGCCCATACGCTCTTCGAAAGACCCTTGCGCCTGCATCGTATAATATTTTGCGATTGTAGCTACTGCCCGAAGCATCGCTGACGGCCCACATGCATACAAACCAACCTCTGGACTATACTCCGATATAGTAACCTTTTGTGGGCGCCTTAATGATAAAGCCGTTGCGTTCTTGCGCAGATCAAACTGCTCTATAACGCTTTCCAAGACTGCTGTAGCAAGACCCTTTTCCCCCTCCGACCCATCCTCTGTCACAACAATAACCTTCGCGCCGATATCACGCAATTCCTTTCTGCATATTATAAAATCTTTTGTCTTGGCTCCCAAAATAACTGTTATAGTGCGCTTTCTAAATCTTGCAAGGCTATCTGCCAGCGCTATCAAGGGGGCTATGCCCATACCCCCTGCCATCAAGATAAAGTTAGACTGTCCTTTTGGTACCTTAAAACCATTACCAAGAGGGCCGATTATATCAATATAAGTCCCCTTAGAACGTCTCGACATAAGCTGAGTGCCTTTTCCTTCAATTTTATACAATAGTTCTATAATATTCGGAGTGGAACCTATACGATGGATACTGATAGGGCGCCTTAACAATGGGTCGTACGCAGTTCCTGCTCTAATATGCAGGAACTGCCCTGGTCTTGCCGAGGAGTTCACCTTGCCCAAATTGAGCACCATCTTAAAGTGCGAGCTTGCTATCTCTTTATTCAAAAGGATCTCTGCTTTTATCTGTTGCATCTTATCTCTCTTGTTGTTTCACTGCTTACTTTGAGGACTCGTTAAAATAGCTCCGCTGGTGCGGATGCGGCTAGCACCTTCTCTTCTTTTGTAAAGATATCTACTCTACCAAATTCACCATCATAACCAGGGCTGATTATTAAATCACCGTTGCGCACTTTAACAACCGCCTGCAACAATCTTTCTGACAGACATGAGGCAAGGTCTGCTTCTGTCGCGTGAAACAAAACCTCAAACTCGGTCCCAAAGTAATGAACCAATCGTTGATATTCGCTCTGTACGCTTTTTGTCTGCACGCCCTTCTTATGGGCTTCTGCTATTATCTCCTGCAAAGGGACCATTCTTTTAAATGGTGTGGCATTCTTTGGCACAAATCCATCCGGCCTATCCGCTAGATCATCTACCCTGCTCATCACGCCCACCGTAAGAGGCCTGTTACATTTCGGGCACAGACCTTTATGCCTCTTGGTCTCTTCAGGCGAAAACTGTATACCGCAGTCTCTGTGCCCGTCAAAATGATACTTCCCTTCTTCCGGAAAAAATTCAACAGTAAAAAGCATATTCTTCTTGGTCTTATGTTTTATCGCTCCTATTACACCTTTGTAGCTCATCTCTGTATCAAAAACATTAACCTCACGTCCAAGCTTCGCCGGAGAATGAGCATCTGAATTAGACAACAAGGTATATTTATCCAGAGCACTTATGCGCCAATTCATCGCGGGATCAGAGCTTAAACCTGTTTCCAGAGCGTAAATATTTTTTGTTTCTTCCTCAAAACATTCCTCTATAGTGTCAAAACCCGATCTTGATCCGAACAGGCTAAACCACGGGGTAAATATATGAGCCGGTATAATCATACAATCCGGCGATATATCCAGGCAGAGTTTTACAATGTCCTTAACATCGAAACCAAAGATAGGCCTGCCATCAGAGAGAATATTACCCCTCTTACCCAATTCCTTGCCTATCTTACCTGCAACTTCCAAATTAGGGGCAACTAGGATCGTATGTATGCGCCTGCCCCGCCCATTCTTGCTATACATGTTGCTGACTTCAGCGGTTAGAATAAACTGTGCGTCATTATGTTCATATAGCCCGCTGGGCAACTGTTTAAGTTTGCCTCTTAGTTCTTTAAACCACGCGGGATGAGTGAAATCGCCGGTTCCTACAAGATCTATACCCTTTAATTTGGACCATTCTGCGATATGTTCAAGATCCATGGCTTTACTCGTAGCGCGACTATATTTTGTATGGACATGAAAATCTGCTGTAAACTTCACGCTTGCTCCCTGCAAGAATATACTAGTTTCCCGGCTAAAATTGTGTATACAGTCCTGCCTTTTAATCTTCTATTGATAAATGGTGAGTTCTTCGATTTTGAGAGTATCTCTTTCTTGGTAAGAGCCCAATCCTGGTGAGGATCTACGATCGCTATGTCCGCATCGTCGCCTTGCGCAAGAGAACCTTTATTTAAGCCCAGTATCTTTGCGGGATTTGCTGATAACAATTCTGCGATTCTTTGCCAGCTTATTAGCCTAGTCTGTAGCAACTCTGTAACAGTCACTCCTAACCCTGTTTCAAGCCCGATAATGCCAAACGCGGCACGCTCAAACTCTATATCTTTTTCATTGTCCGTATGGGGGGCATGGTCCGAGGCCACAACATCGATCGTCCCGTCTGCCAGAGCCTTTTTAATTGCAGCCACATCCTCCGTTCCACGTAATGGCGGATTCATCTTCATGTTAGTATCGAAATCGAGCACATCTGTTTCGGAAAGCGCGAAATAATGGGGGCACGTCTCTGCTGTCACCTGTATGCGATTTTTCTTTGCCTTTCGTATTATCTCCACGCTCTCCTTGCAGCTAACATGGGCGATATGTATGTGCGCGCCTGCTTTATTCGCTATAGCGATATCGCGTTCCACGCGTTTGAATTCCGATTCCTTGGATATCCCGCGCAGACCCATGCGCGTAGAGGTTAGCCCGCGGTTTACCGATCCTTCATCTGACAAGGCCGCGTCTTCGCAATGGCACATCACTACCATGGAGTGTTTTTTTGCCTGTTGCATCGCCTGCATCAAAACTTTTTCATCATCCACTGACGAACCATCGTCCGTTACAACCATCACTCCTTTAGCCTTTAATCCGGCTATATCAACTATTTCGTGGCCTTTTCTGCCTCGTGTAATGGCCCCCGCTATAAAAACATGTGCCTTAGCTGTTTTGCTTATAGCCTTCTGTAAGACGCTAACAGCCTGGGGAGAATCGATGCATGGTGTTGTATTAGGCATAGCAAGCAATGATGTTACCCCACCTTTTATCGCCGCGCGTGTAGCGCTAGCTATAGTCTCCTTGTCTTCACGGCCCGGTTCACGCAGATGCACGTGCATGTCAACTAACCCCGGCAAGACTACACACCCGTTAGCATCAATAACCTGTTGCGCTTTTGCGCTAATTGTTTTGGCGATGCGCTTAATCTTGCCCTTCTCTACTAATATATCGCAGACCTTGTCTACCTTGTTATGCGGGTCGATCAGTTGCCCTCTTTTTATTAGTATGCTCATTGTGTGCGCCTTGCCTGTGATATTAAAAATAGTACTGCCATACGAATCGCTATACCATTTGTCACCTGCTCAAGTATAACTGAATTCTTCCCATCCGCTACCGCGCTCGATATCTCTATGCCGCGATTAATCGGTCCGGGGTGCATAATTATTATATCTTTTTTTGCCTTTTTAAGCCTCTCCTCTGTAACCGCGAAATTCCTAAAATATTCCAATTGCTTAGGAAATGCCGCGCCTGCATCGCGCTCAAACTGCATGCGCAAGACATTAACCGCGTCCGCGTTTGCCAGCGCGCTATCTATGCTATGGGTAACGCTGACGCCCATCTTCTCTACCTCCGGAGGGATGAGCAGTTCCGGCGCGCATACCGTTACTTTCGCTCCAAGCTTAGTCAAGCCCCATATATTAGAACGGGCTACTCGTGAATGCGCTATATCGCCTACGATGCTTACCCTCAAACCCTTTATGTTGCCGAGCTTCTGCTTTAGTGTAAATATATCCAATAGTGCCTGCGTTGGATGCTCATGCCATCCGTCCCCGGCATTTACCACGCTTATATCGACATGCCGGGCAAGCATAGTAGCCGCGCCTGACGCATTATGCCTGACAACTATTACATCGGCCTTTAGCGCCTGTATGCTTAGTCCTGTGTCGATTAAGGTTTCGCCCTTTTTAACGCTTGATGTCTCTGTAGCGATGTTTATTACATCCGCTGATAGGCGCTTGGCCGCTATCTCAAATGATACTCGCGTGCGGGTAGACGGCTCATAGAAGAGATTCACCACTGTTTTACCACGTAAAGCCGGCACCTTCTTGATGCCTCGGGTAGAGACCTCCTTGAAAGACTCTGCTGTGGAAAGAATAAGCTCTATATGCTCTTTACTTAAATTCTCTAGCCCTAAAAGGTCTTTCTGTCTCCATTTTGTCATAGTGCATATCCCTTAAGTCTTCACCAATACCTGATCGTGGTTATCGATCTCGTTAAGCCTTACAACAACTGTCTCTTGCTTTGAAGTCGGTATATTCTTGCCGACATAATCCGCGCGTATCGGAAGCTCCCTGTGTCCTCTATCCACAAGCACTGCCAATTGTATCGATTGCGGCCTACCAAAATCTATAAAAGCATCTAGCGCCGCTCTTATCGTTCTGCCTGTATACAATACGTCATCAACCAGAATAATATTCTTTTCAGAGACATCGAAATCGATCTTTGTTTCGTGGACAACCGGCTGCGAATCAGCGATCATCAAATCGTCCCTGTAAAGCGTAATATCTAAAAGCCCTAAAGGCAACTTCGTGCCTTTTAACTTTTCTATAATAGCAACCAATCTGTGCGCCAGATATTCACCGCGCGTTCGTATGCCGACAACGGCGATTCCGCTATCACCCGCGTTGTGCTCGATTATCTCGTGCGCGATACGCGTAAGGGCATTCTCTATGGAGCGCCCATCCATAATCTCTCTTATATCTTTATCTTCCATAACATTTTCTTTATGCGCATATCGGTTACCCGATACCGCAAGGGTTGTGTACACATAAAAATACCCGCGACGGTTGTGCGGGTTCTATGTTTACTGGTTTTTTCACCTCGTCTCCTTTTTTGGCCTCTCTGTGCCAATTTAAAAGGTTATGTATGAATGCAATCATATCATTTTCGTCCGGTTCTGTCAAGGCATGTTTTGCGGTCTCACTCGTCCTTAACAATAACTGTCTATGAGGTTATGCACGGTTGGAGTGGCTCGCGCAAACACCTCGTTTGGATGAGCGGATAAAGTCGATCAGATGGCACACTTCCGAACTTTTTGCTATCGCTTCTATGCCGCTTAGCGCCTGGCTCTGGTTTAGACCCGCTCTATACAACAGCCTGAAGGCCTCTTTTATCTCCTTGCGCGCCTCGATTGGTGTACCTGCTCTTCTTAAGCCTATAATATTATACGCTGTTACTATATTATCATTGCCTGTAGACATAAATGGGGGGAAATCCTTATTAAGCCTAACGCCTCCCCCTACCATTGCGAGTGTCCCTATACGCACAAACTGATGTATCAGGCACCCGCCGGAAACAAACGCCCTATCCTCTACTTCCACATACCCGCCGAGCAAGGCATTGTTACATATTATTACATTGTTGCCGATGCTGCAATTATGCGCTATGTGCGCTAAACACATAAAATAGTTGCTGTCTCCTATCACCGTATATGAATCTTTCGCGGTACCGCGATGCACAGTGACATGTTCCCTGAACGTGTTGTTCTTGCCGATCTTTAAAAAGCTCTTCTCTCCCTTATAAGCTAAATCCTGAGGCTCGCCTCCAAGACATGCGCCCATATGTATTTTGCAGCCTGTGTCTATGGTAGTGCCAGAAACAATACGTACATTTGATGAGATCTCCGTGCCTGTCCCGATTACAACATCATCCTCGATGACAGTGTAGGGGCCCACGATAACGTCCTCTGCTATCTGTGCTTTTTTCGAGACTATCGCTGTTTTATGTATCGTCATTTTTTTGCCCGTATCCTTACTGGGTTAATAATAACAACAAATTCTCCACGTACTTTCTTCTGCTTAAAATAGGCCAACAAGTCGCTTGCGTTGCCTCGTTTTATCTCTTCAAATTTTTTTGTAATTTCCCGCGCCACGACAAGCTCTGCATCGCCCAACACCTCGCCCATATCTTCCAGCGATGCCAATAATCTGTGCGGGGATTCATAGCATATAATCGTGCTTTTCTTTTTTGCGAATTCTGAAAGCTTCTTTTTGCGTGCTGTTGTTTTATTCGGTAAAAACCCCTCAAAGGCAAATCTATCTGTAGGCATGCCTGATACCGCTAGTGCCGCTAATGCCGCATTCGCGCCCGGGATAGAAATAACATTTACTTCATTATCAAGAGCATCCCGTATAACCCTATAGCCGGGATCGCTTATCCCCGGAGTGCCTGCATCGCTAACCAGGGCCACGTTCTTGCCGTCGTCCAAAAGCCGGAGAATGTATCTTGCTTTTTTTTCTTTGTTGTGTTCAAAGTAACTTATCAGTGTTTTTTGTATTCCGTAATGCGATAGCAGTATCTTTGTGTGCCGCGTATCCTCGCATGCTATCACATCCACCTGTTTTAAAACTTCTATCGCGCGGAATGTTATATCACCCAGATTCCCTATCGGTGTAGCTACAATATAAAGCGTACCTTCCATATTATTACCTATGATTGCCTATTCTACTGTTACAGACTTTGCCAGGTTGCGCGGCTGATCGACATCGCGCTTATTCTTAAGGGCTATATGGTACGCCAAAAGCTGTAATGGTAATACCGTAAGAACAGGTGAAAAAAGTTCTCGTACTTGGGGTATATAGATTACATAATCAGAATGGTTGTTGATATGCTTATCACCTTCTGTCGCGATACTTATTACAATTCCGCCCCTTGCTTTTATCTCCTGTATATTAGAAAGCATCTTGTCATAGGTAGCGCTACTAGGTACGATACACACCACTGGCATGGTCTTATCGATTAACGCTATAGGGCCGTGCTTCATCTCCCCTGCCGCATACCCTTCCGCATGCACATAAGATAGCTCCTTTAATTTTAGGGCGCCCTCAAGAGCATTAGGAAAATTTAGATTCCTTCCCAAATATAAAAAGCAGTTTTTGTCATGGTGGTGCTTTGTTATGCTTTGTATGGTTTTGCAGTCTGCAAGAATCTGCGATGCCTGTTTAGGCAATACCTCCATATCCAAAAGTAGTGATTTTATCTTTTGTCTGTTCAGATAATTGTTCTGGCTACCTAGATATATACCAAGCAAATATAATATGCAAAGCTGTGCAGTATAAGCCTTTGTCGAAGCTACGCCGATTTCCGGCCCGGCATGAGTATATATAACACCGCTTGACTCTCTTGTCATGGTGGAGCCTAAAGCATTAACAACGGAAAGAACCGTAGCGCCGCGTCGCCTTGACTCTCTTATGCTGGCTAACGTATCTGCTGTTTCGCCTGACTGGCTTATCGCGATAACAAGGGTATTACTATCAAGAATCGGTTTTCTATAACGAAATTCGCTTGAAACATCTACTTCAACCGGAATGCCTGTTAATGACTCTATAATATACTTCCCCGTTAAGCCTGCGTGATACGCTGTACCGCAGGCAACAATGATAATCTTTTTTGCGCTCGCCAGCTTCTTAGCATCGATTTTAAGTTCCTGAAAATATACGCTCTCTTTATCCTCTGACATCCTGTGGCGAACAATGCCTTCTATCACCGAGGGTTGTTCATATATCTCCTTGAGCATAAAATGCGCGTACCCGCCTTTTTCTGCCTGCGTTGCGTCCCACGTAATAGCCGTAACCTGCTTATCTATCTCCTGCCCGTCAAAACTGCTGACTACTACGCTGTCCTTGGTGAGGACAGCCAGTTCGTTGTCTTCCAGAAAAATAATGTCCTTTGTATGTTTAAGAAGCGCAGGTACATCACTTGCGATAAAATTCTCGTCTTTTCCTACACCAATCACTAACGGTGAGCCTAGCCTTGCGGCTATGAGCTGCTCCGGGTGATTGCCCAAAACAACCCCTAACGCGAAAGACCCCTTAAGAAGCTTAATCGCTGCCCGAACCGCTGCCTCTATATCGTCTTTATAAAATTTTTCTATTAAATGCGCTATAACTTCTGTGTCCGTCTCGGACTTAAAGATGTGCCCTTCCCGAATCAACCCTTCTTTCAGGTCTTCATAATTTTCTATTATGCCGTTGTGAACTACCGCGATATTCCCAGAGCAATCTGTATGGGGGTGAGCGTTGCGTTGATTAGGGACGCCGTGTGTGGCCCAGCGACTATGTGAAATACCTATGCCCCCCTTAAGAGGTTTTTTCTTGAGCAGAGAAGCAAGGATGGCTATCTTGCCTTTTTGCTTTCTTACAGAGACTTTGCCCCTTGAAATGGTCGCCATGCCGGCAGAGTCATACCCACGATACTCAAGCCTTTTTAACCCATCCAAAAGGATAGGCTGCGCTTCTTTAGCGCCTATATAACCTACTATTCCACACATAGTGTTTATACTATACCAGAGAAATTATGCATATTCAAGTGATTTTAGATGGTGGTTAGGCTGCTGAGTTGATTGCAGATTCTATATTGGGCCTGTATTTC
>Ga0222695_1001002_pt1 | contig 12681 bp, 10 predicted proteins | sample AntAcemetage1398_FD_179834 | JGI IMG/M metagenome (GOLD analysis project Ga0222695, IMG submission 179834) | Saline water microbial communities from Ace Lake, Antarctica - #1398 | ecosystem: Environmental > Aquatic > Non-marine Saline and Alkaline > Saline | place: Antarctica: Ace Lake...
AAGGATACCGCATTTTTGTTTCAATTGCAAGTTTTTTCTAATGATTTTAATAGGTTATTTCATTTTCAGAGCTGGAAATAGTTTTGAAATCAGCTCACTGTTATTAAAATAATAATTTTTGTAGTTTTTCAGTACTAAAAACTATTAACAGGAAATTCAATGGAGGTAACAATATGGATAGAAAATTAATTTCGATAGTACTTTTTCTCTCATTTTTTGTATTTTTTTTCATTGCATGCGAAAAAACCGCCACAAGTAGTGATGACAATGAAATTCAGACGGAAAATGACGAGTTCGAGAGCGACTTAGAAAATGATGCAGATTTAAAAACAGATTCTGATGAAATAAATGAAGTCGAAAATAAAAATGATGAACTGATAGAGACAGACATTGTCGAACCTAATATTGATGAAATAGTTGAAATTGATGATGACTTTGAAAATAACAATCCTGATCAGGATATTGATGAAAACAATGACGATTCAGACATGGTTCCAAATGATACTTGTCCAGATTCAAACAAATTCTGTCATGTCCATAAAAACATAAACTGGTCAGATGTTTCTACGGGAAAAAGATGGAATGTGGCAGTAAAATATTGTGACGATATTAAAGGACGTCTTCCCACTATTTCAGAGTTCCGAACTTTAATCCAGAATTGTCCCGCAACTGAAACGGGTGGGGAATGTAAAGTTACAGATGAATGTCTGTCCTATTCCGATTGCTGGACGGACCAGTGCAATGGTTGTGCTAATTTTGGAGAATATTCCGTTTTTGGACACACTGACAATTTCTGGTCTTCATCAGAAAGATCAGATGAAACTGTTAGCGTGTGGGTGATTGATTTTCAGTATGGATCTATTTATAATTACTACACGGACACTACTAAACCATTTTCGGTTATATGCGTTGAGAAATAATCAATGAAAAAGCACGTTATCATCAGATTTCTTATTTTCTTCATTCTTTTTGCAGGAGCTGTTGAAGCAAAACCTGTTAAAGAAAATGAAAAGGACAACAGCATCACACTTTTCGGGGCTTTCAACACCTTTTCAGTCTCTAGCTGCTCGACAACGGATAAGTACATTCAGGGAAGCGTGGGAGCAAAATACGACAGAAAACTTGATGACAATGTATCCATGCATGTTTCAGGAACATACGCCAGATCAAAGAGGATATCTCACGAACAGAATGCTGATGAATCTGATGACTGTGGAGTCAATAGCGATAATCTTGAAAGGATCTACAACAGCGGAATGGGTTCAATGGGAGTTTCCTACAACACAAAATACTTCAGAATGAGAACGGATTTCATGCTAAGCATGTGGAAGGAGCACTTTAATGAAGAGCCTGGGCAATTCAAGTTCAGACCAATGGGCGGACTCCTTATTGAAGCTGGAAAAATGGACAAGTTCTGGGTCTCAACAGGAATCTATCACCCTGAGTATCCTTTCGGACTTTTTCAGGGAGCCATTAACGGAAAAGGAAAGCACTTTGAATTTAGCCTCGGAGCCGTCTTCGGAACAACAAATATCACAACATGGAAATTTAATAACGACTCACCTTTGTCACTTTTTATCAGATATAAAGTACAAATAAATAATACTTTAGCTTTAAACAGTTTATTCACCCTCAAACCGATATCCTATGACATTAGAATGATGTTTGAAAGCTCTCTTGGCATGGAATTTAGGTTTTAAAACGCATTTCGTGCGAATTTATGTTGATTTTTACACAAATTCGAAGATACGCAGAAAAAAAGTCAGTATTTGGGATTTATATCCAAAACGTTGACAGCCTTTCTTTTGTTAGGTACAATCACCTGACAAAAATGGAGGTTGTCATGGATGTGATGAAAAAACTCGAAATTTTAAGTGCCTCCGCAAAATATGATGCAAGTTGCTCTTCTTCAGGCAGCTTCAGGGAAACTCCAAAAAATGGTGTCGGTAATGGAAAATCAAGCGGAATCTGTCACAGCTGGGCAGATGACGGCAGGTGCATTTCACTTTTCAAGGTTCTTTTCACAAATGTCTGTATTTATGACTGTGCTTACTGCATCAACCGCAGAAGTAACGACATTCAAAGAACAACTTTTACTCCACGCGAACTTGCAGACCTAACTATTGAATTTTATAAAAGAAACTATATCGAAGGACTCTTTCTTTCAAGCGGAATTATCAAAAGCCCCGACTACACTATGGAACTTCTAGCTGAAGCGATAAGAATTCTTCGGAAAGAACATCTTTTTGGCGGGTACATCCATGTTAAAGCAATTCCCGGAGCATCAAAAGAGCTAATTGATAAGGCTGGAATGCTTGCTGACAGGATTTCCGTGAACGTTGAGCTTCCTACAAAAGAAAGTCTGATGCGACTCACCGAAAAGAAACATACAGACATTTTTACACCGATGAAACAGATAACAAGTGGAGTTTCAATTAGCAAGATTGAAAGAAAAAAGAGCCGTTTTGCGCCCCGCTTTGCTCCAGCTGGACAGTCGACACAACTCATAGTCGGGGCAACACCTGAAAGCGACCTTACAATTGTTAAGCTTTCGGAGGCGATGTATAAGAAGTTTGATCTTCGCCGCGTTTATTACAGCGCATTTATTCCAGTAAATATTGACTCTCGACTTCCTGCTCTTCGCGAACCACCTCTGCTTCGGGAACATAGACTTTATCAGGCAGATTTTCTTATGCGTCAGTATCATTTTGAAGCTGATGAAATATTGAACGCGCAGCACCCAATGCTTGACATTGCTCTTGATCCAAAAGCAAACTGGGCACTTAATCATTTTCATGTTTTCCCAGTTGAAGTAAACAAAGCGGATTACGAAATGCTGCTTAGAGTTCCAGGAATCGGCCCAACTTCAGCAAAGAGAATTGTCCGTGCCAGACGTGCTCAATCACTTGGATTTGATAACATTAAAAAACTTGGCGTTGTTCTTAAGCGAGCTTCATTTTTTATCACTTGCCGTGGCAAAAGAATGCCCGCAGTTTCAGAAAAAAGATCAGATATTTATCAGCTTTTAGCAGAATCTCATGATCCGGGACCATATCAAATGAAGTTTTTTCAGAACACTGTATGACAATCTTTCTTTATGACGGCACACTTGAAGGATTTATCTCGTCACTACCATATCTTTGGCAAAATTCCAACTATGGCGACAAGCTTCAGTCTGTTTCAGGCCAGAATCCTGAGTTTTTCACTCCGACTTTAACTCTTAGCGAGAATGTGATCAGTAAAGTTAAAAAACCTGAATCGGTGCTTTACAGAAAAACATCCAATACTCTTCTTCACTGCTTTTCCTCAAAAGATTGCCATGCTCTTGAATCCGCTCCTTCTTTTTTAAACTATATGAAAAAAACCGGCACAACAGGATTCACACATCTGGCAGAACCTTCAGTTGATGCCATTATGAAAGCTGCAAAGAAAACTTTGAGGGAAGCCCACAACCTCAAAGGACTTCTCAGGTTCAGACAGATACGATCCATTCTTTATGGTCCCTACTTTTCAAAAAACTTTGTTCTTCCTATACTTGGCAGACATTTTAAAATGAGACTTCCAAATCAGCAGTGGCTTCTTCATGACACAGAACATAAAACAGGGATTTATTACAATGGAAAAATCCTTACACAGGCTTTTTTTGACGATTCAAAGGCACTTGAACTTGAAAAGATCTATGATCAGGCTGGAGTTGCGGATGATTTTGAGCAACTATGGATAAAATACTTCAACACAATTGCAATTAAAGAAAGGTTTAACCCAAAACTTCAAAGATCATTTATGCCCAAACAATACTGGAAATTTATACCCGAGGTCGCTTCCCGATATACTTGAGAACAGCCGGAAAATAGATGAGATTGGCAATTGTCACTGTGATTATTCCAATTGAAGCTGTTACACCAATCGAATTCAATCCGCGGTGCTGCGCAAACGCTATGCTCGCAAAACCCACAAAAGTAGTTAGTGATGAAAAAAGAACCGCTCCGCCAGTGTAAACCAGATTCTTATCCATTTCATCAACACCTGAACTTTTGTAGCGATGATAGATATGAATTGCCGAATCTATTCCTATTCCAACAACTGTAGGAATTACTATCATATTAAAAACATTCATCTTCATTCCGAATATGGCCGTAACAAGCATCATCCAGAGCAAACCGCTTGCCAGTGGAAGCATTACCAGAACACCCTTTTTAAAAGATCTGAAAAGAAGCATCAGAACAAGGAAAACAGCAAAAAATGAAAGTAGAACAGCCCTTGGAACATGAACTTCGACAACATCTTTAATGTCTCCAAGAAGCATATATGAACCAAGAAGGTCATAATCTTTAATTTTTCCTTTAATTTTTCCATAAAATTTCTTTATTCTCAGCACATCAGTTACTTTCGACTTATTTCCGCTTAGACTTACAACAATAAATTTTCCTGAAGTTCCGTCTTTTTCCGCCAATTTATCAACGATCCATGCAGGCATTTTATCTTTTTCTATCTTTGTATTAACACTTAGCATTGGAGCAATTTTTTTCCGGTACTCTGTTATAGCTTTTTCATCAAAAAGGTTGATCTTCCGCTCAATAAGACGATGTATACGCTTGATTATTTTAAGCTTTTCATCCTGTTTTTCCGGAATGAACGAATAGACCGACATATAATCTTTTAAAGGTATCTCAAAAGGCTGCTCTTCTTTTATCCTCTGAAGCTCTCTTGAAACATCTTCCGTTTCTTTATAGCTATCAGTCAGAATATACGATGGAAGACCTGTTGAGAAAGTGTCACTCTTTTCCTTTCTTATGGCTTTTCTATATTTTGATGAAAGAGAACTCGGATCATATTTATTCGGAAAACTCAGCTTATCAAAGTTGTATTCCACCTCGATATATTTAAGCGAAACAACTGAAATGAGGATAAGAAACGCAAGCGATGAAAAAAGCAGTTTCGGTCTTGATGAAAGTGCAGAATACAGTTTAGGAATAAATGTTATTTTTCTAACCCTTACCTTTAAAGGGCGGATCTTTTCAAAGATAAATACCAATGCAGGAAAAAAGATAATAATTGAAATAAATGAAGCTGTAACACCAATAGCTGCCGCAAGTCCAAAATCAGAAAACCCCTTAAACTCGATCAGAACAAGTGTGAGAAAGGCAACAGCCGTTGTTGCAGCTCCAGAAAAAACTGCTGGAACAAGATGTCTGTAACTTTCATACATCGCCTCTGCCGGCTTAAATCCCCGCTCTTTTTCTTCGGAGTATCTTCCAAGCAAATGAATTCCAAAATCAATTCCAAGACCGTATAGAATGGCAAATGAGAATGCAGAAATAATATTGAGATCGCCGAGAAAAAACTGCATTGAAGTTGCAGAGCTCATAACACCGGCACTCAGTGGAAGAATTATCAGAAATAAACTGATAATCGACCTGAAATAAAAAATTATCGTAAGACACAAAAGAAGTAAGCAAATCCCCAGCGTTGAGAAAAGATCGTTGTATATAGCATCTATCTCCCTGATTTTATTTCGAAAAAAGCCTCCGACCTCAATTTTGATACCATATTTTTCCGGACCGATCTCTGCGGCACTCTTTTCAAGAAACTCAACGAGCTTTTTTGTCTTTGAAACACTTGTGTCGCTTGCCGCCTGGCGGACTTTCATTGCCATAAAAGTTCCGTTTTCCGCTTCAAAATAACGTCTGATGTTATACTTCTTCTTATAGTCATCTATTTTTTCAGACAGCTTTTTAAACTGATCCTCATTAAACTCTGCTCCACTGTCCTTTTCTTTTTCATCATCATTGTCATCAAATGACATTTCTGCCTTAACTTTTTTCCGGATAGCATCCCGCACTTCTTTATGTATCTTCTCAAGTTCATCCATCGGTAAAAACAAAAAGCCATGTTTTTCGAGATAGCTCACATCTCTATCAAAATCGACAAATCTGATGCTTTTATGACCTTCTATCTTCTTTTTTAGCTTTGAAAGAAACTCTATGTTCTTCTCTCTATTTTCAGAATTCACAACTATTAAAAGATTCGATGTGCCACCAATCCTATGCTCCATCTTCTCAAGCTTTAAAACTGTCTCGTTATTACCCTCAAAAAGTGCTTTAAGATTCGTATCAACTTTAAAATTGTTCTTCAGGTAATAGCCTTCTAAACCAAGGATCAGGAAAAGAAGCACGGACAAAACAACAGAATATTTATACGAAAATTGCGAAAACTTCTTAAACATATCCAAAGCCAACTCCCTGTGAGGTCATTCAAACACGTCAGTATACATAAATTAAATAAAAAAAGTAAAGTTGAGACCTAAAAAATCAACTATAAACCTTGTAATTTCTAGTGTTTTAAACGCATTCCTGTAAAATGCACAGGTGTGATCAAACTATTTTTAACTTTTTCCGGAGGAGTCCATGAGCAACGTTATTAACCGTAACAATTTTTTTGTTAAAGAACATGTCGGAATGTTTAAGGCTGCAAACAACTATGACGTTCTTGATCCAGAATCTCAGGAAATAATTCTTGAGTGCCGTGAAGAGTCACTTGGAGCAATCACCAAACTGCTCAGATTTACAGATTATAAACGAATGACTCCTTTCAACGTTACGATCAGAACTCCGGAAGGACAGCAGATCGTAAGAGTTTCCAGAGGCATCTCAATTTTTCTTTCCAAAGTTTCCGTTTTTGATGAAAACGATGCCTATATCGGTGGATTTAAACAAAAACTTTTTTCAATTGGTGGAAAGTTCAACGTTCTTGATGATCAGCAGAACGAAATCTGCAAACTCAAAGGAAAATGGACAAGCTGGGATTTCAAATTCGTTGACAAAGACACTGAATATGCTCATGTTTCAAAAGAATGGGCCGGTCTCGGCAAAGAACTTTTCACAACAGCAGACAACTATATGCTTGAAATTTATGAAAATGCTCCGCAGGATTCTAATATTAGAAAACTTATCCTTGCTGCTGTTATGTGTATTGATATGGTTTTAAAGGAGTGATAAATGACTGAGAATACTACTATAATCACACTTGTAATTCTTGCGGTTTTAAATATTCCGATCTACATCCTTATTGGAAAAGTGTTTTTCGGTGATTTTGCCGGGTTTCTAACTGCCCTGAAGTTCTGGTTCACCCCTGATGTTTTTTCTCTTTTCAAAGGAAAATACTGGGATGATACTATGGCTGAGCTTAAACTTGGTGTATTCATCTTTGTCTGTGGGCTCTGTGTTTACGGAGAATATAAACTTATTCTGAAACTTTTCGGGTAGGCATATAGATTTTTATCTGAAAATTTGTAGTTAAAAATTAGAAAGGAATAACCTTACTCGATCTTTGTGGCTACATAATCTGAGTCTTCGTTTGAACCAATCGTATCGAATCTTCCAATTATTACGCAACCTGAAACAATGTTTCCTTCAACTATCATGTCGTAGTAAGGATCAAACTCAAACTTTATGTAGTTACCTGTTCTCGTTCCCGGCTTGATCGTTCCGGAAGCGGCGGTTGTTTCATAAGTTCCTGTGATCTTGTCTCCATCCTGGATCAGAGAAAAAATCATTGGTGTCCAGTAAGCACCGCTTGGAACAAATTCCCATGTTCCTGTTATATCTTCTGAATCTTCATCACAACTTGCCGAGTAGTCGTAACAACCTGTCAGAAGATCAACCTGCAGATCAGGAAAAACATTCTGAGAACTTTCACTGTTGGGATTAAAACCAACATCATATGAACCGTCAAAAAGTGTAACATTATAAAGCGCTTCCCCGCTACTGCCTATAGAAACGTAGTACATGTCACTCGTACTTTTATTGGTAAAGATCAGTGAACCTCTAGACGTTTCTTCATTGTACTCCAGAGTATTACTTGGCATTGTATTACCGTTAAGTGTAACTGCACCTGAAACCTTAACAGTTTTTAAAGAATAATTTCTGCTTACTGTTGAGGTGACTTCAACTCTTGATTCAAGGAATGTGTCAATATCCGGAAGAACGTTTTGAGAACTTGCGCTATAAGGATTAAGACTCACGTCATAGATCCCGTTAAAAAGCTTCACGCTGAATGACGCTTCATCGGATGCCCCAAGAGAAACATAGTATGTATCTCCACTTTCCTTATTTTTAAAAGTGATCCCGCCTCTGGATTGGTCTTCGTTATACTCCATTGTGTTGTTAGGCATTGTGTTTCCATTGAGGGAAACAATTCCTGAAATCTGTGCAGTCTCAAGGTTGTAATTTTTTATGGTTGTTGCTTCAATAGCTACTTCCTTTTCAAGCTTTAAATTCAAATCAGGCAAAACATTCTGAGAACTTGAACTGTTGGGAGAAAATAGAACATCGTAACTTCCTTTAAATACCGTTGTATTATATGAAGCAGTACCGCTTGAATTGATAGAGGCATAAATATCATCGCCGCTACCCCTGTTTTTAAGGGTCACTCCACCTCTGGACTGGTCTTCGCTATATTCAAGTGTGTTATTCGGCATTGTCTCGCCGTTAAGATTTATCTTGCCTGAGATCTGAGCAGTCTGGAGATTGTAGTTCTTCATGGTCGTTCCATCAACAACAACGCCTTCCTCAAGTTTAACATTTAGATTGGGAAGCACATTCTGACTACTTGAGCTGTTTGGATTAAAACTGATGCTGTAAGTGCCTTTATAGATCTTTGCACTATACTCGCCCTGTCCTGTTGCACCGATAGAAATATACATCAAATCTCCACTATCAGAATTTACAAGGGCAACTCCACCTCTGGACTGCTCTTCACTGTATTCCAGAGTGTTATTCGGCATGGTTGTACCATTTAGAGATATCAATCCTGAGATCTGAGCCGTATCGATGTTAAAATTTTTCATCAAAGTATCATTTATAGCGACATTTTCTTCAAGATTCATAACAAGTTCAGGAACTGCATTCTGGGAACTTGAACTGTTTGGATTAAACCGCACATTATAGGCTCCTTTAAAGATCTTTTTGCTAAAAGATGCTTTCCCTGAAGCGTTTATTGAAACATAGTAGCTGTCACCGCTTTCCACGTTTGAGAAATAGATTCCGCCTCTTGACTGCTCTTCATTATATTCCAGTGTATTATCAGGCATTTGAGTATTGTTTATTGTAAGCTCTCCTGAGACCTGAACAGTTTCAAGATCAAAATCCTTTACAAGAGTCTTATCAACAACAATACCGTTATCAAGATTTATGTTCAATTCAGGCATAACGTTCTGAGAATTTTCGCTATTCGGATTAAAACTGACACTGTATGTGCCTTTAAAAAGCTTAGTGTTAAAAGCAGCTTCTCCTGAAGAACCAATAGAAACGGAATAAGCATCACTGCTTTCAGTATTCCTGAAAATGATGCTGCCGCGAGCTACATCTTCGTTATATTCCAAAGTGTTGCTAGGCATAGTCGAACCATTTAAAGTCACTTTTCCTGAAACCGTAAAAGTTTCAAGATCTATATCAAGAACCTTGTCAGCGTTAATCGGCTCAAGATCGCAGGTCTTTTCACACTGACCTGCATCACTGCACATCTCCCAATCGCCAGTACACTCACCACAGGATTCGCCACAGATAGGATCCAGACCACATACTCTGTCTCCACATTCGGGAGTACATGGCGTATAACAATCAGAAGTATCAAAAGTGCGGCAATCATCAGAACAGGCCATGTTACCCTCTTCAAAACCTTCATCTTGGCAGGTTTTTCCATTAAGGTTCTTGTTATCACAAACCTCTCCTGTATCTATAGTTCCATCTCCGCAAGTTGCAGAAGCCCCGCACTCCGAAGTATCAAACCCTGCACAGTTAGACTGACATTTGAGAATTCCCGGCTGAAAACCCTGAGTTAAACAGCTTTCTCCTCCTAGATCATCACCGTCACAGACATCTGTTCCGTCAATATTGTTATCTCCGCAGGTTTCGGAAGCCCCGCAGGAAGATGTGTCAAAATTCATACAGTTACTTTCACAGCCAAGGGTTCCTTCACCAAAGCCCAGGCTCTCACAAGTCTGACTATTAAGATTACTCAGCTCGCACTTTTCAGAATCTGTGATCTTTCCGTCACCGCAAACTGAATTCTCCGAACTCTTCTCGCCACATGAAATAACGAACAGTGCTGACAGCACAGTCAGTGACAGCAGAAAACCCTTAAAAAATCTTCCCATAAAGCCCTCCGATTAGAAAATGCTTCATAATTTTACTTAATTATCAGAACTTTTCAAGAAAGTGTATCCTGTTTCACAGTAAACACGTGCTTAGTGAGAGCCTTTATAAATTCCATGCAGATTATCAGGATAAGTGAGCTGTAATAGACCCAGAAAATACTTGTAATGATCCAGGTTGCAGACCCGTAAAAAAGTGAGAAAGACGACAGTTCCGTGATATAGAAATCATATATCATTTTTGCACCATTCCACAGCATGCTGAATGTCAATGCTCCGATGATAATTGCCCTTTTTGAGACACCTGCTCCATAAGTGAAGTAAAAAATGAGCACTTCAAAAAGTATAACTATTATCAGTGTAGAAAGAATAAAGCTGTATATCCATCCGCCTGTAAGCGTTGAAACTATCCACTGTACTGACGGAAAGTGCAGCACAACAAAAGCAGTTATTGAGCTTAAAATAGTTGTCAGATAATGCAGGAAGAAAAGAATGAATGTAAGCGTCAAAAGAAAAACCACACCCATGAGCCTGCTGAGAATAAAATTAACGAACTTCCCGCCGAAAATTCTGTAAAAACAGTAATGCAGCGTAGAAAAAAGAAGTGTTGCCGAAACAAAAAGCGAGATTATACCTATAGTCGTAAGACTTGTCTTATAGTTAGATATTTCCACAAAACCCGAAATATACTTTTCACTTAAAAAAGGTATCGCAATCTTAAGATACTCGTAAATATACTGAACCATGTCCGCGGAGGATATTGCTTGAACTTCCTTAACATATTCAATAACATAGCCGGTAATAGCACCGAGCAGGATCATAAAGGGAATGAAACTCAGCATAAAGTAGAAACTGATTCCTGCAGCGAAAGTAAAACCGTCATCAATATAAAATTTCCAACCGGTATCAAAGAGAACTCTTGCAGCTTTATTATGCCTTACGAGCTTTATAAAGCGGTGTTTAAGCTTTCTTATCCTTGCTATCACTATTTATTGAACTCCCTGCATATATAAATTTTATCGGAACACCTTCATAGGGAAATTTTTCATAAAAACGGTTTTGAAGATATCTGTCGTATGAAAAATGGACTGCTGAAGGAACATTGACTTTCACCACAATTGTCGGGGGTGCAACTTTTACCATTTCAATTGATTTGAAGTGATTAAGTTTATTCTTTCTTGTAAGAGGAGGTGGATTTCTACGAAGACATTTTCCGAGCCATTCTTCAAGGTCTACCTGCTCTATCTTTTTGTTATAGTTTACATGTATTTCAAGAATTTTATCAAGCAGTTTTGTCACCCTCAGACCTTTCAATGCAGAAATTGAGATCATCGGAGCATACGGCGCAAACTTTATCCTGTCTCTTAAATTGTCAACAATTCTCTCAAATGTTCCAGTCTCTTTTTCAACTTCATCCCATTTATTTATAACTATAACCGCCGCTTTACCTTTCTCGTGTGCCAGACCGAATATTCTCAGATCCTGATCCGTAGCAAGCTCGTTGGCATCCATCATAAAAATGATCACATCAGATCTGTCGATTGCCCTGAAAGCTCTTACTATTGCAGCTTTTTCCATAAGTGCGCCAACCTTTTTCTTTCTTCTGACTCCAGCGGTATCAATAACTTTGAAATCTTTGCCTTTATACTTGAAAAAGGAATCTATCGGATCCATGGTTGTTCCCGGAATTGGGCTTACCAGCATCTTTTCTTCACCGATAATAGAGTTCGTTAGCGTTGATTTCCCGACGTTAGGCCTGCCGACTATAGCTATCTTTATCTCGTTTTCTTTTTTGGGAATCTTTTCATCTATTTCCTGCTCAGTCCAGAATTCTTTTGTCATGTCATACAGAAATTCATTCACTCCACAGCCGGTCAGTCCCGAAACAGGATAAACCATATCGGCTCCTGTTTCATAGAATTCAGCTGTCATGAACTCTCTTTCCTCAGAATCAACCTTTGAAACAGCCACCCATGACCTTATCTGTTTTTTCCTAATAAGATCATATATTTCCTTATCATTTTCAGTTATTCCCATCACTCCGTCACAGAGAAAGAGAACTCCGTCAACCAGCTCAAGAACTTCGTTTATCTGCAGGCGGATTCCCTTGTTAATAACATCCGTTTCCGTCTCATCGATATGAAACCCTCCGGTATCAATTATCGTGAAAGGCTTGTCATCAAACACCATATCCTGATAGTTGAGATCTCTTGTAACTCCCGGCATATCATCAATAATTGCAAAATTTCTTTTAAGAATCCTGTTAAATAAAGTCGATTTGCCGACATTAGGTCTTCCTATTATCGCAATCAGCGGTTTCACATTGTTAAAAGCAGTATTTTTCATTTTTTCAAACCTCTAATAAGTAACGACAACCGCTAACTTACACTCCTAACTTGAAAAAAGCAAGACTTGACAGCCATCTGTGGGGGCAAAGTAGTAATGTCCTAAATGAGCAAAGTAGAAATGTCCGCTTTTTCAGACTACTCTTTCAGGTGAAAGTTATAAATCACCTGGAGGGATTCAAA
>Ga0222695_1001007_pt1 | contig 12623 bp, 6 predicted proteins | sample AntAcemetage1398_FD_179834 | JGI IMG/M metagenome (GOLD analysis project Ga0222695, IMG submission 179834) | Saline water microbial communities from Ace Lake, Antarctica - #1398 | ecosystem: Environmental > Aquatic > Non-marine Saline and Alkaline > Saline | place: Antarctica: Ace Lake...
CGTCATACGGTATTTAAATCCAATACTTTGTAATGCTTTAAATGCCTGATCAAAACCTAAAGCCAATTCCGAAGGTTTATGAGCATCTGAATTCAAAATAATGGGAATTTTCATTAAACAAATATTCTTCAAAATATTTAATCCCGGAAATAGTGAATCACATCGTTTTTTATATATACCTCTGGTGTTAACTTCAATAATTATATTTTTTTCTTTAATAAGATTTAAAGTTTCTGTAACCAAATTCTGATACCATTTCTCATCTTCTGAGAAAAATCGGTTTTTATTGTGCATTTTGATTTTATCTAAATGGCCTATTACATCAGGTTTTTGCGTTTCTATCATTCTGTTGATTTGATGATAATATGCTTTAACAGCCTGACGAATATTATTATTAAAGACCATTTCAAGCCCTTTATCATAAATTTCCATTTTTGGCCCGTCAATAAACCAAAGCTTTTTGTTTTCGGGGTTTAAAACCAAATGCACAGAACCTATTATATAATCAAGATTACATTTTTGATATAAGCTTTGAAAACTATTTGTGATTTCAGGGATATAATCGGCTTCGAGTGCCAGAAAAATATTGATTTCATTTTTATATTTGTCCTTGAGGAATTCAATATTATTGCAATAATTTTCCAGATCATTTTCTTTAATCGAAAAGGTGTTTTCTTTAGGAAAAGGAGCATGCCCTGAAAAACCCAAGGAATTGAATCCTGACTTAATTGCTTCTTTTACATAAGCTTCGGGTTCATCTGAACCATCACAATAATTGGTGTGAGTATGAAAATTTGACTTAATCATAAATTTTAGAGAAAACTTGAGAGTTTATATTTTTACAATTTTAATTTGTTTATATAAACTCTCAAATTATGTAGAAATTATTTTCAAGTCAAAAAAGAAAATACGATAGAAACAATAATAATATTTTAAGGATATATTAAAACATCGTCAGATGACATTTTAATCAAATATCCTTGCCCTTCAGAGCAAACACCTATTCCATTAACCCAATTTGGGCCAATTTTTCTAAGCATGCCACCATTTGAATCTCTAACATATAAAAGATTATCTGACAAAATGCCATCAAAAGCGGTCAATGCATCCATTTGATTTTGCGGAAGATAAGAAACAAATTGAAATCCGGAATATAAATTAATCGGAGTGTGCGGGTCTATTCTATATCCTTCGATGATTAATTGTTCAGGCCCATTCATTTTGAACAAATACCCTTCAATTGTTACCCATTCACCGATTCCGTTAACCCAATTAGGGCCAATTTTCCTAAACATACTTCCATCTGAATTCCGTACATATTCCAAATTATCATTTAAGATTTCTGATAAAACAACATTCATATCAGAATCATTGGGCTCAACATTAGTTGAGACAAACTGGAAGCCTTCGCTCAAAGTAATTGTTTGAGTTACAGGAACAATTTCGGGAACGAAATCTAATACCATATCTTTAAAATATGGTTCATTCGGAATTATCAAATGCTGTGCTTCAGGTCCTTTGGTGAAATTAATTGTAGTCCAGGGGCCTTGAGCATGTTTTTCGGTAAATTCAACATAAATTGTATATTCTCCATCGGGAACCTCAACTCCATCCAAATCAGTGCAATCCCAAGTTATAGTATGTGATTGGTGAGAATTTAATGTTGGCCCCGTAATAGCATCAACAACATTATAGTTGGATGCAGCTTTCCATTTATACAAATAGATTTTTCGTACACCTGCCATTGCAAGCCTTGTTTTCACAAAATCATTTGCATCTTCTACCCAAATAGCGAGAACATGTTTTGGAGCATAATTACCGTTTTCTGTAACAGTTCTTACGCTAAAAGTTACCTCACCCGGAGTTGTTGTGGTTTCTTTCGTTTCTTCTATTTCAGGTGAAACAAACCCTGTTAATAAAGCAGATAATACTATAAAAGTACTTATAAAAATGCTTGTAAGATTAAATTTTTTCATTTTCAATTAATTTTTGTTTAATTTTTATTTTCTAAAATATAAAAATATTTACTATAAATTCATATTTTAATTTTGATATTTCTCAAAAATGCAATAAATTTGACTCGTGAATTATAAAATATGATTTTTATCATAAATAAATTGAAAAAATATCAAAACTATGATTAAAATTGACAAATTAACAGTGAATTATTAACTAATTAAATTGAATTTTATGTTTCCAGCACTCTCAGTCATTTGCATTTTAATATTTTCGATTTTAATGACCCGAATAACTGCCGCAGCCTTAGAAAACACGGGCTTATCATCTAAATCTGCAAAATTTCAAGCCAGGTCTGCTTTTACGGGTTGCGGATTTACTACAAAAGAATCCGAAAAAGTTGTTCAGCATCCTGTAAGAAGAAACTTAATTTTCACATTAATGTTACTCGGAAATGCTGGAATTGTTACGGTAATTGCAACACTTTTAATAACTTTCCTACATAAAGATGAGCAATCATTGCCTTGGTATTTAAATATTTCAATAGTTGCAGGGGGAATTCTAACTTTGTGGATTGTTTCTTCCAATAAAAACATTGACAAATGGCTTTGTAAAATTATTAATTTACTTTTAAACAGGTTTACAAGTCTTAAATCTCGAGATTATTCTTCATTATTAAATCTTGCAGGCAACTATCAAGTTTCTGAGCTTAATGTAAGAGAAGATGATTGGGTTGTAGAAAAAACATTATTTGAGAGCAATCTCAGAAATGAGGGAATAACCGTTCTTGGAATTGAGCGAATGAATGGAAATTATATTGGTTTGCCTAACAATGTCGTAAAGATAAAGCCTGGTGATAATTTGATTGTTTACGGACGCGAGACAGCTATTAAAAGACTTGATGTAAGAAAAAAAGGTGATATAGGTAATCAGGATCACGAAGATGCAAAAGTATTGCATAAGAAAGAGATAGATACCGAGAAGAAAGAGGATGAGAAAAATCATAAAGAATAGATGTTGTTGAATTATTCAAATTTAATTGTTATAAAAAAATAAAGTATATTTATCAAATTACTTATAAACACTTAAAAAGTTATGAAAAAAATTGTATTTATTTTAATTATATCACTGTCAAGCATTTCAATGCTTTCACAGAATATTCTTGCCGACCATTTTTGTACTGATTTATCAACTATCCCCGAAGAATGGATTATGCAAGCAAAAAATGACCTGAGAATTTACTACGGCCATACCTCACATGGTAGTCAATTAACCTCCGGTATGAGTAATTTGCAAAGTCATATTGGCGAGCCCTATACATTTAATTCATCCGGAAGTGGAGGAGCATTATACTATAGAGAGGGTGGTGGTGATCTCGGGCATAACGGAGACACAACCTGGGCACAGACAACTCGAAATGTTATAAATAATGGCGGATATAATATAAATGTGATAATGTGGTCATGGTGTGGAGGTTGTTCTGATAATACTGTGGAAGGAATAAATACTTATCTCAACAAAATGACTGAGCTTGAAAATGATTTTCCGGGTGTTAAATTTGTTTATATGACCGGCCATCTTGATATTTGGTCATGGGCAAATTTAAAAGCCAGAAATCAACAAATAAGAGATTATTGCATTGCTAACAATAAAATATTATTTGATTTTGCGGATATTGAAAGCTATAATCCCGATTATACTTTTTTCGAATATGCTAACGATAACTGTAATTATTATTCCGGCCCTGGAGGAAGTTTATTGGGAAATTGGGCAACTGAATGGTGCGATGCAAATCCCGGATCAGATCTTTGTTGGGCCTGCTCATGTGCACATTCAGAGGCTCTTAATTGCAACTTGAAAGGAAGAGCTTTCTGGTGGATGGCAGCAAAAATGGCAGGTTGGGGAGGTGGAACAACTTCTCAGGAAATCAGTTTAAATGAGGGATATCAGTTTAGCTCATCAAACATTTCACCAAATGATCCAGATATGTTGATTGTTTTATCTGAAATACTAAATGATAATCTTGCTTTTGTTAGAGATTCGGATGGAAATATGTTAAGGAAAATAGGACCGAATTGGGTAAACGGAATCGGTGATTGGAATCCGGTTGAAGGATATTTGTTTAAACTAAATGCTTCAGAAACATTAATTATTGAAGGTGAAATTACAAACCCTCAAACACCGATTGTATTATCAGAAGGCTTTCAATTTGTAAGCTATCTGCCTGAGAATTCAATGAATGCTCTTACAGCTTTTGAAAATATATTATCCAATAACCTTGAATATGTCAGGGATTCGGATGGAAATATGCTCAGAAAAATCGGACCAAACTGGGTCAACGGCATTGGTAATTGTAATCCTGGTGAAGGTTATATGATTAAAATGAACACAACTGATGTTTTGGTTTATCCTTCAACAAAATAAACATAGCAAAATAACACTTCAATAAAATATAAACACAAAAAATTAATAAAATGGTAAAAAGGACTTTATTTCTTTCAATGATCTTGATCTTCTCAATTTCAACAAATTTATTAGCCGATTCGGTAAATAAAAATCTTGCAAAACAAATTGCAAAATCAAAGTTAATTCAGTTATCAAAAGACTCACGGTTTTCTATTAAAACTCCCCTAAAATCAATTAGTAATTCCGAAAATGTTCAATTGTTCTATGTTATAAATTTATCCCCTCAAGGTTATATAATTGTTTCTGGAAATACTGACCTGCCACCTGTTATTGCTTATTCGTTTACAAATAATTATTCTGATAAAAGTATTAAAAACAATGTTTTAGAAGAAATATTGACGGCCGATATTGAACTGCGATTAAAAAATATTTCAAAAATACCTGAGGATTTTATTAACAAAAGAAATATGCTGTGGAAAGAATTTTCCGATAAAAATTATCAACAAAACCTAAATAGAAGTTTTCAGCAATGGCCACCCGAAGGAAGTACTCCAACAGGAGGTTGGCTTGAAGATAACTGGACTCAAAATGCTCCTTACAATAATTTTTGTCCGATTGATAATGTTACCGGAAACAGAAGCATAGCAGGTTGTCCTGCAGTAGCTATGGCACAGATACTTAATTTTTTGAAAACAACACAAAACACTACTTTTGACGATACAGACGATTATTATCATAATTATTCAGGCCGGCAATATTGGATTGATAATGACTGCCATACTTATGATTTTCCATCATTTCCGGAAATGAATGCTTACCTTGAAACTCTTGAATATCATTTTCAAAATCAAATTCCTTTAACAGATGACGATAAAGCTGTAATTAATTTTGCTTGCGGCGTAGCAATGCACCAGGTTTATACTTCTACAATTTCAGGTACTTTTGGTGTTAGCCAGGCTTTTATGGGTTATGAAAAATTTAATTTTTCTGAAATTGAATTGCTTGACGAAAATTCGCCCGATTTATATGAAAAATTATCACAAAATATGATGGATGCTTTTCCTGCTCATCTTGCAGTTATTGATCCGCCTCATACTATGGGGCATAATATAGTTGTGGATGGATATAATACCGATGATTATTATCATATAAATTTCGGATGGGGTGGCTCATACAACGGATGGTATTTGATCCCCGATGAAATCCCTTACGGCCTAACGGTTATCGAAGGTTTAATTGTTAATATTTTTCCTGAAAATCAACAATCTTCACAAACAATTTCTCTCGAAGCAGGTTTTCAATTTTCTTCATCACATATACAAGCTGAAAACTCTGATATGATGCTTGTTTTGTCAGAGATTTTGAACGATAATCTTGTTTTTGTAAGGAATTCCTTGGGTCAAACTTTAAGAAAAATCGGACCGAATTGGGTGAACGGAATAGGAAACTGGAACTCAACCGAAGGCTATTTGTTTAAAATGAATCAAGGCGATGATTTTACAATTGAAGGAATTATTGTTGATGATCAAACACCAATTAATTTAGAAGCAGGCTATCAATTTGTAAGTTATCTTCCGTTAGAAGAAATGGATGCAATGTCGGCATTTGGAGTTATCTTGAACGATAATCTTGAGTTTATCAGAAGTTCGACCGGTGCAAACATTATGAAAATAGGCCCAAACTGGGTTAATGGAATTGGAAATTGCTCTCCGGATGAAGGCTATCTTATTAAAATGAATGCAGCCGATGTGCTTATCTACCCGCTGACCAAATAATTAAGGAAATATTATTTGGTTAAAGCATTTCCTTTAAGTGCATTATGGTCTTTCAACAGAAAACAATTCGACCAACCGGATGTTTCTTTAAAATCATTATCAATAATTATTGCTTCATGGTCTAATAATTTGTTTTCGTTACCGTTAAAATATTTGTTTCGATAATATGCTCTTACCCAAATACAATCTTTACCTGATTTTGTAGCCTCACATTTTTCTTTGGAACTGCCACCGCAAGGGCCGTTTCGTTGATTTTTTTCGCATTGCGAAACCGGGCATAAATAATTTATATCGGGCAATGAACAATCGCCACAAGATTTGCATTTAAAAAATACATGTTTCCAGAAATTTTCGTTTGAATAAGATAATTTATCTAATGTTTTTCCTTTTCTTTTTTCTAAAAACTTATAATATGATTTGAACATATTAAAAAATGGAGCATCATAATCAAAAACCAAAGAATGTAAAAACCTGCTAAAACGATAAGAAAGTGAAATATGTTTTGAGAATTTGGACCTTTTATAATTTAAATATTCGGGATTAATATTTTTTATATCCGCAAGTCCGATTTTTTCATCTTTAGCAAAATAATAAAATTCATCTGGGCTCGGATTGCTAAGTTCCTGTATGAAATCCAAATAGTTTTCATTTTTATATTCATCGACTTTTTTCATTATTGCATCAAAGTCTTCGTATTTATGAATTCCACCAATATAAACTCCTTTGTATCCAATAGCTTTTAGAGCAAGGAATTGTTTGGCAGCGAAATCAATAAAAAAACTTTTTCCTTTGTCATCTGATTTTTTTTCTTTTTGAATTTTATTCAAAAGCCCATCGCTAACTACACATCCCGGAATTAAATCTTTATTAAAAATATTTGCAACCCCTGCCGATAAAAGATAAACATATCCGATTGCCGGAATTGTAATATCGTTTTTTTTCATATAACACAACAATTCATGCGATTTTCGGATGTCGTAGCCTAATTGCGAAATAATAAAATCAGTTCCGGTTTTTACTTTAAGTTTAAGTTTTTCGTATTGCATTATTTGCTCGGCTTCACTAAATTTAAAAGGAGAAACTGCACAACCAAGGAAAAAATTAGTTCGATCAAGTTCGATCAAGGAATTTGGTTTACGGCCTTTGACTTTTAAGCTGGCATTCATTTCGTTTAGCATCTTTAAAAGCCCAACGGAATCTATATCAAAAACCGGCTGAGCAATTCCCCTGTATCCGTTTATCGGATAATCGCCTGTAATAATTAATAAGTTATCGAAACCTTCGCTCGAATATTTCCATGCAAGGCTTTCCAGCCCGTTTCTGTTCAGGTCTTTACAACTAAGATGAATGATAGTGTTTTTTCCGTTTTTCTTTACTTGTTTTGCAAGGAAATCAGGCGACATTGTAGGGTTGCCGCCGGCACTATCGGTTATCGAAAGCCAGTCGATTCTGCTATCTTCGGAAAGTTTGTTTGTTAAATTTAATGTTTTTTGACTATTTGTCTGCTGAATTATTCCGCGGGAGTTGACAAGTTCAACACCTACGAGGAATTTATTTTCTTCAAATAATTGTTTTAGTTGTTTCATTATTTATAATTGTTTTCCCGCAGAATATGCGGGTTTTCGCTGATTATTTTCACGTGTTTATCAGTTTCATCTACAAGCATAAAATTAGACTATCATTTTTCATGAACCATATAAGATTCTTTCTTTCATGTTCTTATATTCCTTATATGGTTTAAATTTGTCCAACTTTATGTGGGTAGCCTCATTTTCTAATCCAACATCCCTTTTATAAACTTCTCAACAATTTCGGGTTTTTTGTTTTTGCGTCTTGCATAATCATTCAATTGCTCATCTGAAATCTTCCCGACCGAAAAATACTTTGCTTCGGGATGGGCAAAAAATAAACCACAAACCGATGCTGTGGGATACATTGCAAAAGATTCGGTTAATTTTAAGTCGATATTTTTTTCAACATCCAATAATTCGAAAATCCTTTTTTTCTCCGAGTGATCGGGACAAGCAGGATAACCATAAGCAGGCCGCTTACCAATATATTTTTCATTGAAAAGCTCTTCGAGCGAAAATTTTTCATCGGGAGTATAAGCCCAGAGTTCTTTTCTGACTTTCAAATGTAATAATTCAATAAAAGCTTCAGCTAATCTATCGGCAAGAAGCTGTAACATAATGGCTTTGTAATCGTCGTTATCATCCTGAAAATGTTTTATCGAATTTTCAATATTTAACCCGGCTGTTGCAGCAAAGAAACCGATATAATCATCCTTAGAACTTTCAACGGGAGCAATAAAATCGGCCAGTGACAAATTGGGATTATTATTTGTTTTTTGAATTTGCTGTCTGAGGTTCGGAAATGCTTTTAATGTCGAATTCCTGTTTTCGTCCGAATAAATCACAATATCATCGCCATCAGAATTAGCAGGATACAAACCAACAACAGCTTTTGCTACAAGTAATTTCTTTTCAACAATTTCTTTTAAGAGGATTTGAGCATCATCGAATAATTTTTTAGCTTCTTTATATTTTTCACTTTTTTCAGTATCATCTGTAAAATTTGATTTTAATCCCCATGCATTAAAAAAGAACGACCAATTGATGTATTCTGATATTTCGCCGATTGGGTAATCGTCATAAATCTTGCTTCCAATAAACTTTGGTTTAACAACAGAAAAATTTTCCCAATCTATTTTTAATTTATTCTTTCGGGCTTCGCGTAGCGAGAAAAAATTCTTGCTTACTTTTTTAAAATGTTTTTCTCGTATTTGTTGATATTCGTTTTTAATTGAATTCAGAAAATCGTTTTTTGCACCAACTGAAAACAACTTGCTTAACATAATAACACTTTGGGATGCATCCTTCACATAAATAACGGGGGATGAATATTGAGGTGCAATTTTTACGGCAGTATGAATTTTTGAAGTGGTTGCACCTCCGATTAAAAGCGGGATTTTAAAGCCTTGTTTTTCCATTTCTTGAGCAACACTTACCATTTCTTCGAGCGAGGGAGTTATTAAACCGCTTAAACCTACCATGTCAACATTATGTTTTTTTGCAGCATCTAAAATATCTTCGGTGGGAACCATAACGCCGAGGTCAATTACTTCGTAGTTATTACACGAAAGAATTACATTAACAATATTCTTTCCAATATCGTGAACATCGCCTTTTACGGTGGCTATCAAAATTTTTCCAGATGATTTTTGCCCACCGGTTTCTGATTTTTCCTGTTCAATATACGGAAGCAAAATTGCAACTGCTTTTTTCATTACTCTTGCAGTTTTTACAACCTGAGGCAGAAACATTTTTCCAGAGCCGAATAATTCTCCAACTATTTTCATACCATCCATTAAGGGGCCTTCAATGATGCTTAAAGTGGGCGAATATTTTTTAAGTGCCTCATTAACATCTTCATCCAAATATTCTACTATTCCTTTTATTAATGAGTGCTTTAATCGATCTTCGAGATTTCTTTCACGCCATTCATCTTTTTTTATAATAGTGTCGCCTTTTTCAATAATATTTTGGGCAAAATCAATTAGCTTTTCGGTTGCTCCATCGTAGCGATTTAATACAACATCTTCAACCAAAACCAATAAATCTTTAGGTATTTCGTCATAAATTTGAAGCATAGCCGGATTTACTATCCCCATATCCAAACCGGCTTTAATTGCATGGTAAAGAAAAACCGAATGTATAGCTTCGCGAACAAAATTATTACCTCTAAATGAAAACGATAAATTACTAACCCCTGCACTTACTTTGGCATGAGGCAAATTTTGTTTTATCCATTTTGTAGCTTCAATAAAATCGATGGCATAATTATTATGCTCATCCATTCCGGTTGCAATAGTCAAAATATTAGGATCGAAAATTATATCCTGAGGAGAAATTTCAGCTTTATTGACAAGTATTTCATAAGCACGCTTACAAACTTCTATTTTTTGTTCGTATGAAGCAGCCTGGCCTTGTTCATCAAAAGCCATAACAACTAATGCTGCACCATATTCTTTAATTTTCTTCGCATGCTCAATAAATAATTGCTCACCTTCTTTCAGGCTTATTGAGTTAACTATTCCTTTGCCCTGCAAGCATTTTAAACCTGCTTCAATAACCGACCATTTCGATGAATCTATCATAACCGGGACACGCGAAATATCGGGATCGGAGCTTAAAAGATTCAGAAAATTCACCATTTCTTTTTCAGCGTCAAGCATAGCATCGTCCAAATTAATATCAATAATTTGGGCACCGTTTTCTACCTGATGCCTTGCAACTATTGAAGCTTCTTCATATTTCTTTTCACGTATCAAACGGGCAAACTTTCGCGAGCCGGAAACATTTGTTCTCTCGCCGATATTTACAAAATTGCTTTCCTTACTGATAGTTAAAGGTTCTAACCCGCTTAGTTGAGTAAGCGTTTTTTTCTTGGGTACTTCACGTTTTTCTGCATTTTCTGCAAGTTTTACAAATTCTCTAATATGAGCCGGAGTTGTTCCGCAGCAACCGCCTATAATATTTACCAATTTATTGTCAAAATATTTTTGAATTCTTTCGGCCATTATTTTAGCGGTTTGGTCGTACTGTCCAAACTCATTTGGTAAACCGGCATTAGGATAAGCACTTACATAAGTTGGTGTATTATTTGATAATGTTTTCAAAAATGGGAAAAGATCATCGGCTCCAAATGAACAATTTAATCCTATGCTAAACAAATTGTAATTAGATAGAGATATTAAAAATGCTTCAATAGTTTGTCCGGCTAAGGTTCGCCCACTTTTATCGGCAATAGTAACCGAAACCGAAACGGGAATTCTTTTATTTTTTTTATTAAAAGTTTCTTCAATGGCAAACAAAGCAGCCTTTGTATTTAAAATATCAAAAACGGTTTCAATCAGAATCAAATCAGCTCCTCCATCAATAAATGCTTCGGCTTGTTCTTTGTATGCATCCACCAAATCGTCAAATGTAACAGCCCTGTAAGCCGGATTATTTACATCGGGTGAAATTGAAGCTGTTTTATTGGTTGGCCCGATTGATCCTGCTACAAAACGAGGTTTTTCAGGTGTTAGCTTTGAATACTTATCAGCAATTTGTCTAGCAATTTTTACTGATGTTAGATTCATTTCATAAACAACATCCTGCATATTATAATCAGCCATCGAAATTTTATTGGCATTAAAAGTATTGGTTTCGATGATATCGGCACCGGCCTGAAGATATTTTTCGTGTATTTCACTTATTATTTCAGGCTTTGTTATTGAAAGCAGATCATTATTCCCTTTTTGATCACTCTTAAAATTCTCAAACCTATTGCCTCTATAATCCTTCTCCTGTAAATTATACTTTTGTATCATTGTGCCAATTGCACCATCAAGGATTAGTATTCTTTGCTTAATAATATCTTGTATGCTCCACATTTCTTGTTTCTTGTTTTTTGTTCATTGTTTCTTATTTCAAGTCTCGCAAAAGTAATAATATTTTCAATGATGATTTTCTGCTATTCTATTAGTTGAATAGCAATCTATTAATTTATTAGGTATGCATTCCTACAGATTGTGAACACAATCAAATGTCATGGAAACTTAATCAGACGGCACATTTTATTTGCTTTTTGCTATTATTAAAATGAAAAACCTGCAAGATTTATAAAATTAAGCCTTGCAGGTTTTTGTTGTATTCTTTTTATAAGTTATTAAATAATCAAATTATTCAATAATAATTTTTTGAGTAGAAATTCCTTGCTCCGTTTCAATTTGAATGAAATAAATTCCTGCTTCATAAGTTGACGTATTAATAGTAACTTCCATACCGGCAGTATTGATATTATCAATGGTTTGTCCGAGATAATTCATTATTTTAACATTTGAAACTTCAAAATTAGAATTAATATTTAATATATCGTTTGCAGGGTTTGGATATACAAGCAATTCTTCTTTAAGTGTTGCACTCTTTGATATGTTAACAACGCTATATTCACCGTCATTGCTTGGATAAACCTTAGATAAATAGGAGTTATAAACTGATTCCATTTTAAAATCTGCAATAAAAACATTGTTATCAGACCAAACTTTCAATGAAATAGGTTCACCTGCAACATATCCCTGTCCATTATCCAACTGACTGAATATTGGAAGATCATTATCAAACACATTGTTAGAATTTACTTTCATAGAACCGAGTATAACATTTCCGTTAAATGCAGCTACTTCATCACCAATTTCTAAGCCATCAACATACATTGTATAAACAGCTTCTGCAGCATTACCACCTTCAAAAATTAAATGAGAAGGAATAGTTTTAGTCATTCCACTTGATTTTGCAAAGGAAGGATAAATTAATTCAGCATCAGCAGCCATTTTAATTAAATAGCCTTCAGTTGGCATACAATCACCAATACCATTAACCCAATTAGGGCCGATTTTTCTTAACATTGCACCTTCAGAATTTCTTACATAAAGAAGATCAT